>Ga0187869_10000003_pt1 | contig 291512 bp, 267 predicted proteins | sample June2016WEW_13_1_2_FD_132972 | JGI IMG/M metagenome (GOLD analysis project Ga0187869, IMG submission 132972) | Peatland microbial communities from SPRUCE experiment site at the Marcell Experimental Forest, Minnesota, USA - June2016WEW_13_100 | ecosystem: Environmental > Terrestrial > Soil >...
ACCGATGTGGCGCTGTTTGTGGCGTCGAATGTGCGGACGAACGTGCGCGAGCTGGAAGGCGCGCTGGTGCGGCTGATTGCATGGTGCCAGCTGAACCGCATGGAGATTTCGCTGGCGGCGGCGCAGCAGTGCCTGAAGCAGTTCATCGATATGCAGGTGCGCAAGATCACCATTGAGGCGATCCAGCGCGCTGTCGCGGAGCAGTTTGGCATGCGCGTCGCGGACCTGAAGCAGAAAAACAACTCGCGCAATGTGGTGGTGCCGCGGCAGATCGCGATGTACCTGGCCAAGCAGATGACGGAAGCGAGCCTGCCCGAGATTGGACGCCAGTTCGGCAACAAGCATCACACCACGGTGATGCACTCCATCGGCAAGATCGACGAACAACGCCGGACGGACAAGGACCTGCACCGCACGCTGACCAAGCTGCAGGATGTGCTGAGCTGCTAACGCAGTGAACAGTTGTTTGAACCGGATGGGAATTCCGGGCTGAATTACAAGAGCCCCTCGAGGAATTGATCGGGGGGCTTTTGATTTTGAGGGCGTTATCGGAAAATCGCCGGGAACATTCCTTGTGGGCCCTGTGTCTATGACATTAGCGTTTTCGAGAAGGGAGTGTGTGATGAGGCTCAGCGGACTCGCGGCTGCATTGTTTGTCGCCTCGGCCATTTATGCGGCGGCGCAGACCCCGATCGACGTGCAGCCGGTAAAGAAATTGAAGCCCTCAGACACACTGGCAACCTGCGAGTACAGGCCGATCGCTAATGAAGCGCATTTCTTTGCGCGCCTGAGCGACGCAGAGAAGACCAACGATACGGCGTTCGGCGGCAACTACACGATGCACGGAAAGACAGGCGCATTCGTGGCGTGGTTCGGAATCGTGCGCGGCATCACTCCATCGGCCGAAAAAGGCGGAGACGTGACGCTTGTGGTGCAGCACCATTTCTTCGACGGCATGACAGACTGCCACATTATGCTGGTGGCGAAGAGCGGCGATGGAGACTTTGTGGCGAAGCTGCAAGTGGATCCGTCGCAGATTCCCGCGCTGGCGCTGGTGCGCATTTATGGCCGGGTGACGAGCGAAAAAGCTCGCGTGCCGGAGGTTGCGGTCGATTACATCCGCGTGTGGCCGTGGATGACGTTTACGTTTACTGATCTAGCCGGCGAAGACCACAGCAATCCGCGCTGGCAGAAGTACTCCAAGGTCAGGCCGGGTGACCGGATTTATGTTCCTTATCCCACCGAGAACTACTATCTGAATGTGCTGGGCGATCCAGCCGACTTCGGACTGAATTTGCTGCCGGAATGAAGGCGGAGCATTGGCGCATCCTTGCGCAAGGTGAGACATCGAAAACGCCATGGAATATCGATTGCTGGGAGGCTCTGGCCTCAAAGTTTCCGCATTGAGTCTTGGGACTGCGACGTTTGGCGGGTCCAACGAGTTCTTCAAAGGCTTCGGGTCGACCGAAGTTGAAGAGGCGCGGCGGATGATCGACATCTGCTTCGAGGCCGGCGTCAACCTGTTCGATACGGCCGACGGCTACTCTGAAGGCCGGTCAGAGGAGATTCTTGGCAAAGCTCTCGCGGGCAAGCGGGACAAGGCGCTCATTTCGACCAAGGTAGGGTTTGGGACGGGGCCGGGACCGAACGATGAGGGCTCTTCGCGCTACCATTTGCGACGCGCGCTGGAGGCGAGCCTTCGGCGGCTGGGCACCGACTATATCGACATCTACCATCTGCACTGCTTCGACGCGCTGACGCCGATTGAAGAAACGCAGGACACGCTGAACAAGTTTGTCCGCGAAGGCAAGGTGCGGTATATCGCGTGCTCGAATTTCTCAGGATGGCACTTGATGAAGTCGCTGGCGGTGGCCGATCGCTATGGGTGGACGCGATTCGTGGCGCACCAGGTGTACTACTCGCTGATCGGACGCGAATACGAATGGGAGCTGATGCCGCTCGGGCTCGATCAGAAGGTCGGCGCGCTGGTGTGGAGTCCGCTGGGCTGGGGACGGCTGACAGGCAAGATTCGCCGAGGCCAGCCGCTGCCCAAGGTGAGCCGGTTGCACTCGATTGCCGATGAGGGACCGCAGATGCCGGACGAGTACCACTACGGCGTGGTGGATGCGCTGGACAAGGTTGCTGCCGAGACGGGGAAGACGGTTCCGCAGGTGGCGTTGAACTGGCTGTTGCAGCGGCCGACCATTTCGTCAGTCATTGTGGGCGCGCGCAATGAGGATCAGTTGCGGCAGAATCTGGGCGCGGTGGGATGGAAGTTGAGCGCCGAACAAGTGACTGCGCTGGACAAGGCAAGCGATCGTGAGCCGGTTTACCCCTACTGGCACCAAAGGAAGTTTTTCGCAGGGCGGAATCCGCTGCCGGTGTGAGAAGAGCAGAGACTAAGGGACATAGGGACTACGGGACTAAGGAAACTGAGAACAAGGGTCGGCGGTCAGGAGATCGGCCCGAACTATTTGTGACGGCGATGTGTTCGCTTGGCGTGTGATGACGGTGGCGCTTGACGACGTTGTGGCCGATGAGCCATCCGAGGGCGCCTCCCACAAGCACATCGGCGGGGAAGTGATCCTGGCCAAGAACGCGGGTGATGGCCACGCCGCTGGCCCCGGTGTAGAGCACGATCTGAGTCCAGCGAGAGGGGTATTCTTCGGCGAGGGCCGACGCGGCTGAGAAGGCAATCAGCGTATGGGATGAGGGAAACGCGGAGTCGACGCCCGCGATCGCCTGAAAGAAGCTCCCTCTACCTTTGTCCTGGTAGGGGCGTTCCTGCCAGAAGACCAGCTTAAGTCCCTGCTCAACAACCACGCCGTCGAGCATGGACTCGGCAGTGAGGATGCCGGCTTCGCGCGCGTGGTCATCCTGCTGGAAATGGCCGAACCCATAAACGACGACCGGGGTGGCGACAAGGCTGTAAATCATCACGTTGGAAGCGTTGATGCTCGCCTGGTTGAAGCTGGGATTCTGTGACACCACCTGCGTCATCACGTAGTGATCGGTGCCGAGAGCCACACCGGTAGCAGCGGCGAGCGGGACGATCCACTTGAGGTCGTGTGCGCGTAGACGCACGGGACTGGTCCAGATGGCACCTTGATCTTCGAGGAAATTGCGCGGCACCCTGCGGACCGTTACGTCGTCGTGCGAAGACAGATGCGGTGATGGCGCATCGGGAAGCGATGCGTTCTCTGCGGTGTTTGGCGCGGACGCGGTTTGCGCCTGAACGCCAGGCCCAAAACTGAAAGCCAGCGCGGCGAGGAGCGGCGCGAGAGAGAAGAGCCGGAAGGGGCGCTTTGGGTGGGCAACGACTGGGTAATCTTGCATGAATTTTCAGGTGAGAACCGGCAGATCCGGGCTGTTTACTATCCGACTATTTCAAGCCGATAAATGTCAACGAAATTGGCAGATTCCCTCGAAAGAGGTGCGCGAAGAGGTCGATGCGTTCATTTTCGCCGCGGTCATTCGCTCGTTGAACCGGACGACAGCCGTCAGAGCGTTTGCGGAGGATTGTTGAGGTAGATTTCGACATAGTCGAGGTAGTTTTGCGCATATTCGCGGATGAGTTCGCGATCCTTGTCGGTGATCTCGCGGCGCAGCTTGGCAGGAACGCCGGCCCAGAGGGTGCGGGGCGGAACGACGGTGTGCTCGGGAACCACGGAGCCGGCGGCGATGATGCAGCCCTCGCCGATGCGGGAGTCGTTCAAAACGCGGGATCCCATGCCGATGACGCACATATCCCCAACCACGCAGCCGTGGACCGTGGCGTTGTGGCCGATCGTGACCCAGTCGCCCACGATGACGGGATAGAGGTTGCGCTGGCCGTGGAGAACGGAACAGTCCTGGACGTTGGAGTTAGAGCCGACGCGGATGAAGTTGACATCGCCGCGCAGGACGGCGTTCATCCATACGGAAGAGCGCTCGCCGAGCACGACGTCGCCGAGGATTTGGGCGGAGGCGTCGATGTAGCAACTGGCTGGAATGACGGGCGAATGGCCCTGGTAGCTTCGGAGCATGAAAACCTCTGGGATGGCCGTTATCTGAAAGTTTAACCGGCGGTTCGACTGGCGGGTTCCAGGCCTTTGGCGGTATCGGAGTTCCGCGTCAAGGTTCGATGCCGAGCGGAGGCAGGCGACAACTTATAGAGAAATATGAGACTGGCCGCGGACCCAAACCTCGCGTATGATTATAGGAGCCTTACAGGCAGGTTTGGAGGTGTTACTCTTTGGCGGAGGTTCGCGTACAGGAAGGCGAACCGCTGGAAAATGCTTTGCGCCGATTCAAGCGGAAGGTGCAGCAGGAGGACATCATCAAGGAAGTGAAGCGTCACTCCTACTACCTGAAGCCCGGCGAAAAGAAACGTGTCAAGGCAGCCTTGGCGCGCAAGCGGAACCGCAAGAAGGCTCGTAAAGAGCAGGATTGAATTCATCACCCGCCGCGGGAAGCACAGTTCCGACAGCTTTCAATCAACGAAAGCTGCTAGAAAGACCAGCAAGAATCGGGACGGCGACCGCGGCGTTGTAATTTGCTTTAGCGTTTCTCCAGTTTTCTGTCGATTGATTTTTATTGGGAACCCTTTGATTTTGCCTAGCGAAGAGTCTCGGGCGGGTTGCCGCAATCCCTTAGAAACTGAGAAGCGCGAAAGATCTCTGACTACGCGTCTGGCGTGGGAAGTGTAAGGTTGCCCGCACATGCGGGCAAAAGTTCGAATGCCGCCCTGTTTTAGGTGCGGTCCGGGCCCCTTGTAGTGCACGACGAACGAATACAGGGAACCGGAACCGGCAAGATCCCGTTGAGCCATGGCCGATTTCGGTGGAAGTCCCTTGAGGGAAGCCGGCCATGGAATTCACCGATCGAGTCCTGAAGTGCGTTGACTGCGGCGCCGAGTTTGTTTTCACAGCAGGCGAGCAGCTCTTCTTCCACGACAAGCAATTCAAGAACGACCCCAAGCATTGCAAGCAGTGCAAGGCGAAGCGTGCCCGGGGAAGCCAGCGCGTGCGGCCGGAGACGCGGACCACGTGCTCTGAATGCGGCACAGAGACGACTGTTCCGTTCAAGCCGACGCAAGGCAGGCCGGTACTGTGCCGGTCATGCTTCCAGAAGCAACCGGCAGCGCCAGCGGCCTTGCCGGCGCCTACGCCAGCGCAGGACTGAAGAGCAGGTCACCCCGGAAGTCCGAGGGGAAGCCGGCTTTGCGGACCAGTGTAGCGAGCTGCGCCCAATGGCGCTGGCTATGAAAGAGCGCGTGCCCCGCGATCTTTCTGCGCGAGACGGAGCGCTGTTCCGGAGGGATCCAGTCAAATTTAAGAACATACGGATCGCACCAGGTTTGCTCTGGCGCGGCGAGAAGCTGTCGATAGATGGCGATTGCCTGGGAATGCAGATCGAAAAGGGCGTCAAGAGGGCCTGTGGGGATTCTCTCCCGAGGCGTTTCTTCGGCTCCCGCGAGCCGCTGGGCCCAGCGCAGTTCCGCGCCCCAGATGTGGCGGACAAGCTCCTGCACGGTGGCCGCGCCGCCGATGCCACAGGGAAGATCGAGAAGATCAGGGTTGGCGTCGAAGTGAGCTTTCCAGTAAGCAGAAGCCTGGTCGTTCCAGGCGAGCATTTCGTCGAACGTGATTCCGACGCGCATGATTCTCCTTTCAGGGTCGTATTTCCTTCGCGGCCCGATGCCCGATGTCGCGGCGGTAATACATGCCTTCGAACGAGATCTCGGCCATGGCTTGGTAGGCACGGGCGAGAGCCTGATTGAGCGACTCGGCAGCGGCGGTGACGCCGAGAACGCGGCCGCCGGCGGTGACGATTTGGGCGCCCACCTGCGCTGTGCCTGCATGAAAGATCTGAACGCCCGGGACCTGCGCTGCCGCAGCGAGACCAGCAATGGGGAAGCCGTTTTTGTAGTTGCCGGGATAGCCGCCGGAGCTGGCGACAACACAGGCAGAGGCTCCGGGTGCCCAGCGCAGAGGCGTGTCGGCAAGGTTGCCGTCCACGCATGCTTCGAGCGCATCGACCAGATCGCTTTCGAGGCGGACGAGGATGGCCTGGGTTTCCGGATCACCGAAGCGGGCATTGAATTCGAGTACTTGCGGCCCGCGCGCGGTCATCATGAGACCGCAATAAAGGACGCCAGCGAAAGGAGTGTCCTCCGCCGCCATGCCTTCGACGGTGGGGATAGCGATGTGGTGAAGAATCCATTCGGACATGGCGGGATCGAGGAGCGAATCGGTGGAGTAGACGCCCATGCCGCCGGTGTTGGGGCCGGTGTCGCCTTCGCCGATGCGCTTATGGTCCTGGGCGGGAACGAGCGGAGCGACGTGCTTGCCATCGCTAAGGCAAAGGAAGCTGATCTCGTCGCCTTTGATGAATTCCTCAATGACGACCTGTTGCTCCGATGAGCCGAGAAGCGCGCCGGTGAAGAGACCCTGCGCTGCCTCGGCTGCCGTGGCGCGCGAATCGCAGATGATGACGCCCTTGCCCGCCGCGAGGCCATCTGCTTTGACCACGATGGGCGGATGAAAAATCTCGATAGCCTTTTCGACTTCAGCCGGCGATGAGCAGACGGCGTAGTTGGGCGTGGGAATGTTGTGGCGTTGAAGGAAACGCTTGGCGAATCCCTTGCTGGATTCGAGCATGGCGGCGGCGCGCGTCGGACCGAAGGCGCGCAGGCCGCGCTGTTGGAGCTCGTCGACGATGCCGAGCGAAAGCGGCAGCTCGGGGCCGACGATGGTGAGATCGGGCTTTTCGGCTTCGGCAAGGCGAACCATGGCGGCAAGGTTCTTGAGGTCGACGGGAATGCATCGTGCAATTTGGGTCATGCCGCCGTTGCCGGGTGCGCAGACGACCTCCGTGACGTGCGGACTGCGTTTGACCGCCCAAGCCAAAGCATGTTCGCGGCCGCCGGAACCAATGATCAGGACTTTCATTTCTTTCCTTCCCAAAAAACTCAATCAAGACCAGAAAGATCATCGGCAACGGAGGCGGGGGAAGTCAAACGGCGCGTCCTCGAATTTGATGAGCTTGCACTCGCCTATACTGAGGCGGGATGCGCCAACGATGCGGCGCGCGAGCCGGTTGCGAGAGCCAAAGTGGTTGACACGCGCATTAAACCGTACAAACAGCAGCAGGCCGAGAAGGCCACGCGAGAGGAGCAGACGCGCGTTTTCCGGCGCAACCAGGTGTTTGGCTTGCTGATTTTGGCGGCGGCGATCTGTCTATGGTGGCTACTCCACACAAATCCGAAGTGGATTTTTCCGACGGGGTGGTGGAGGTGGTAAGTCCTGCGCGGACGGGTCCTTCGCGGACGACGAATCCTTTGGAGGAAAGTATCGCTAGTAGGAGCAACGCGAATTGCGAGGCGCTGCCACTGGTTGTGATTCTGCTCGGGCCGACGGGGAGCGGGAAGACGGCGCTTTCGCTTGAGCTGGCCGAGCGGTTTCGCGGCGAGGTTGTGAGCTGCGACTCGGTAGCCGTGTATCGCGGAATGGAGCTGGGCACGGCCAAGCCAACCAAAGAGGAGCGGGCGCGCGTGCCGCATCATTTGATTGATGTGGCGGACCCTAATGAGCCGTTTACAGCAGGCGAATACAGCCGACGGGCGGGGATGGCACTGCGCGAGATTGCCGCGGGCGGACGATTGCCGGTTGTGACCGGCGGAACGGGGCTTTATCTGCGTGCGCTGACCGAGGGATTGTTTGCGGGGCCGGGGCGGCAGGAGTCGTTACGGGCCCGGCTCTGGTCCAAAGCGCAGAAGCACGGAAGTGCCGCGTGGCTGCATCGCTTGCTGCGCAGGCTGGATGCGACGACGGCAGAGCGCATTCATGCCAACGATATTGCGAAAGTGATTCGCGCGATTGAAGTGTGCCTGGCGGCGCGGAAGCCAATGTCCGAAGTGATGGGGCGTGATCCGCTGACGGGATTTCGGTTGTTGCGGATCGGGTTGAACCCGCCGAGGGATGCGCTATATCGAAAGTTGAACGAAAGATGCGCAGCGATGTTTGCAGAGGGGCTCGTGGAGGAGACGCGTGGACTGCTTGAACGCTACGGGCCGGTGAAGGCGTTGGACTCGCTGGGATACAAACAAGCGCGCGACGTGCTGGGCGGGACGCAGAGTGTGGAAGACGCGATCAAGGCGGCGCAGCAGGGACATCGCAATTACGCGAAGCGGCAGATGACGTGGTTCCGGCGCGAGCCGGACGTACGGTGGATCGAGGGGTTCGGCGACGATGCGGAAACTTTGCAAGCTGCGACTGCGCCTGTCATCAATGCATCCAATTTAGACTAGGCATTGGTGCTATCCCACCCTAAAACTCTTTGCTTCGCTTCGAGTTTTAGGATGGGGCAACCCTGATCGTGCGGGAATGGAGTGGCCTGTGGCAGAGACAAATCCAGAAACGATTTATGACGTGGCAGTGATCGGCGGCGGGCCGGCAGGTTATACGGCCGCGATTCGCGGGGCGGAGTATGGGCTGAAGGTCGCACTCATTGACGCAAGCCCGAAGCTGGGCGGGACGTGCCTGCACGTGGGTTGCATTCCGACGAAGGCGCTGCTGTTCAACGCGGAACTTTGGGATTACCTCAAGGAAGCCGACGAGTTTGGCATCAAGGGGGTCGAGGCGCGGTCACTCGATTGGACGGCGGTGCTGGCGCGCAAGAACGCGATCATTACGAAGCACGTGAAGGGCCTCGAATTCCTGATGAAAAAGCACAAGATCGCGGTGATTTCAGGATTTGGACGACTGACTGGGCCGGCGCAAGGTGGCGTGCACACGGCGGAAGTTGAGACGAGCGGCCAGAAGAACCCGGTGAAGGCGAAAAATGTGATGTTGGCGATGGGGTCGGAAGCGAAACTGCTGCCGGGATTGAAGGCCGACGGAACGATTCTGACCAACATCGAGATTCTGAGCCTGAACGCGCCGCCGAAAGCGCTGATTGTGATTGGAGCGGGTGCGGTGGGCGTGGAGTTCGCGTCAATTTTCAGGAGCTTCGGGACCGAGGTGACGATTCTGGAGTTCTTGCCGCGCATGGTTCCAGTGGAGGATGAGGAGATTTCAAAAGAGCTGGCGCGAGTGTTCCGCAAGCGCGGGATCGAGACCAGCACCGGAGCGAAGGTAGAGAAGGTAGAGAAGACGGCGGACGGCGTCAAGGTGAGCTACACGGATGCGAACGGGAACCCGCAGGTGAAGGAAGCTGAGAAAGTGCTGGTGGCCGTGGGGCGCGGGCCGCTTACAAGCGGGATTGGCCTGGAGAAAACAAAAGTCGAATTGGAACGCGGGTTTGTGAAAGTGAACGAAGCGCAGGAGACGGCGGAGCCAGGCGTGTTTGCGATTGGGGACATTGTGGCGGGGTTGCCGCAACTGGCGCATGTGGGCGCGATGAGCGGCATGGTGGCGATGGCCAAGATCGCCGGTCATTACTACAAACCCGTCCGGCGGGATCGGATTCCGAGCTGCACCTACACCGAGCCGCAGATTGGAAGCGCGGGATTGACCGAGGCGCAGGCCAAGGAAAAGGGCCACGAAGTGAAGGTGGGCAAGTTTCCGTTCGCGGGGAATTCAAAGGCCACGATTGTGGACAGCCACGATGGATTTGTGAAGGTGGTGGCTGACGCGAAGTATGGCGAGATTCTCGGCGTGCACATCATCGGGCCGCAGGCGACGGAGCTGATTGCCGAAGCTGTTGCGGTAATGGAGCTTGAAGGAACGGTTGAGCACCTGATGTTCACGATCCACGCGCACCCCACGCTGAGCGAAGCGATGCTGGATGGGTACGGCGCGGTGGAGGGGATGGCGATCAACGCGTAATCACCTCCGGCGGAGAAGACGCGCTTCGCGCAAAATGGCCGGTTGGCCAGATTTGCTCGTTACAGCAGCAGTTGCCAGTAGCCGACGTCGATCCATCGATCGAATTTATAGCCGACCTCTTTGAAGTGCGCTACCTGGCGCAATCCGAACTTTTGCAGGAGCGCAACGCTCGCGTCGTTGGGCAGGGAGACGCCCCCCATGACGCAATGAAACCCGCGGCGGCGCAACTCGACGAGGATCGCATCGAGCAGCGCTGAGCCTCTTCCCTTCCCGACCGCAGCCGGATCGAGATACGTCGAAACCTCGACGGAATGGCGATAGGCCGCGCGCTCTCGCCATTTGCGGCCATAGCAGTAGCCCAGAAGCTTTCCGTCTTCCTCGCACACGAGCCAGGGATATGCGCGAGTAGTTTCGAGGATTCGCTGCCGCATCTCGTCGGGGCTCACCGGGACTTCTTCAAACGTGGCCGGCGAATTGAGGATGTAGTGGTTGTAGATGTCCGCAACCGCGGGTGCGTCATCGGGGCGTACGTTCCGAAGCATGGCGGCCTCCAGCAATCGTCTTATGCGAGCGGACCGGTCGTGCGCTGATACGAGCCTTCCAACTCCGTTGACTGGTTGGCGACCAGATTCCTGGCTTTGGCGATGAAATCGGCGAGCGGCATGGAGGTTTGCTCCTGCTTGCCGCGTGTACGCACGTTGACCGAGCCGGCCGACTCTTCCTTGTCGCCAAAGACGAGAATGTAAGGCGTCTTCTGCAAAGCGAAGTCGCGGATTTTGGAGTTCATCTTTTCGTTGCGGGCGTCGGTTTCGACTCTGAGGCCGGCGGCCTTTAGCTCCGCTTCGAGTTTGGCCGCGTAGGCCGTGTGTTTCTCGCTGATGGGAACGAGGCCGATCTGCACGGGCGCGAGCCAGAGCGGGAAGGCGCCGGCGTAGTGCTCGATGAGGACGCCGAAAAAGCGCTCGACAGAACCGAACAGCGCGCGGTGGACCATGACCGGTTGGTGGCGCTCGCCGTCTTCGCCGACATATTCAAGCTCGAAGCGCGCGGGAAGGTTGAAATCGAATTGAACCGTTGAAAGCTGCCAGAGCCGACCCAGCACGTCAACGAGCTTGATGTCGATTTTGGGGCCATAGAAGGCGGCTTCGCCGGGGATGGTCTTATAGGGGATGCCTTTCGCCTTGAGCACGTTGTCGAGCGAGCGGCTGGCGAGGTCCCAGTTCTCGTCGGAGCCGGCGTAGTGGGCGCGGTCGTTCGGGTCCCACGTTGAGAGTTCGACTTTGAACTCGGAGAAGCCGAAGGTTTTCAAGACGGCCTGGGCAAAATCGATGCAGGCAGCGACTTCGCTTTCGATCTGCGAAGGCATGCAGAAGATGTGGGCGTCGTCCTGTGTGAAGCCGCGCACACGCAGCAGGCCGTGCATGGTTCCGGACCGCTCATAGCGATAAACATTTCCCAGCTCGGCGTAGCGCGCGGGCAGATCGCGATAGCTCTTGGGCGAGTTTTTGTAGATGAGGATGTGGAAGGGGCAGTTCATGGGCTTAAGGCGATAGAGCGCATCGTCAAGCTCCATGGGCGTGAACATGTTGGCGGCGTAAAAGCCTTCGTGGCCCGAGGTCTGCCATAGATTGATGCGGGCGACGTGAGGCGTGTAGACGAGCTGATAGCCGCGGCGGAGGCACTCGTCGCGCATCCAGTCTTCCATGACCTTGCGAATGATTGCGCCTTTGGGATGCCAGAAGATGAGGCCCGGGCCAGCGAGGTCCTGAATGCTGAAGAGATCGAGTTGTTTACCCAGGACGCGATGGTCGCGGCGCGCGGCTTCTTCGAGTCGGGCGAAGTGATCGTCGAGATCTTTTTTCGAAAAGAACGCCGTGCCGTAGACGCGCTGAAGCTGCGGATTCTTCTCGTCGCCAAGCCAATAAGCGCCGGCGAGGCTGATGACTTTGAAGGCTTTGACGCGTCCGGTCGAGGGCACATGCGGGCCGCGGCAGAAGTCAACGAAGTTGCCGTTGCGATAGAAGCTGACCTGATCGCCGGGCGCGGTGAACTTGGTGACGAAGTGGGTCTTCATGAAGTCGCCGTCTTTTTCAAATTCGGCGAGGGCCTGCTCACGCGGCTCGTATTCGCGGACGAAGGGCTCGTTGCGAGCGACGACCTCGGCCATTTTGGCTTCGATGGCAGCGAGGTCTTCAGGCGTAAAGGGTTTTTCGCGGTAGAAGTCGTAGAAGAAACCAGAATCGGTTGCGGGGCCGTGGCCGAGCTTGGTCTCAGGAAAGAGCTCGAGGACGGCGGTGGCGAGAACATGCGCGGATGAGTGACGCAGAACTTTGAGCGCGTCGGGATCGTTTTCTTTCACGAGTTCGAGACGCGTGTCGGAGGTGAGGGGCGCGGTGAGATCGACAAGGCGGGGTGCGGCAGCGTCTTCCGCGGCGTACATGGCGGCTTCGTCGGCCGACTGGCCGTGGAATTGGTCATCGCTGGCGCGGTTTTGGACGGCGGCTGCGGTCACCGGAGAAATGCGCGCGGCGATGGAGGCCGCGGCGAGGCGCGGCGAGATGGAGTTGGCGATGTCGAGCGGCGTTGTACCGGAGGGCACTTCGCGAATGGCCCCGTCGGGCAGGTGTACGGCGATCATGTTCGTGCTCATAGGTTTGGTGGAGTCCGCTGCGGCCTTGGAATGAAGAATGATGCGGCCAACACTTGAGGATAGAGGGTTGAAGGCGTGAAGTCGAGGGCCGAGATGGATCTATAAGTGCCCGTTGCGGGCCTTCCGCAGAGCATTTATCAGGGCTAACATCGATCAAGCCGGGATGAAAAGGAAGGGAGAGCAACATTGCATTGGCTTGCGTTGGTCTTCTGGTTCGCGCTCTGTTTTGCAGTGGCAGGCGTTGGCGGACGATGGACAGCCGGCGAAATTACCGGCTGGTACCGTACGCTCGCGCGCCCCGCGATCACACCTCCGGACTGGGTCTTTGGGCCGGTATGGACACTGCTCTATGGGTTGATGGCCTTCGCGGCCTGGCGCATTTGGCTGACGCCGCATTCGACAGTACGAAGTTGGGCTCTGGGGCTGTTCCTGGCGCAACTGGCGCTGAATCTAGCATGGACGTGGATCTTTTTTCGCAAGCATGCCGTCGGAGTGGCGCTGATTGAGGTTGCAGTTCTGTGAACGGCAATTGGCGCAACCGCATTGGCGTTCGGGCGGGTTGAGCTCGACGCCGGATGGCTGATGGCGCCATACCTGGCCTGGGTGAGCTTTGCCACCCTGCTCAATGCGGCATTCTGGCGGCTGAATTAAAGCGAGCCGAGCAGCGCTCAAGAGGTCGGTAGCAGCGGCACGGCTGGCGGATTGGTCGGTGCGCCAGGAGGGCCGAAAAAACGCAAAAGGGCAGGGTTCACTCCAGATGGTGCTCAGGAGCGTTCCCAGCCCTGTTGCTGTTTCGAGCTAGATTCTGCCGGAATCCGGCTAATTCTGTTTAGAGCGGCTGTACGTCAGCAGCCTGCCATCCCTTGGGGCCCTTGACAACGTTAAACTGCACGGCTTGACCTTCCTGCAAGCTCTTGAAACCGCTTGAGTTGATGGCCGAGTAGTGCACGAAAACATCTTCGCCGTTCTGGCGCGAGATGAAGCCAAAGCCCTTCGCGTCATTGAACCACTTCACAGTACCTTGTTCCATTTTGTTCGTATTTCCTGTATTGAATTGCGCTGGATGAATCGGAGCGAACACTGGCAGAATCTTGCTTTTGGGCGAGTACTGCTCACGCCCGAATCGGTTCTAACGCTGACCATATTCTACCATTTTCGTCGAAATAATCAGCAGGAATTGTGTGTTTCATCTCACCAGTTGGTGTTAGGTGTCGGAAGCTATTGAACCGCTGGAGTTTAACGGCGCATTGCCGCCTATGATATGGTGGGGGCGCCATGCGGAAGGATCCCGTTCCCGAATTGCTGGCTCGCGCCACCGAGGCGCTTGAGGCAGAGTTTGCGGCCTTGCCGGGATTTGAGGCCGAGCCGGGACCGGGCACCGGTGAGCTGGCAGCGGTTCTTAAAGAGACGGCGCGACGCCTGGGCGAAAACTATCCCTACTTCCATCCGCTGTATGCCGGGCAAATGCTGAAGCCGCCGCATCCGGTGGCGCGAGCGGCGTATGCGCTGGCGATGAAGATCAATCCCAACAACCATGCGCTGGATGGCGGGCGGGCGAGTTCTGCCATGGAAGTGGAGGCGGTGAAGGAGATTGCCGCGATGTTCGGGTGGAAGGAGTTTCTGGGGCACCTGACGTCGAGCGGGACCTTTGCCAATTTGGAAGCACTGTGGATGGCCGGGCAACTGACGCCGGGGCGGCGGATCGTGGGCTCGGAGCAGGCGCACTACACGCACCAGCGGATAAGCGGAGTGTTGAAGCTGGAATTTGCGGGTGTTGCGGCGGACGAACGCGGGCGGATGAATCTGAATGCGCTGGAAGGCGAGCTGCGCAAGGGCGATGTGGGCGCAGTGGTGGCGACACTCGGTACGACGGCGATGGGCGCGGTGGATCCGCTTGAGGAGATTCTGACCCTGAAGGAGAAATACGGCTTCAGGGTGCATGTCGATGCGGCGTATGGCGGGTATTTTGGGCTGATTGCCCAAGAGCTTGATGAGCCGGCGCGCAGAGCGTACGCCGCGATCGGGCGGGCAGATTCGATTGTGATCGATCCGCACAAACACGGGCTGCAGCCTTATGGATGCGGATGCGTGCTGTTTCGTGATCCGGCGGAAGGGCGGTTCTACAAGCACGATTCGCCGTATACGTACTTCACGTCGAAAGAGCTCCACCTCGGCGAGATCAGCCTGGAGTGCTCGCGGGCGGGAGCGGCGGCTGTTGCGCTTTGGGCGACGCAGAGGCTGCTGCCGCTGGTGCCAGGCGGGAACTTTGCGCAGGGGTTGGCGAAGGGGCGGCGCGCGGCGGCGGAGTTGGACCGGAGACTGCGGGGCGATGCACGGTTTGATGCGCTGGCCGGCGGCGGCCCGGAACTGGACATTGTGGTGTGGGCATTGCATGCAGCGGACCTTCGGAAGGCTTCGGAGCAATCGCGAAGTGTGTTCGACGCATGCGCGCGGCGGGGACTGCATCTGGCGCTCGTGCAACTGCCACGGTCGTGGCTTGGGCCGCGCGACGGCGCGAAGAATGAAGAGGGCACGGTGACGTACCTGCGCAGCGTGCTAATGAAGCCAGAGCACGAAGCATGGACGGGCGAGATCTGGGAGCGGCTGAGCGCGGCGACCGGGGAAGTTATGGGAGGGTGAACATACCTTTTCGCGGAGATGGATAGACATTGGGAAGAAAACGTTATCATGGGCAGGGCCTGGCTTGCTGTTTTCGGCGGCCTGAAAGTCTAAGGGAGAGAACGCGAGAGGGAGTTGAGCAAGATGCACGATCCAGCAATATTTCGTTCCATGCACCGGACACGCTTTGGCGCTGAGCCGGCGATTTTTGTGGCGCCGGGGCGCGTGAACCTTATCGGCGAGCATACCGATTATGCCGAGGGCTTTGTGATGCCAGCGGCGATCAACTTCGCCACGCTGGCAGGGATTTCGCCGCGGACCGATGGGAAGATCGTGGTCTATTCCGAAAACCTTGGCGAGGAAAAGACCTTTGACGCGGCGGCGCTGCCTGCGAAGGGAAGCAAGCAGTGGAGCGACTATCCGATGGGCGTAGTGTCGATCCTCACGGGTGAGGGGCACAAGATTCCGGCGTTCAGCCTGAGCATCTGGAGTGATGTGCCGCTGTCGTCGGGGCTCTCAAGCTCAGCGGCGTTGGAGGTGGCGACGGCGCTGGCAGTGATGTCGCTGGTGGGAGCGAGTTACCCGGGGCCGGTGCTGGCGCGGCTTTGCCAGCGGGCGGAAAATGAGTATGTGGGATCGAACTGCGGCATCATGGACCAGTTCATCAGCGTGAATGGGAAAGAAAATCACGCGCTGCTGCTCGATTGCCGCGACCTGAGCTACAAGCTGGCGCCGATTCCGGACCATGTGGCACTGGTGATCGCGAATACGATGGTGAAGCACTCGGTGGCAGGAGGGGATTATCCGACGCGGCGGCGGGAATCGGAGGCGGCGTGCGCGGTGATCGCGAGCCACCGGCCAGGCGTGCCGTTTCTGCGCGACGCGACGCTGGCGGATTTGGACAAGTGGGGTCACGAGATGGAGCCGAAGAGCTATCTGCGCGCCAAGCACGTGATCAGCGAGGACCTGCGTACGGTGGCGGCGAGCGAAGCGCTGGCGAAGGGCGAAATGAAGGAGCTGGGACGCCTGATGGCCGAGGCGCATCGTAGTTATAGTCAGGACTTTGAAGGCAGCTGCGTGGAGGCCGATGCGATGGTGGCGCTGGCGCAGGATCTTCCGGGGCTGATTGGAGCGCGGCTGACAGGCGGAGGGTTCGGCGGCTGCACGATCAATTTGGTCGAGCAGAGCGAGGCTGGGAAATTCGCCGAGTCGCTTGGCGCGCGTTACGCTGCGAAAACGGGAATCGAGCCACAGATTCACATTTGCCACGCATCAGGAGGGGCACATAGGCTGGAATGAAGCAAAAGGCAGCAAGTTGGCAGGTCAGCGAGTCGGCGTTGCTGAACGGGCTAATCGACTGATGCGTCGGTTTCCCGCCTGCAGCCCCTTGGAATAGATTTGAAAAGATTTATCTGGCACGGCAGAAGCCTGCAAGTAACTGCCACAAAAGAACCATGTTCGCAACTGGGCCGGGACATTTTCCGGCGCGGATTCCTTGCTAAACTTGTGAGGTATTTGCCCCGATGAAATAGGCAACTGATCCGACCTTAGCGGGTTCGAATCAATCTGGGGCTGGCAAGTTGGACGACTGGTTGGCTGAAACAAAAATATATGGAACCCACTCCCTCGAAATCATCCTTGCACGAGACCATTCCTCAATCGGGCCAGGTGGCCTACTTCAGCATGGAGATCGCGATCCGTCCTGAGATGCCCACATACTCCGGCGGACTCGGTGTGCTGGCAGGGGACACGCTGCGATCGGCGGCGGACCTGGGCATTCCGCTGGCGGCCTTTTCGCTTATCCACCGCAAGGGGTACTTCCAGCAGCATCTGGACCCGAATGGCGCGCAGACCGAAGAAGTTCAGCCGTGGAACCCGGCGGACTACTGCACGGAAGAGCCGGCTCGGGTGACGGTTGCGGTGGAAGGGCGCACGGTCACGTTGCGCGCATGGCGGTATGATCTGCAGGGGCAATTCAGGCACGTGGTGCCGATTTATCTGCTGGACACTGACCTGGACGAGAATTCCGGATGGGATCGCGGGCTGACGGATCACCTGTATGGCGGGGATACGAACTACCGCCTGCAGCAGGAGATTGTGCTGGGGATGGGCGGCGTGCGCATGGCGCACGCGCTGGGTTTGCGCATCAACGTCTACCACATGAACGAGGGCCACGCGGCGCTGCTAACGCTGGCGCTTCTGGAGAGCCAGTTGGGTGGCGGCCCGGAGGGCGCGGCCACGGATTCGGACATCGAGATCGTGCGGCGGAAGTGCGTGTTTACGACGCATACGCCGGTTCCGGCAGGGCACGACAGGTTTTCGACCGAGCAGGCGATCCGGATTCTGGGCGGAGAACGGACGGCGCGCCTGGAAAAGCTGGGGTGTTTCCGCGACGGCTTGTTGAACATGACGCTTCTGGCGCTGCGCTTCTCGCGCTATGCCAACGGCGTGGCGATGAAGCACGGCAAGGTTTCGCAGGCGATGTTCCCGGAATTCTCAATCAGCTCGATCACCAACGGCGTGCACGCGCCAACGTGGATCAGCGAGCCGGTGGAGCGCCTGCTGGACGAGGATGTCCCGGCGTGGCGTCGGGACAATTTGTATTTGCGCAACGCGATCGACCTGCCGGAAGCGAAGATGCTTGCGGCGCACGCGCGGGCCAAGGAAAATCTTCTGGCCGAAGTGGGGTCTCGGACAGGTCTGGTGCTGAACCCCAAAGTGCTGACGCTGGGATTTGCGCGGCGTGCGGCGACCTACAAACGCGCGACGCTGATGTTCACCGATCCGGAGCGGCTGAAGGAGATTGCGGCGAAGGCCGGCGGCTTGCAGATTCTGTATGCGGGCAAGGCGCATCCGCAGGACGAGCCGGGAAAAGCGCTCATCCAGCAGGTTGTGGACGAAGCGGCGAAACTCTCGAACAGCGACTTGCGGATTGTGTATCTCGAAAATTACGCATGGGACCTGGGCGCGCAGCTGACGGCGGGCGTGGATGTGTGGGTGAATACGCCGAAGCGGCCGTATGAGGCGTCGGGGACAAGCGGAATGAAGGCGGCGATGAACGGCGTGCCTAGCCTGTCGATTCTGGACGGATGGTGGATTGAGGGGTGCATCGAAGGCGTGACCGGATGGGCAATCGAAGATGGAGCCAACGACGCCGAAGAAGCAAATTCGCTCTACACCAAGCTGGAAACGGCGGTGGTTCCGCTCTACCGCGATACGCCGGAGAAGTGGGCGCGGCTGATGCGCACAACGCTGGCGTTTAACGGGTCGTACTTCAATACCAACCGCATGGTTAAACAGTACGCGCGCAACGCGTACTATCCGGAGCTGCCGCCGACGGCAGTGATGGTTGAAGAGCCGGCGTTCGCAGATTAGTGGTTAGTGATTCGTGATTAGAGCCTGTGATGACTTTCGCGCCGAGCGGAGTCGTTGCCGGCTCTATAGTTTTTTGCGAAGGAACTCGAAGATCCCGTAGCCGATGAGAGAACTGACGAGCGCAATGAGAAAATTCGTTGGCGTAACGATGTCATGCAAGGCAAAGGCAAAGGTTTTGCCCTGGCCGTTGACGCCAGTGAACTCGCCCATAAGCAGATTCGAGTAGAAGAGGAAGACGATAAACGCGACCTCCACAACCACGCGCCAGATGGGTTTGACTCTCGGAGGCGGAGTGAGCAGCGGTGACATGGAGCGATGATACCGGCGGAGATTCGTGCGGCAAAGCGAAATCGGATGGGCGGCGCGGCACTGGGCCTTAGCACGACGCGTAGTTAAATGCCACAACGCCTATAATCTCCATAACGTGCTTCGACGTGAATCAATGCGGCCGCGGTGGGCGCGGAGGATTTCTTCCGCTGCGGCGGCCATCGTTTTTTGCGCATTGTCTGTCGCGGTCTGCGCGCGCGGGCAGGCGAGCGGAGACGCTTCAGAGGCTGGCGGCTCGCAGGTGCTGCTGGTGCTGCCTTTCGACAACCGTACAGGACAGCCGAACCTGGAGTGGTTGCGCGAAGCGGCGGCTCAGATTTTGAGCACGCGCTTTGCTTCGGCGGGGTTCCAGCCCACAAGCCGCGCCGACCGGATGTACGCGCTGGACCACCTGGGGCTGCCGCAGGGCTTTCAGCCTTCGCGGGCAAGTGCGCTCAAGCTGGCGCAGACTTTGGACGCGGATTCGATTGTCGTGGGCAGCTATACGACGGATGGAAGCGGGATTGTGGCCGAAGCGACACTCGTGGACGTGCCCAACCTTCGGATGCTGCCGGAGGTGAGTGCTCGCGGCGAGATGAAGGACATGATCGCCGTGTTTGGCGAGCTGGCGTGGAAGCTGACGAAACAGCTCGACCCCCGGTTCAACGTGGCCGAGGAGACGTTTGCCGCGGCGGGAAAAAACATCCGGCTGGACGCATTCGAGCAATATATCCGCGGAATCACCGAGCCGGACCAGGCCGAACGACTGACGCACCTCGAAAATGCGGTGAAACTGAGCCCGGACTTCGGACCGGCATGGATGGCGCTTGGCCGCGAAGACTACAACGGGCAACAGTACCAGGAGGCGGCCGATGCCTTCGCCAAAGTCGATCACAACGGGCCTGACGGCCTCGAGGCAGATTTTTACCGCGGCCTGTCGCTGATGTTTCTGGGCGACTACGCACACGCGGAGCAGGCGTTTGCCGAGGTTGCGCGCGTGTTGCCGCTGGCCGAGGTGATCAATAACGAAGGAGTGGCCGAGAGCCGTCACGGCAAGGATGGGATATCGCTCTTCATTCAGGCGGCGGCGACCGATCCCAACTCCGCGGACTACCACTTCAACCTGGCGGTAAGCCTGAAACGCGAGGGAAATGTCGCAGGAGCGCTGAATGAGCTGGCGCAATGCTTGAAGCTGCGTCCAAGCGACAACGAGGCGCAGGCGCTGAATGATGCATGGAAGGGAAAGCCCGGAGCCGACGGGACCAACGGAGCGAATTCAAGCGCGGAGCCGCTGGAGAGGATTGTTCGCACATTCGACGAGACCGCCTTCAGGCAGGCGGCGGCCATGCTGGATGAGGTGAACGCCGGACGACTGGCGGCGCTGACCCCGCATGACCAGGCGCGAACGCTTTGCACGCAGGCGAAGGGCTTTCTGGATCGTGGGCTGCTGCTGGAAGCAGAGAGGCTGTATCGGGATGCAGCAGCTGCCGATGGCACGAGCCCGCTGGCGCATGCCGGCCTGGCTGAAGTGAGCGAACGCGGCGGCGATGCCGATGGGGCGCGCAAGGAGGCTCAAGAAGCGCTGGCACTGGGGCCTTCAGCGGATGCGTATCTTGTGCTGGCCCAGTTGGACTTTACGGCAGGGTCATTGGATACGGCGAATACAGAAGCCGACGACGCGCTAAAGCTGGAGCCGGCCAATCGGGCGGCGCAGGATCTGAAACGCAAAATCGAGGCGAAAACGGGAAGGTAGTCGACGCTGCGTGTCAGGGAACAGGGTTCAGCCACCCCAACGAGCAAGAATCACTCGTCGGGGATCCCGGCAGGAATCACTTTTTCTGTGCGGGACTCGAGGACACCGCGTCCAAACCCTTAGAAGCGAGAACGGCGACGCATCGAGCGCGGAAAACCGAGTTCGCGTTCCAGTTGGAAAGAGGCGAGCCATGGAAGACTTCGTTACGAAGAGCCGAATTGCCGCCTGGGCGATGTCGGCGATCCTATTTATCGTTGCAGGTTTTGGATTGAGTGTTTCGGTTTTCGCGCAGCAGCCCGCGCCCGCGCAGCCGATTGTTGACAAGCTGGTTCTGGATGACACAGTTCAACCGGTGAGCGCGGATGAGGTGACGCGGGCTCTCGATCGAGCTAACAGTGACGGCGCCAGTGCGCTGCTGATCGATATGAACACTCCGGGCGGGCTGCTGGAATCGATGCGCGACATGGTTGGCGGAATTCTTCGTTCGCGCGTGCCGGTCATCGTGTATGTAGCGCCTTCAGGGGCGCGCGCGGGTTCAGCGGGGTTCTTCATTCTGGAGTCGGCAGACGTGGCCGCGATGGCGCCCGGTACCGAGGCCGGCGCCGCTCATCCTGTGTTTGAGTTCGGAGGGCAACCGGACAACACCGAAATGCAAAAGGTGGAGAACGACGCCGAGGCGTTTCTGCGCTCGTATACCGCCAAGCGGAATCGAAACACGGATGCAGCCGTGGCGGCCGTCGAATCGTCGCACTCCTACACCGCGGATGAATCGCAGAGCCAGCACCTGATCGATGTGATCGCCAATAGTGATTCGGAGCTACTGAATGCGCTCAACGGGCGCGAGATCACGCGCATGGACGGATCGAAGTTGACGCTGCACCTGGCCGGTGCGCGCATCAACCTGATCAAGCCCACGCTGCGCGACCAATTGCTGGGGTGGCTGGTGGACCCGAATATCGCGCTGCTGTTTTTGGTGGGCGGGGCGCTGCTGATCTATCTCGAATTCAATGCGCCCGGCACCATCGTTCCCGGCGCGCTGGGAACGCTGATGGTACTTCTGGGTGTCTTCGGCTTGAATCTGCTGCCGATCCGCTACACCGCGGTGCTGCTGCTGGTGGCGGCGATGGTTCTGCTGCTGCTGGAGGCGAAGTTTGGCGGGCACGGAGCGTTGGCCATCGCGGGAATCCTCTGCCTGACGTTCGGAATGCTGACGCTCGTGGCGGCCCCGGTGCCGGAGATGGGGATCAGCCCGATTGTGGCGATCAGCGTGAGCGCGGCGTTTGGCGCGATCACCGTGTTTCTGGTGCGGCTGGCCGTGCGCGCGCGAAGAAGGAAGGCGCGCATCGGCGCCGATGCGATGGTGGGCTATCCGGCAACAGCGATGGAAGCCCTCGATCCGCAGGGCCATGTGCTGGTGGAGGGCGAGATCTGGCAGGCCGTTGCGAGCGCTCCTGTGGCGAAAGGATCACAACTGCGCGTGACAGGGCACGACCATTTGATGTTGCAGGTGGAGCCGACGGCGCCCACAAGTGAACATCCGCAATCACAGCAGAGGAGTACAATCCCTGCTGAGTAGTGAAAGGAAGTTCCCATGTCCATTGGCGATATGTCGATTCCGACCCTGGTGATCATCGCCATCGTCGTGCTGTACCTGCTGAACTCGATCAAGATTCTGCGCGAATACGAGCGGGGCGTCATCTTCCGCCTGGGTCGGGTGCTGGGAGCTCCCAAGGGACCCGGCATCATCCTGGTCTTCCGGCCGATCGACCAGATCGTGCGCATTTCTCTGCGGCAGGAGGTGCTGGAAGTTCCGCCGCAAGACGTGATCACTCGCGACAACGTGACGATCAAAGTGAATGCCGTGGTGACGCTCTATGTCGTCGATCCCAATTCCGCGGCCATCAAGGTGGTGAATTACATCTACCAGACCTCGCAGTTCGCCCAGACCACGCTGCGCTCGGTGCTGGGCGAGGTGGAGCTGGACACGCTGCTCAGCCATCGCGATCAGCTCAACCTGCGGATTCAATCAATCATCGACCAGCGCACGGAGCCGTTTGGCGTGAAGGTCATCAGCGTGGAAGTGAAGCAGGTGGATCTGCCCGAGACCATGACACGCGCCATGGCGAAACAAGCCGAGGCGGAACGCGAACGCCGTTCGAAGATCATCCATGCCGAGGGCGAGTTCAATGCGGCGCAAAAGCTGGTGGACGCGGCCGCGCTGCTGGCCACGCAACCCATGACGTTGCAGTTGCGCTACCTGCAAACGCTGACCGAGATTGGCGTGGAGAAGAACACGACGATCGTCTTCCCACTGCCGATGGAGCTGATGTCGATCCTGAACAAGTTTTCGGCGCAGATGAGGCCGGCTGAGAAGCCGTAAACATGCATCTATTGGTTATCGGCCGTCTGCCAGTGGCCCTTTTGTGGTCAGTTCGACAATCGGGACATAGGCCGTCGGCGTGATGCTGGGAATTCTGAAGTCAAGGGCGTTGATGCGAGGATATGCGCGGATATTTTGACAACGACGAGCCGGAAGTTGAGGAACAAGAGGAGCGCAGGCACGACACCGAGGTAACGCTGAGCACGGCTGCGCAGTTGGGGATTGTCTTCTGCCTTTTGCTCATGTGCGGCCTGTGCTTCGGGCTGGGATACTGGGTGGGGCACAAGCCTTCGGCTTCGGCTCCAACAACAGCCGCGACGCAGCCCACCGCTCCGACGGCCGCTCCGGACCAGGAGCCTCTGCAAGGGAACGGGACGCTTCCCAAGCCTTCAGCGGACGCCCAGGTACCCCCGACGCAGCCGCCGCCGGAAAGCGACGGTACGACGCCGGCACCAGCGAGCAATACGAGCCCCGCACCGACGCCGCCCCAGCAGGCATTGGCGGCGACCCCTCCGTCCCATACGCCAGCGAGTTCACCTTCGCCCAAGCCTGCGGCTCCTGCTTCGCCGACTCCCGCATCTGCGCCTCGATCAACGCCGGTTCAGCCGCCAGTCCCAACACGAACAAATGAGCCACGAAACGAACAGACCGCACCGGCGATGCGTCCAGCAAATCCCAGCGCCACGTCAGGGTACATGGTACAGATCGCCGCGGTGTTGCACGCTGAGGATGCCAATGTGCTGGTGAACGCGCTGCGCAATCGTGGGTTCGCGGCAACGGCGCAGCGCATGCCTTCGGATGGGCTGGTGCATGTGCGCATTGGACCGTTCGCGACGCACGAAGAAGCAAGCCGGATGTCCATGAGGCTGTTGGGGGACGGATACAACGCGATGGTGCAGCCGTAGGGCGCGGCGTTCAGCCCTGCATCCACTCCGGCAACCCGGAAGCGATGGCAGCTCGGACCGCTTCTGACAGCTCATCGCGCGTTGCATAGTCCGCGGGGTCGATCGGTGGATGAAACACGATGTGCGCCACGCCGGGGTGGATGCGCTTGCTGTCCACGGGAAGAATCTTCTCGCTGCCAAAGATTGAAATGGGAACGCAGAGCGCGCCGGAGTCTTTAGCAAGATAGAACGGGCCTTTCTTGAAGGGCAGCATGCGGCCGTCGGGCGAGCGCATGCCCTCAACAAATGTCGTGATGTGAAGTCCTGAGGCGAGGACGCGTTGCGCCTCTCCGACGGCGAGCTGCGCCTCCGCTACGTCACCGGTGCGGTCGACCGGAATGAAGTGGGCTAGCTTGAACGCGTAGCCGAGGATGGGGATCTTCATGAGCGAGCTCTTGAGGAAGACCACAGTGCGGCCGGGAAGATTGGACATCAACGCGGGCGCATCGAGATAGGAGATGTGGTTGGCCATGAAGATGCAGGCGCGGCCAGCGGGAATATTTTCCTGGCCTTGGATTTGAATTCGGATGCCTGCGACACGGATGGCGACGCGGGCGATCCAGGAGCCGACTGCATAGAGCGGACCGACGTCGCCGGTGAGAAGCGTAAACGGGAAGAAGATGATCGCTGCGGGAACGGCCAGGACGACGATGGTGACGAAGACGAAGAGCGAAACGAGCATAAGCGGTAAGGACAGGCGGTCAGGATGAGTATGTAAGACGAGTATCGCATTAACAGGTGTCAGGGTTCAGGGATCAGGGGTCAGAGACGTGAGAAACGTCAGGACGTTGGCCTTACATCCGCATCCACTCGGGCAGACCGGAGGCGATGGAGGTGCGCACGGCGCGCATGAGGTCGCCGCGCGAGGCGAATTTGGCCGGGTCGATAGGCTCGTGAAAGATGACGTGGGCTCGGCCGGGATGAATTCGATTGCTGCCCTTGGGCAGGAGCGCTTCTGTGCCGTAGATCGAGACGGGAATGCACGGCGCGCCCGCGGCCATGGCAAGAAAGAACGGGCCCTTCTTGAACGGCAGCATGCGGCCGTCGGGCGAGCGGGTGCCCTCAACAAATGTGGTGATATGGACGCCCTTGGCAAGTACGCGCTGGGCCTCGGCCACGCTGCGCTGCGCGTCTGCGGCGTTGCCACTGCGATCGACGGCGATGAATTCGCCCTGGCGGAAGCCGGTGCCGAGGATGGGCAGGTTCATGAGTGACCGCTTCATGAAGGCAGAGGTGCGGCCGGGAATGATGGAGATGAGTGCGGGCGGATCGAGGTTGGAAACATGGTTCGACATGAAGATGCAAGCGCGGTCGCGAGGGATGCGGTCGCGGCCCGCGACCTGAAAGCGCACGCCGGCGAAGCGGCAACTTGAATACAACATGAAGCGCGTGGCCTTGTAGAGCGGCATCACATTGCCCGTAATCCAGCACCAGGGAATGAAGAGGATGGCCGAGGGGATTCCAAGGACGACCATGTTGGCGATGAAGATGAGCGACCAGATCATGCTTGAACCTTGATGCTACTTTGCAGCAGCGAAGCGCTCGCGAAGATGTGCCGGGAGTTTCTCATATATGCCGTCGAAGCCGCCGTTGGAGAGGATAGCGACGACATCGCCGGGCGCAAGCTGCGGCGTGAGGTTGGCGACGATGGCGTCCGCGTCAGCGAGGAGCTCGGCGGGCGTGCCTGCGTCATTGAGAGCGCGGACGATTTCTTCAGGGTGCAGGCGTTCTTGTTCGGGAACGCGCTCCTGCTGAAAAACGGCGGCAAGAATCACACGATCGGCGAGCGAGAGGCTTTCAATGAGTTCGGGCGCGAGAACCTTGCGGCGAAGAGTGTTGGAGCGCGGTTCGAGTACGGCCCAAAGGCGCCGTGAAGGATAGATGGAACGGAGCGCACGGAGGGTCTCGCGGATGGCCGTGGGATGGTGCGCGAAATCTTCAATGAGAGTGATGCCGTTGATCTCTGCGCGGACCTCGAGACGGCGCTTGACGCTTTTGAATGTGGCGAGGGATTCGGTGATTGGAGCAGTGGGAATCCCGGCGGCAGCAGCGAGGGCAGCAGCGGCAGTGGCGTTGAGGGCGTTGTGCTCGCCGGCGAGGTGCATGCCGAAATCGGCCCAGGCGACGCCGGCACGAAAAACCTCCCAACGCATACGGCCGGATTCGTATCGGAGATTGCGGATGCGCCAATGGGCGGCGTCGGTGAATCCATAGCGTTCGACGGGGCAAAAGGCGTGGCTTACACATTCGGTCACGTTGGGGCTGCCATCGTAGGCAACGATAAGGCCGCGGCGCGGGACAAGATTAACGAGCCGCTTGAACGCGGTCTTAACGGTCTCGAGGTCGGCATAGATGTCGGCGTGGTCGAACTCGACGTGCGTGAGGATGAGCGTAGCGGGAAAGTAGTGGAGGAACTTAGGGCCCTTGTCGAAGAACGCCGTGTCGTATTCGTCGCCCTCGAGGATGAAGTTGGTCGTGGGGCGGAGCTGAAAGCTTGTGCCGAAGTTTTCCGCGACGCCGCCGATGAGGAACGAAGGCTCGAGCAAGGGATTTGTGCGCGCGGCGACCTGGTAGATCCACGCAAGCATGCTGGTAGTGGTGGTTTTGCCGTGGGTTCCGGCGACGACGAGGGATTCGCGACCTTTGAGGAATTCTTCGCGCAGCAGCGCGGCCATGGAGGTGAACGGAATGCGCTCGTCGAGGACGCGCTCAATTTCTGGGTTGCCGCGGGAGAGCGCATTGCCAACCACGACGAGATCGGGTATGGGATCGAGATTCGATTCGGCATACGGCTCAAGGATTGGGATGCCGAGGGCCCGAAGCAGATCGCTCATGGGAGGATAGGCGGCCTTGTCGGAGCCGGTGATGCGGTGGCCCTCAAGCTGGAGCAGCCCTGCGAGCGAAGCCATGGCGGTGCCGCAGATGCCAATGAGATGAATGTGGCGCGGCGATGCGGTCACTTCGCCACCGCCGGCTCGAGGATGCGAAGACTGGCAATATCGCCGACGGTGAGCTCGGCTTCGACGCCGAAGGTGAGCGTGACATTTTCGCGCGAAACGTGGCCGCTGCGGAGGCCGATGGCCATGGGCACGTCGACGCCAACGAGTGCGCTGAGAATGGATTCCTCAAGGAGCGACGGCGGCGCTCCCGGCGATGCGCAATCGAGCATTTCGCCGAAGACGATGCCACGAATGCCGTCGAGCTTTCCAGCATGACGCAGTTGCCAGAGCATGCGATCGATCTGGTACGGCTTGACGCCAGTGTCCTCAAGAAAAAGCACCTTGCCTTCGGTGCTTGGCTCCCATGGCGTGCCGACAAGCGATGCGAGAATGCTGAGACAGCCGCCATACAGGGTGCCGCGCACTGCGGTTGAAGATGCGGCGGGCTTGAGCGTGCGCATGCCCTCCGCAGCGCCAACACTGTAGAGTTCGCCGGCAAGAGCGGCGCGAAAACTTTCGAGGTGCACACGGTTTGGTAGGTAGAAATCCGCCGCGAGCATGGGGCCGTGAAAGGCGGGAAGGCCAATCTCGTCGAGCAGGTGAAGCTGAATGCCGGTGAGGTCGCTGTAGGCAAAGAATGGCTTAGGATGCGCGGCAATCATCTCGAGATCGAGGCCCTCGAGCAGGTAGTTCGACCCGTAGCCGCCGCGAATCGCCATGATGGCGGCTGTGTCAGCATCGGCGAAGGCAGTGTGGAGATCGGCCAGACGCTCGAGGGGAGTTCCGGCGAAGTAGGGTGGCTCGCGCAGAAGAGCGTTCAAAGCAATTTTCGGCGAATACCTCAACGAGCGGAGCTCTGCCAGTCCGCGTTCGACGCGCTCGGGTTTTGCTGGAGATGCCGAGGCGATGATGCTGATGGCTGCATCCGGCGCGACGGACTGCGGTTTGAGGAGGACTCTCATTTCACCAAGCCTCCTGACCAGGCCTCCCCGCGGGCAATGAGCGCGGCTGGGCCAGTGAGATGCAGCACCGTATCGGGACCGTCCCAGGCAACGGTCTGCGCGCCGCCGGGCGCAACCACTTTAAGCGGCGAGAGGCAGCGGCGCAACGCGAGCGCCGCAGTAGCCGCGGCCGAGCTACCCGTTCCGGATGAACTGGTGGGGCCTACTCCGCGTTCGAAGATGCGAATCTCGATCTCGTGCTCGCTCACGACACGCACAAACTCGACGTTCGTCTGATGGGGAAAATCGCGATGCGTGCAGATCTCCGCGCCGATCCCGGCCCAGGCGCGGTGACCTACAGCGAAGTCCGGCTTTTCGACGAGGATGACGAAGTGAGGATTTCCGGTGGAGACTTCGACGCCGATGACCTCAACACCGTCAATCAGCTTGAGCGTGTGCGGCACAAACCGGGGCACTCCCATCGCAGTGGTGAGTTCGACTGCAAACTCGCCTTCATTGCGCACGCTGACGATGCGGCACGTGCGGAGACCGGCATCGGTGGTGATTTCGAGCGTGTCGCCGGGCTTGGAACCAAGCGACTCGGCCATCCAGGCAGCGACGCAGCGCGTGCCGTTGCCGCTGATTTCGGCGATGGAGCCATCGGCGTTGTAGAGGCGGACGCGGCCAGCTTTGGGTCCCGTCCCAGACTCGTTTTTCCAGGCAAAGAATTCAATGCCGTCGGCGCCAATGCCGGTATTGCGCTGGCAGAGTCGGCGCGTGAGAGCGGCAAGATCGTGGCCTGCGGCGGCCTCTTCGGTGACGATGAGGAAATCGTTGCCGCACGCATGAGCTTTGGTGAAGGGAATCAATCTTCCTCCGGAATGCGGACGTGGAGTGGTGCGGCGAATGGTTGAACGAGTTGTGCGGCTTCGAAAATCACGGTTTTTCTTAGCCCGATGCTAACACCGATGAGGGCGTGCAGTTGAGCGCGAGTCGGGGAATGTGCCGAGTGATGCAAGAGCGCGCGCTCAAAAGAAATCGGGGGCGCGATGGAGCCATTTAGTGGAGGCATAAATGGCGGCCGATGGCTGATTCCTGGCGGTAAAGCTGCCGATTAAGGTGAAGTCGGCGCGATGCGCTTTGACGGCCGTGTCGATCTCATCGCCATCGAATGTGACGACGATAGCGGCATGGGCGGCGGGCGCGGCGAGTGCGGAACGATAGATACCGAGGTCGCTCTCATTGATGGTCTGGCGAAGAGGAATTCCGGTGAAGGCGACGATCTCAGGGTAGATGGATGTATCCATGAGCACGGTGGCGTGCGGATCGAGAGTGAGCAAGGACTGGAGTGCCGGAGGAATGGAATCGTCATAGGGCTGGCGCGCATTGGCGTTCTTTGTGCCCTCGACATAGACGATTGGACCAGCATGCAGGATCGCGAAGACGTTGAGGGCGGCGAGAGCAAAGAGGAACGCGAAGGCGAGTTTGGGAAGAAGGGGCGCGATGGCCGGGAGCTTGGATCGGCTGAGTGCGTTGGCAACGAGCTGAGCTGCAAATCCAAGACCAAGGGCGAGAGCGGGCAAAAGCTCAAGGCCGTAGCGTGTGTTGTACCAGGTGTAGGGCCACCATGCAGGGAAAAAGATGGGAACCGATCCGTAGGCGACCGACCATGCGTAAAAGGGAACGGGCAGCCAGAGGAGAAAGGTCCAGGCAATTGCGCGGCGGCGGGTTTTTTCGACGAGCCAAGCGCGGGCGGTGCCGAGCGCGGCGAGTGCTAGAACCATGTTGCCCCAGGAATTGCCCCAACCGGGCGCGGCGACGGAGTCGAGCTCAGAGACTTTGAGATCGAAGAGGAGAGCGACCCACGGGTTGTGCCAGCCGGGATGTGGCGGCCAGCCGGGAGCATTGGCTGCGGTGCGAAGTTCGATGGCTCTTGCCGAAAAGGGGCCGCGCGCGAAGTAGAGCCAGTCGCCAAAGCAGACAGAGTTGTAAGCGAACCAGAGGATCGGCGCGGCAACGATTGCAATAGTGGCAAGCCAAAAGGCCGGCGCAGCGAGGCGTGCGCGATCCCCGGCAGCGGCGCGGCGAAACAGCTCGAATGCGACGCCGGACCATGCGAAGAAGGCGATGATCCAACCGTCGTAGCGGGTAAAGATGGCGGCGACAAGGGCGATAGCGATGCAGATCTGGAAGCGCGTTGTTCGCGCAATGCTGGAGCGCGGCGCGGACGGCGCTGAGTGCGGGTTGGAGCCGGCAGCTGCCGTCTCCTCATCGAGAGCGGCACGCCAGTCGACCAGCCAGACGACGATCCAGATGAATTCGCAGAGAAACAGCGGCTCAGTCATGGCCGTTGTCTGCAAATACAGGAGATTCGCATTGAGGGCAAAGAAGACGAGCGCCAGTGCGGCAGGCGCGCGGTCGAGCCAGTTTCGGGCCAGGCGGTAGATGCCGGCGCAGGAGGCGAGGTATGCCAGGGCCGATGGAATAACTCCAGCAATGCCCGTGGCCCACCAGGAGTAATTCTGCACAAAAGGAAGAAGAAGAATGTGCGGGAGCGGCAGCCACACCGAGCCAAGCTCGGAAAAACGTGGCGTGCGGGAATCGAAGACGCGGCGCGCGATATGCAAATGGGCAATGGCGTCGCCGTAGTTGATCATCGCCCCGTGACGCCAGCTCCAGACGATGGCGACCGCTGAGGCGGCCATGCAAAAGGCCAGGACCACCCAGCCTTCCGCATCGGAGATTTTCTTCTCAGTCAAGGTGCGTGATCTCGCGAAAGACATTGAAGCGCGCGTCGATCTCGCTACGCGAGAGCTGCTGCAGACGCTCAGTGCCGAAGCGCTCGCAGGCGTAGGAGCCCATGACGCTGCCGTAGAACATGGCGTGACGCCAGGCAGCAGGCGTGAGCTCCGGCTGCGAGGCCAGATAGCCGAAGAAGCCTCCGGCAAAGCTGTCGCCCGCGCCGGTAGGATCGATGACCTCTTTGAGCGGAAGTGCCGGCGCCTTGAAAGTGCGGAGCTCTTCTCCTCTTTTCTTGGCCGGTGAGCTGTAGAACAACGTCGCGCCGTACTCGCCGTGCTTGACGACCAACGCATGAGGTCCGAGAGCGATGACGGCGCGCGCGGCCTGCACGAGGTTGTTGTTGCCGGCGAGCATGCGAGCCTCGGTGTCGTTGATGAGCAGAATGTCGAGGCCCTTGAGAACCTCAAGCAGGGCCGGACGATGGTCCTTGATCCAGTAATTCATGGTGTCGCCGGCAACGAGCTTGACGTTGGGCATGGCCTCGCGCACGCGGCGCTGGAGCACGGGATCGATGTTGGCGAGAAAGAGGAATTCGGAGTCTGCGTAGGCGTCGGGGATTTTCGGCTCGAAGGAGGCGAAGACGTTGAGTTCAGTGTTATGCGTTTTGGCTTCGTTCAGGTTTTCGAGATATGAGCCTTCCCAAAAAAAGCTTTTGCCGGCGGTGTGCTCGATGCCGAGCGTATCGATGTTGCGGGCGGCAAAGACGGCTTCCTGCTTGCGGCCGAAGTCCTCGCCGACGACAGCGATGACGCGCACGTTTGTAAAGAAGCTGGCGGCGAGTGAGAAATAAGTGGCCGCGCCTCCAAGGCAGCGCTCGCGGCGTCCGGCGGGGGTTTCGATGGAATCGTAGGCTACGCTTCCGACTACGGTAATGGACATTGGTCTCCTAAATGATTGAAGCCTCTGCTTTGCGGTTCATGGCGCGTAGATGCGGCCATTGATCTTCACGACCGAACACCGGAAACAAAAACGCACACGTTTTTGAGGCGCGATCTCGCTTGTGTCGAGCGAGCGCCATCGATGCAGGCCCAGCCTGCAAAGGAATCCGCCGAGAGAGGGCGCCTCATGCTCCCGATGCGGCCAAAGCCTTGCCAAATTGGAAGCAAGCTGCTGATCGGTCGATGGTAAGGATTTTGATATCGCCGTCATCGTCTCGTCCGAGTCAGCTTTCTGGTCTACCAGCCATTGTATTTGCCGAAGAGCAGCTTGAGGCGCTCTTTGACGGCGGCGGGAACGGCGTCGGGCTGGGTGAGCACTGCGTACTTTGCGGCGGAGACGCAGGAACATGTGCGTTCGCGTGGCATGGCGGCGACGGCGGCTTTGACGACTTTGGCGGCGTTGTCGGCATTTTTGTGGAGCACTGCGACGATCTCTTCGACGGTGACGGCGTCGTGGCCCTCGCGCCAGCAATCGTAGTCGGTGACCATGGCAATGGTGGCGTAGCAGATTTCCGCTTCTCGAGCGAGCTTGGCCTCCTGAAGGTTCGTCATCCCGATCACGTCGGCGCCCCAACTTCGATAGAGGTTCGACTCGGCGCGGGTCGAGAACTGCGGGCCCTCCATGCAAACATAAGTGCCGCCAAGCTTGCCGACGACACCGACCTTGGCGCAGGCATCGAAGGCGGCTTTGGCCACGGTCGCGCAGACCGGATCGCCGAATGAGATATGGCCCACGATGCCGTCTCCGAAGAAAGTGGCGACACGATTAAAGGTGCGATCGATGAACTGATCGGGCATGACGAAATCAGTGGGCTTGTGCTCTTCCTTGAGCGATCCGACGGCGGAGACGGAGACGATGCGCTCGACGCCGAGCTGCTTGAACGCGTAAATGTTGGCGCGGAAGTTGAGCTCGGAGGGAAGGATGCGATGACCGCGGCCGTGGCGCGCCAGGAAAGCGACCTTGCGGCCCTCGAGTTCGCCGAGGACAAAGGCTTCAGAAGGGGAGCCGAAGGGCGTTTCGATGCGCTCCTCATGAATGTTGGTAAACCCGGGCATGGAGTAGAGCCCGCTACCGCCGATGATGCCGATTTCTGCTTGAGACACTTTCAACTCCTCATTGAGCTTTCATCTCTGATCGACGAGCCGGATGGTTTCCAGAAACACGTCGCCGTCGATCATCAAGCTGTGCGCACTGATCTTGTCCATCGTGTCCTGCGCGGTGTGGTGATAGCTGTTGTTGGGCCCGTAATCGAGATCGATGATGTCAATCGACGGCACGCCACGCTGGACGAAGGGCAGATGATCGTCCTCGACCTCCATCTGCTGCTGAAAGAAATAGCGCTGGTAGCCGAACTTTTTGGCGGCTTCGGCGACGTCCGAGACCAGCCAGGGAGCGGAACGGGTTTCCTGCTGAATGTCGAGATCCTTGTCGCCGATCATGTCGGCGAGGATGAAGGCTTTGATCTGATTGAGGGTGCCGTCGCGGCCCCATTTGGCGGCAAGATGACGGCTGCCGTAAGTGGAGTCGGAGGCCGACCACTGCTGAATGGCCTCTTCGCCGTCGAAGAAGACGAGCCATACAGAGTAGCCGTCGAGCTTTTTCGCGGGAGAGTGCGCGGCCTGTTCGCGGAGACGGTCGGCTATGGCCATCAGCAAGCCCGTCGTGGATGCGCCGTCGTTTGCGCCGACGAAGTTGATGGTACGCAGCGGGTAATTGGTCTCATAGTGCGAGGCGAGCACGACGATGCCGGGCTTGGTGCCCGGAAAACGCACGATGAAGTTGCACATCGGCACGGGCCCGATGGGAGTGTCGGCGGTGAACGTGTCCTGCTCCAGCTGGTCGTGGTCGCGAAGGAAGTGGCTGCGAAGAAAGTCCTCGGCTTTCACGTGGCCGGGGCCGGTGGGCCAGCGCGGGCCGATGGCCGCGAACTCACGCGCGTATTCGTAGGCGGCGTTCCCATCGAAGTGCTGAGCGGGTGCGGCGAGCGGAGTTAAGAAGAGGAGCACTGCCGTGACTCTTGTCCAAGACCGGGAAAGACTCATCCCGCAGCCTCCTTTTTCTTTCTGCGGGCGGGGTGGACCCACCAGGCGACGCCAATGCCGATGAGGTAGAGAGCCAGCATGGGAACAGCGTAGATGCACATGGTGCCAGGATCGGGGCTGGGGCAAATGATGGCGGCAACCAAAAAAACGGCGAGGATGGCGTAGCGAATATTTTTCCAGAGGAACTTCGGGCTCACGATGCCGAACAATGCGAGGAAGAAGATAAGAATAGGCAGCTCAAAGCTGATGCCTAAACCCAGAATGATGGAAAGGAAGAAGCCGGTGTACTCCTCGATGGTAACGATGGGGTTGAATTTGCTGCCAAAGCCGATGATAAGTATCTTGAGCGCACCGGGAAGGACGAAGAAGTAACCGAAGCTTGCGCCGGCAAGAAAGAGACCGACGGTAGCCGTCATGAAGGGAATGACAAAGCGCTTCTCTTTTTGGTAGAGTCCGGGCGCGATGAACAGCCACACCTGATAGAGGATGAAGGGTGAAGCGATGATGGCTCCGCCGATGAGCGAGACCTGGAGATAAAGGTTGAGCGGATCCATGGGGTGGGTGTAATTGAGCTTGATGCCAAGCTTGGTAAGTGGGGCCTGGACAAAGCCGTAGAGACGCTCATGGAAGGCGTAAGCGACGATGAAGCCGATGCCAAGGTAAATAGCGGAGTGGACGAGGCGCTTGCGCAGCTCCTCGAGGTGCTCCATGAGGCTCATGCCGGGGAGCTCGGCGCGCTCGGTAATGGCGTTGCGCGCTTTATCGATGGCTTCCAGCGGGTCAACCATGGTGAGCAGCCGGCTCCGATCTTTCGGCTTCAGGGAAGAGGTTTCCCTGGGTTTTAGCAGGCGGCTCGGCGGCAACGGTCTCGCCAGTGGATGGAGGCTGAATGTGCGGGACAGCCGCGGATGCGACTTCGGTTGGTTGGGTAGCGGGCGTCGCTGGCTCCGCTACAACCTGTGCTTTCGCTTCGATATTGGGGTCGGTCCCTTCAGAGTGGGGACTTTCCGCTAAAAACGGAGCGGCGGCTTGCTCGGTTCCGGGGGTAGGTGGCGGAGTTTGTGAGGCTGTTGCTTCGAGCTGTGCCGGCGGCGGGGCGGCGGCGAGAGCGCGCTGCCTTCCTTCTTCTTCCTTCTTGCGGCGATCAGCCTCTTCGGAAGCGCGCAACTCCTCTTCCATCTGGAATTTGAAGTCGTTGGATGCCTTGCGAAATTCATACATTAGCTTGCCAAGCTGGCGACCGATCTTGGGAAGACGTCGGGGCCCAAAAACCACCAACGCGAGGGCCATGAGGATGAGCGTGTCCCACATGCTCAACGTGGCGAGCTGAATTGGCGGCGGAGATCCCATGAAGGATCATGATACCCGCGGTTACGTGGCGCCCACAAACGCCTGTGATCTGGCTCATCTATCTGGAAACGGGATGAGTGGTCGGATGCCGATATATTTCAAGCTTACTGAGACTCAGATGGAACGCCCGAACGGGTGCCAATCTGACACAGTTTTGGTTTTGAATTCCCGCCATGGTCTGCCTTCGGGTGCGATTTTGTTCGGTCGCGCCAAGAAGAGTCGATTCCAGTGCAAGGATCGACAGTGGATGAAGTGTGCCAGGTAGCAGATTTGGCCCTTCTTCCCCTCAAGGGAGACGACGTGGGGAATTTATCGAGAGTTCTCTTTGTTGGCGGATGCCACTTGAATGGCTTTCCGGTGGGGGCACAATTTTCGTTCCCGCATGTGGCCTTGGGATGCCTTTCGAACCCGGACAATACGTCTCTTGACGTTCTGCCTCTATCAAACCTTCGCTCAGGCCCTCAGATTCTGGCCGCGTGCCGGGAATTGAAGCCGGACGTGATCGTCTTGCAGCTTGGTCACTATGAAGCGCCGAAGCCCTTGAAAAAGACTTTGGGGCTGGGTGGCAAGAAAAAAGACAGAGTCAAGAGAGCGACTGAGGTCTGGCAGCCTGAGCCGGAGATGCAGTACCGGCCCGCCCTCTTCATTACGCCGATTGAACTCCGAAGAATCGTGGCAGCTGGCATGATCGCTGCTCTCGGGAAAAAAAGGAAGATGTTCGATCCCGCGGCCATTGCCGATTCTCTCAATTCGATCCTTTTGAGTTTGAAGGAACTGCCCTTGCGAGGGATCGTTTTGGTTGGGCCGTTCTCGACGCCGGACCCCCTTACGCGCTTCTGCCGGCGAAGGGTGGTACCGATCTTCGAGGCAGCAGCAGAAAAATAGGGCTGCACTTTCGTCGACATCTTCTCATTTCTCGAATCCTTTCCAAAAGGAAAAGCATTCCGTGCAAATTTCGCCGACTACGAACATTTGAGCGTTTTGGGACACCAGAGGGTGGGCTGTTTAGTGGGAGCAGCCCTCTCAAGGGTGACGGAACAGTCGACGGCGCCCGAAACCGAGCCATTGAAGGCCAAGCCAATCAAGGAAGCCAGGCCGGAGGGACGGCTTGGTTGGGCAGGTCAGCCTGCGGTTGCGCGGCGCTCCCAATCGGTTGGCGCTGCCTGACTGTGGCGAGCGGCGACGCAATAAGGCGGCTGGGTCCCGATGGTTTCAGGCCGTGTGGACGAATCTTCGAGTCTTGACACAGAATGTTGCAAGACGAGGGCAATCAGAAAATCTGATTCGCGAAAGCCGCTCCATTTCATCAAATCTCAATCTTCCCAGCCCGCATTTTGCCGGGACGCGGTTCCCATACAATGAATGTGGGCTCCAGGCTTCAAGCCGCGAAATTCTCCCCACGCCACCCGCGCGACCCTATGAAGATGCGTTGCAACCGACTGCGAACCGTCGCGCTGATGCTGCTGCTGCCGATATGCGCTCCAAGGTACGCGGCTGCGTATTCCCTGCTCACGCACGAGCAACTCATCGACCTCACGTGGAACGACTCGATCGTTCCCTTGCTGAAAAGCCACTATCCGAATCTGACGCCCGCCGAGCTGGACCGCGCGCGCTCCTTCGCTTATGGCGGGTGTGCGGTTCAGGACATGGGGTACTACCCATTCGGCGACGGGTTTTTCTCGGATCTGACGCACTACGTGCGCACTGGCGACTTTGTGCTGGCGCTCTTCCGCAACGCGCACAACGTCAATGAGCTGGCCTTTGCGGTGGGCGCACTGTCGCACTACATTGGCGATTCCATTGGGCATTCAGAGGCGACCAATCGTGCGGTTGCGCTCGAATTTCCCAAGCTGGCGGCGCGCTACGGGGCGAGTGTGAACTATGCCGAAGGCCGGCACCAACACGTGCAGGTGGAATTCGCTTTCGACATCGATCAGATTGCGAAGCATCGCGTGGCGCCACTGGAATATTTGCGTCTCATCGGGTTCAGGGTTCCAACGCACCAGCTTGCGTTGGCGTTCTATGAGACATACGGGGTGACCTACGATTTCGGCGTAGGCGCTCGGCATAAGTTCGACGTGGGCGAGTACCAGTTCGCGACGCGAAAGTTCATTCCCCGCGTGGCCTACGCGGTCGTGCTCATGAACCGCGGCCATGAAGTGTTGGAGCCGGATACGGCAGATGCGAAAGAAATTGAGAAGGAATCGGCAGAGACGGCGGCGCTCTACGATTGGGCCGCTTATCGCAAGAAAGCCGGCTTCGAGACGCATTTCATTGCGTGCGTCCTCCGCATTCTTCCCAAGGTGGGTCCGCTGTCGATGGTCGCAATCCGGGGCCCAAGCCAGGCGGCCGAGGCCGACTACATGCACAGCCTGGTCTCAGCCACCACAGCGCTTCGCAATCGCCTGGCACTTTTCACGCCTACGGAAGCACGGCAGGAGCGGCCCGTAAATGCAACGGCCTCAACTGAAGATCCATTGGGTCCACCGAACACACAGCATCCCTTGCCCAATCGCGACCTGGACACCGGGCAAGTGGTCAAACCCGGAGGCTATCCATTGACCGACGAGACCTACGCCGCGCTTTTGCACCGCCTGACGCGCGACCCGAATCAGCCGATTCCCCCCGGGATCAAGAGCGATGTGCAGGCGTACTATTCCAACCCCGACGCCCCAATCACGACGAAGCGAAAGCCCCACGCATGGGCTCAGGTGCAGACGGACCTGAAGACGCTGGCCACAATGCCTACGAGCACCGCCCCCACACCGTACCCCACCTACGGGGAGCCGGACCGACCATCAACAACGAAGTAGGTAGCCGCTACTTGACATCAGCCGGGTTGGTTTTCGGCAACAAGATAGGTTGGGCGGGACGCGCCGATGCGGCGACGGCTGGAGCGCGCATCGACTGCGGATGATCCGCAGGCGCCTGGTGCATCGTCACAATGACGGCTTCAGCGGATTTAGCTCCCGCGCAACGGTAGGAGTGCGGCGTTCCGGCGTCGAAATAGACGGCATCGCCGGGGCCGAGCTTAGCCTCCTGTTCCCCGTGACGCAGCGCCAGTTCACCCGCAACGACGTAGAGGAACTCGAATCCCGTGTGCATGTGCGACCTGGGCTCAACATGGTCAGCCAAGGGAATGAACTCGGCAAAGTAAGGATCCATGTGCCGGTCGGCCACCATATAGCCGAGGCTTTCAAAGGTGTAGGTAGGCGGCTCCACGCCTGTTTGCGGAATGCGCACTCGGTCTTTCTTGCGGTGCACGCGAAAAATCGGCGACGGCTCGGTCTCAAAAAAGTACGAAAGATCTTTGGAAAAGACCATCGCGATGCGCGCCAGGTTGCGGAGCGTGGGCACCACGCGGCCCGTCTCCAACTGCGAAAGGAAGCTGGCTGAAAGGCCAGTGTGCTTGCCGAGATCCACCAGACCCATCGACTTTTTCAGGCGCAGGCGCCGGATGCGCTCGCCCAGATGCTTCTCGGTAATGAAGCGCTCGGCGGTGTCGGCATCCGCCATGGTCTTGTGCATCTCCTCGTCACCGTTTGCCTCGACCCTATTTGTCTCGACCTGATCGGTCATAGCCGCTCCTTACGAAGCTAGGATGCATGTCAGCGGCATTTGTTGTCCAATCAAAACAATTTCTGGTAGCACGAAATTGCCCAGCTAAGGGGCGAGCGCAGTGCCGCTCTTCGGGAACCGCGCTATTCTGGAGAGTCAGGCCGCCCCAGCCGCTAAAGGAAGCAAGATGCCCGAAGAAACCGCTCCCGTTGCCCCCGAGACTCCAAAAAACGATCCTCCTGTTGCGACCATTGCCGAGATTGGGCGGCACGAGGGGCAATCTGTGACCTTGCAGGGGTGGCTTTACAACTCGCGCGAGAGCGGGAAGCTGCTGTTCCCCATTTTCCGCGATGGAACGGGTTCCATCCAGGGAGTGGCGCATGTGAAGAGCGTGACGCCGGAAGTCTTTGAAAAGCTGAAGGGGTTGACCCAGGAGTCGTCGGTCATTGTTACGGGGAAGGTGCGTGCGGACAAGCGCGCGCCGGGCGGGTATGAGCTGGACGTGGAAGACGTGCAGGTGGTGCAGCGTGTGCCGGAGTCGGACCCGTACCCGATCACGTTGAAGGAGCACGGGGTCGACTTTCTGCAGGAGCGGCGTCACTTGTGGGTGCGCAGCCCACGGCAATCGGCTATTTTGCGCATTCGCGCGGAGATCATGCGGGCAGCGGCAGAATACTTTGATTCGAATGGGTTTATCCGGACCGATCCGCCGATTCTAACGCCGGCAGCGTGCGAGGGCACATCGACGCTGTTTCCGGTGGACTATTTCGGCGATCCAGCATACCTGACGCAGAGCGGGCAACTCTACATCGAGTCGACGGCGCTGGCGCTCGGCAAGGTCTACAGCTTCGGCCCGACCTTCCGGGCGGAGAAGTCAAAGACGCGGCGGCACTTGACGGAGTTCTGGATGATCGAGCCCGAGGTGGCCTACATGGACCTCGAAGGGCTCATGGAACTCGCGGAGAACTTCATCTCGCACATCGTTCAGAGTGTCGTAAAGAACCGCGCGCCGGAGCTGCACGTGATCGGACGTGACTCTGCGAAACTGGAAGCGATCAAAGCGCCGTTCCCAAGGCTGCGCTACGACGAAGCTGCGGAGATGCTGAACCAGGCGTACAAGGATGGCAAGCTGGAAGCGCCGTTCGAATACGGAAACGACTTCGGCTCGCCCGACGAGACGTGGCTGAGCTCGCAGTACGACCGGCCGGTGATGGTGCACCGCTACCCGGCTGATGTGAAGGCCTTTTACATGGAGCCAGACGCGAAGGATCCGCGATACGCATTATGCGTGGATGTGCTGGCGCCGGAAGGATACGGCGAAATCATCGGCGGGTCGCAGCGCGTGTCAAGTTACGAACTGCTGAGCTCGCGCATTGACCAGCACAAGCTGCCGCGCGCGGCGTTCGAGTGGTATCTCGACTTGCGCCGCTACGGTAGCGTGCCGCATTCGGGCTTCGGCATGGGCATTGAGCGCCTGGTGGCGTGGGTGTGCGCGCTGGACCACGTGCGGGAGACGATCCCATTTCCGCGAATGCTGAACCGGATGTATCCGTAAGACAGTTCGTACTTCACAGTTCGCAGTTGTCAGCGATCAGGAACAGTCTGGCTCACTGCCTCCAGAAGATTGGCCGCAAGCTCTCACTACGATTTCTTGCGCGGCACCTTCGCACCTTGCTTACGGGCCTCTGAAAGGCCGATGGCGATTGCCTGCTTGCGGCTCGTCACCGTTTTGCCGCTACGGCCGCTTTTCAGCTTGCCGCGCTTGAATTCGCGCATTTCGGTCTCTACCTGCTTTCCGGCCGCAGGACCGAATTTTCTCTCTGAGGGTTTTTTCTTCGTCGTCATCAATGAATCTCCTTGTCGAGGATGGATCTCGCGCTGATCTGCTCGCTCGTCGCGAGGCGAAGCGACGCAGAGCGAAGTTTCCAGCATGCGTTCAACATGGTCTGATGCATTTTTCTTCCGTTGCGGCAGCGGCGATGGGTTCGTGCGATCGACGCTTCGCGCGGTAGATTGAAGCTTGGGGGCGATTGTTTCTTGAGCGAGACTCGTACACGGAAGCAAAGTGGACCAAGGCGGACGAGGCCTCCCGCTCCGGGGTCGAAGATCCGCCGCAGTGGCCCGCGAAGATTGCGCATCCGGCGGCAGCCGCTGGGATGGATGGGACACGGAATCCTCGTGTGCGCGGCAGTGGTGGCGGCGCTCATTGCATGGGCGGCAATCGCGCGGGCGCTCGCGCCCAAAGGGAATAACACACAGGAACATTTTGATGTGCTGATGGTGCTCGGAAGCCCGGCGGATGCGGACGGGAATCCAACGCCGATCGAACTTGCGCGCGTGACTGAGGCGGTGAACGAATACGAGCGGGGCGTGGCGCCGAGGATGATTATCACGGGCGGTTCGGCGCACAACCGGTTTGTGGAGGCCGACGTGATGGCGCGCGTGGCCGAGGCGCAGGGGATTCCGGCGGGCGCGATTGTGGAAGAGCGAACGGCGTTGAACACCATGGAAAACACGTGCGATTCGCTCAGGATCATGCGCAGCCACGGATGGGATTCGGCGGAGGTGATTTCAAGCGCGAGCCATTTGCCGCGGGCAGGGCTGATCCTGAGCCGGCTGCCCTTGAAGTGGCGGACGCACGCGGCGCCAGGGCTCGAGCCGGAGGGGCCGTGGACGAACGGAGCGATGACAGCGATGGAGATCCTGAAGACGGTGCGCTACCTGGTATGGGCCCGGCAGGTGGACAAGTGCGAAGTGCAGTGATGAGTGGATAGCGGATCGTGGTGCGGGAGAGAGGCGGGTGGTCATGCAAAGAAAAATGACGGGAGTTATTGCTGTTCTTTTTGGGGCGCTGGTCTTCGCGCCGCCATCCAGCCATTCCCAGAATCCGGTGGCACCGCAAAGCTCAGCGGCGCCTCATAACTCAAATTTGCCGCTCTTCTTTATGCAGCCGCCGGAAGTCGCTATCGGCGTGACCCGTCACCCGTTCCACGCCACGGTTAGTGCCGATTGGAGTTTGGCTGTGCCGGGCGGAGGGTCACTTCACCGCGAAGCGAAAGGGAACATTTGGCGAGACGCTGCAGGAAATGTAAGACTCGACGACTCGGAGATAAGCAGCGGTTCCGCTGCAAGCGATTCGCGTGTGTTCGGTACTTTGCTCATTACGCCGGATGGGACGCAAACCTCCTGAGGTAGTGGCACTACAAGAGCGCTATCCATAAATCCCGGGCATTTTGGAAACACCGCGATCAACTATTTCGAGGACATTGCCATTCCGAGCGCATTCGGATTTTTTCGCCGCTCTCTGTATAACTGCCGCGCGGGCGGCGTCACGTGCCAGAGCGCACCATTGGGAGAAAGGGTCATCAACGGTATTCACGCCACAGGAACGCGATACACGGAGTTGATACCCGGGGCGAAAGTCGGGTCAGAGAAGGACATCGTGGTTACACGAGATGTGTGGATCGATCAGGAAATGAATGTCGTTGTGCTGATTGAAGGCGTAGACCCGCTCTCCGGGAACTTCAGAATGCGGCTCTCAGGAATTGCGGCACGAGACCAGAAAAGCGATCTGTTTGAGGTTCCAAAGGAATATAGAGTCAGGGACATTACTCCGCCCAGTGTCCTTCCTGACGTTCGATGAGGGTCTCGGCTCGCTGCCCTTCTTAGCCGGGCTTTGGAACCGGAGGGCTTGAGATCGATCAGACGGGCGGGGCGATTGCGAGTCTAAGAAGGAATGCTTGTTCGCCGCGTTGTCCGCCCTCGGGGGGCTCCTGTAAGCTTGTTTATGATGCATCTCCCAGTCAAGTTATCTGCAACGATTGCCGTTGTTTTCACGATGTGTGTGTGCGCGGGAACGTGCGTGCAGGCGCAAGATTCGGGCGCGCAGCAGCCGAGCTCCCAGCCGCAGCAGGGCTCGTCCTCTTCATCGCAACAAGCGCCGCCACAGGGCCAGCCAGCACAGACTCCCGAGTACGGGGTCTACACGGCCGTCGATCCGCTGGCCAGGGTTCGCTATGACAACCGCTACGACATGTCATTGGGTTTCGCGTACGACCACATGAAGGCGGGGCCGACTCTGCTGCAAGGATCGAACCTGGGCGGGCTGGACATGGAAGGCTCGTACTGGCTGACCAGGAACTGGGGTATCGAAGCAACGGGCCGGGGATACATCGGGACGAGCGGCGCGGCTCCCAATTCCGAACTTGCGCCTGACGGCAGCCAGATCGTGATCCGGGGCCCCGTGGTGAAGCAGTACTTTTTTGTGGGCGGAGCGGAGTGGCTGGGTCCGCATAACAAGCACGGTGCGCTGATTGCGCACGCCATGTTCGGCGGGGTGTACGGGGACTTCCAGAAGGACCTGCGGGGAGAGCCGCCTGAAGTGGTGGGCTTTTACTACAACCAGCTTGCTCCGGCGGGGATCATCGGCGGGCATATGGACCTGAACCGGAACGAACATTGGGTGTTTCGCATCACGCCCGACGCGGTGATGACCCACTACACGTTCAGCGACGCGCCACACTCCCCTCTTAGCTACGGGCAATACGACGTGAACTTTGCCATCTCAGTAGGACTGGAATACAAGTTCACTTCGATCAAGCGCTCGACCAACAAGAAGACGAACTGGAAATCGGGCTGGTAGGCAAAGACAGCGGAGCTAGCGGAGTTCGTTCCCACCCTTCGCTTCGCGAAGGATGGGCCACCCAACGCAAAGAGGGCCAACCGTTCGGCTCGCGGCATCATCAGGAAGATAGCGGGGCTGCAAAGTGCATTGGTATGTGTGGTATTCTCCTGCGTTCAGCGGCGGGGAAGGGAAAGTGCCGCCTGAAAGGACACCGTTTCAGACAGCGGCGCTTCCCAGCCGCGCCGGGATATCCGGGCCAGAGGTCAATTCAGGATGGGTGCCTGATGGATATGAAAGACACATTGGCCGTATTGCTTGCGGGCGGAGCGGGAGAACGGCTTTTTCCGCTTACGCGTGACCGTGCCAAGCCCGCAGTGCCGTTTGGCGGGCACTATCGCATCATCGACATCACGCTCTCGAACTGCATCAATTCCGGGCTGCGGCGGGTGTACATCCTGACGCAGTACAAGGCGCTGAGCCTGAACCGGCATATCCGCGAAGGCTGGACGGGCGTCGTGGCGCAGGAACTGGGCGAGTTTTTCGAGCTGATGCCGCCCATGCAGCGCACGGGAGCCAACTGGTACATGGGGACGGCGGACGCGGTGTACCAGAACCTCTACTCGATCGGCAGCGAGCAGCCGGCGCATGTGATTGTCCTCGGGGGCGACCACATTTACAAGATGGACTACAGCCGGATGCTGGCGTACCACAGGGATTCGGGCGCGGACGTAACGCTGGCGACGCTGCCCGTTTCACCCGACGAGGTTTCGCGGTTTGGAGTGGTGGAGGTGGGCAGAACGGGAGAAGTACTGGGGTTCCAGGAGAAGCCGGCGTCAACCAGCATCCGGTCGCCGTTCAATCCCGATGCCGTGGATGCGTCAATGGGGATATATATCTTCAACACCGAGACGCTTCTGAAGGCCCTGATCGCGGATGCGGACGACACGGAATCGAAGCACGACTTCGGCCACAACATTCTGCCCAAGCTGCTGGGACAGAAAAAGATGATGGCCTACAGCTTTGTGGACGAGAACAAGAAAGAGGCGCTCTACTGGCGGGACGTAGGGACGCTGGACGCGTACTACGAAGCCAATATGGATTTGTGCTCGGTGTCGCCGGTGTTCAACCTGTACGACAAGAGCTGGCCGATCCGCACGCGGCAACGGCAGTATCCGCCGGCGAAATTCGTGTTCGGGGAGCCGGGCCGTTCAGGCATGGCGGTGAACTCGATCATCACCGCGGGCGTGATCATTTCGGGCGCGTCGGTTTACAACTCGGTGCTGTCACAGGACGTGCGCGTGAATTCGTACTCGGATGTGGACCAGAGCATCATCTTTTCGCACGTGAATATCGGGCGGCACTGCAGAATCCGGAGAGCGATCATCGACCGCGACGTGCACATCCCGGAGGGTACGGTAATTGGGTACGACCCGGTCGAGGACAAGCGCCGGTATTTCGTGACGCCGTCGGGGCTGACGATCGTGACGAGGGATGCGTCGATGTTCGAAAATCCTGTCGACCCGGAGTTTGGGCAGGGCTATTCGGTCGAGTAGACGGCGCTTTCGGACTCAGCTGGATTGCGGCGGATCGCAAGTTGGGGAAGCTGCTGCGGGCAATTCGGGGCCCTCATACTCGAACTTGCGCAAATTCCTGAGGCACTCGGTGAGCGCACCCATCAGGGTCTCGGCCCAGCCGCAGGGCTGGAATTTCGCCGTCTTCTGATTCAACTCAAGATCGGCCACTGCGAAGAATTTCATGTCGGTGGTTTTTGCCGAGGCAAATTCCTTCACCGTGATGCGCGCCTCAACCTCGCCCGAGGCATGCTTTTTCTTGATGGAGAAGAAGTGCAATCTGGCCAGGGCTTCCGAGGGATCCTTCTCAACGAACTTCCAATCTTCCACGTTTTGACCTCCGTTTCTGCACAGTTTACGGTGCGAGCCGGAAGATGGGGCGGTTTTCTTGCGAAGCCAGGGGAATTCTTCTCTAGGCGGAGCAGCACGCGTCCAGGGCCGGGAATTGCAAATGGAGTCGGCGGAGGGGATTTCCGGAAAGGAACCAAAGGACTGTGAATTCCGTATGAACAATCCATGGAGTGCGTGGGTGCATTAAGCTGGAGCGGGGCAGGTTGGGGTGCCGCAATGGCACGCTGCGAAGCCCGGGACCCGGCAAAAAAACGGCCGAGGGCCCAGGAGTTTTCCGCCGGGGCCTTGACTGAGGTGCCGGCGAGCCGCGCAGCGCGCGCGGAGGTGAGACCGCTGGAGCAAGACTCGTCGAATATCGTCCACCGCTGCATGGATGGAGATTCAGGCGCATGGGCCGAGATGGTCCGCACGCACCAGAAGCGTGTGTACGGGCTGTGCTACCGGTTTACGGGGAATGCGGCGGACGCCGAAGACCTGACCCAGGACGTTTTCCTGAAGATTTACTCGAATCTGGGCAGTTTTGACGCCACACGCGGCAGCCTGCCAGTGTGGATTACCACCATGACGCGGAACCTACTGGTGGACAACTTCAGGCGGACGCGCAACCAGAGGGCGACCGGCTCGCTGGATGACGGGTGGGACCAGACAGAAGAACTGAAATCGGCCGACCGGCTGGTAGCGGCAGGACCTTCTCCGCACGAGTTTGCGGCGCGCAAGGAACTGGCCAACATGGTTCAGGGCGCGCTGGCGAAGGTGAGCGTGGAGCTGCGGGAAGCGGTGATCCTGAGAGACCTTCAAGACCTTGATTATAAAGAGATTGCACAAGTATTGGCGATTCCCGAGGGAACGGTGAAATCGCGCATCAGCCGGGGCCGCGCGGAACTTGCAAGGCTCCTGGAACGTAACAAGCTGGAGGTGATGTAGCGATGACAGAGCGCACACAATTTCCGAATTCTCCGGCCTGCGGCGCGTGGGAGACGCTGCTGGCGGATGCTCTGGACGGGCTGTTGAAGCCCGAGGACGAAGCGCAGTTCGCGGCGCACAAGGCCACCTGCGCAGCATGCGCGGCGCTTTATGAGGAAGCGCGAAAGGGGCGCGAGTGGCTGGAGTTTCTCTCTCCCGAGCCGGAGGCGCCGGCAGGGCTGCTGGAAAAGATTCTGGCGCACACGGCTCCGGGACACTCAGCGAGCATGCCGGTGCCTGCATTGGCTGGATTGGGATCCGTTCCCGCATTTGTACCGCCAGTATGGCAGCAGCAAGGATTCTTTGCCCGGACGCGGCAAGCGATGCAACCGGGGCTTTTGATGACGGCAGCGATGGCGTTCTTCTCGATTGCGCTCACGTTGAACCTGACTGGTGTGCACCTTTCGACCCTGCGGTTGGCCGATCTGCGGCCGGTTGCGGTGCGGTCGTATATGGAGCGGCAGTTGAACATGGCTTCCGTGCCCATCGTTCGGTATTACGACCATTTGCGGTTTGTGTACGAAGTGGAATCGCGGGTGCGGCAACTGCGCAGCGAGAGCCAAGGCAATGGCGATGAGAACGCGACGCCGAGTGGCAACCAGGATCAGAAACAGGGACAGCCGGTGACACCCGGAGAGACGAAACAGAATCCCGGGAAGAACGATGGTGGGGGTCGCCTGGACCCTCAGCAGCCGCCGGACAATTCAGTGGCACAGCCGGCATCCGGCGTCATGAGTGACTTTGTGGAAACTTCGTTTCACTTGCATGGTAACAGAGGGCGATCCGACAGCTCCGCAAGGAGAGCACGGGAAGGGAGCAAGGTATGGATTGCGTAAATCATAGCGGTGTAAATGCGACGGCTTTTTGCCAGAATTGCGGAAAGCCACTGTGCCAGGCATGCGTGAAGACGGGGGCGGGTGGACAGATCTTCTGCGAGCCATGCTGGATGGCGTGGAATGGCGGGCAGCAGCCTTTTGTGCCACCACCCGTGGGAGCGCCGAATCCGGTGCTGGCGGCAATGCTGGGCCTGATTCCCGGCGTTGGCGCAATGTACAACGGCCAGTTGATCAAGGGGCTCGTTCATGTGCTGATCTTCGCGGTGCTGGTTTCGATGACCAGTGCAGTGCACGGTGATCTGGACATCTTCTTCGGTCTCATGATTCCCGCGTGGATCTTCTATCAGGCTTTCGAGGCCTATCACACGGCCAAGGCGCGGCGCGACGGCGAACCGTTGCCTGATCCACTGGGGCTGAGCGAGCTGACCAACCTATTCGGTACAGGCGGACGAATGAACCAGGGAATGCCGCCCGCAGGGCAACCGGGGAGCGCGCCGGGGCCTTTTGGAGCGGGACCGGCGAGCTCGTATCAGGCACCCGGCCAGGCGCCGAGTCAGGCGCAGTATGAGCCGCCGTACCAGACGCCATACCAAACGACCAATCAGGGCCCGACTGTGCCGCCTGGTTATCCGTTGCCGGATCTTCCGCCGGTTCCACCTGTGTACTGGCGGCGGAAGGAGCCGATTGGAGCGATTATTCTCATCGCCTTGGGTGTGCTGTTCCTGCTGGGGCACTTCGACTGGTTTTCAGGGCGCGTGCTTGAATTCACCTGGCCGATTCTGTTGATTGGGCTGGGAGTGTGGTTGATCGTGCGACGCCTGAGCGAGACGAAGGGGAGTTCGCAGGCGAATTCCCAGGGAGGGCAACAATGAATCGCTACATCATGATTCGCAGATTGCGTGGGCCGGCGGTTTTGTTGCTGATTGGCGTGATGGCTCTGCTGGCGCAGGCAAACATTCTTGGCTGGGGCGAGAGCTGGCCCCTGATCCTGATCCTGATCGGATTGTTGTTGCTGGCAGAGCGCGCGGCGCTTGCGGCGGGAGGATATCCACCCCCTCCGGGTACGCCGTGGCCAAACGCTGCGTCGGGAACAGGCCAGGGCACGCAGCCAACGACGGGCACGGCGAACGTGCCGTCTGAATCGCACGACTATGGCGACGAGATTCATGGAGGGCAGTCATGAGCAGCGCACCTCCGAATATGCCTCCGGGCGGCGGAGCGCCTCCGCCCTACGACCCGAAGATGCAGTGGCGCGTGTATCGCGAACAGCAGCGCGCCGCGTGGCGGGCACAACGCGATGCTTGGCGGGCGCAGCGTCACGCGTGGAAAGCCAACTACGTCGGCGCATATGGACCTCGAGTGCCTTCCGTGGTGGGTCCGGTGATTCTGATTTGCGTAGGCCTGATTGCCCTGCTGCTGGTGACCGGGCATATCGATGCCAGTTCCTTCTCTTCGTGGTACGGGCATTGGTGGCCTCTGCTGCTGATCGTGGCAGGGCTTGCGTTGCTGGGAGAGTGGGCGCTGGACATGCGGCGGCCGACACCCGTCCACCGCAGCGGCAGCTTTGTGGGGATCCTTTTTCTGGTTGCGTTCCTGGGTCTTTGTGCAGCGGGATGGAACCATATGCGGCCATGGATGGGCGGCTGGAACAGCAACAATGACTTCTTCAACTTCTGGGGCCTTCCCGAGCACGACCTCGATCAGCCGGCGGACACGACGGCGATTCCGGCGAATGCGACGATTCAAATTCTCAATCCACGCGGGGATGTAAGCATCACGTCGGGCGACGAGCCGAGCATTCAGGTGCAGGCGCACGAGATGGCGTATGCCGACTCCGATTCTGAAGCGAAGAAGATCTTCGACGGTGAAGCCTCGCATGTGACAGTGAGCGGAACCGCGGTGCTGGTGCAGTCGAATGGCAACGACCACGGCCGCGTGAACCTGACAGTGACGGTTCCAAAAACGGCAAAGGTAACGGTGAACGCGGGAAATGGGGACGTGTCCGCTTCAGGGCTGGGCGCGGGAATCGATGTGACCGCCGGCCACGGAGATACGCACCTTGACGCGATTACGGGCACCGTGACCGCGCACTTTTCCAATGACAAACACGACTTCTCGGCACACCAGATCGACGGCGACATCGATGCCAGCGGCAATTGCAACGACGTGACGCTTTCAGAAATTCAAGGGAAGATCATTCTGAACGGGGAGCTCTTTGGCGAGACGCACATCGAAAATGCCGGAGCGCAGATCAATCTGCATACCCCGTATACCGACCTGCAGATTGCGAGCCTTCCCGGCGACATGACATTGGACTCCGACAATCTGCACGTGAGCGACGCCAAGGGCCTGGTACACGTTACGACGCGCTCGAAAGATATCGACCTGAGCGAGATTTACGGCGACACATCCGTCGAAAGCAGTAACGGAACCATCAGCGTGGCGCCGGCCGGCACTTACAACGTGGACGCCAAAAACGACAAGGGCGACATTGAGCTGACGCTGCCGCCGGATGCCTCCGCTACGGTGAACGGACAGACTCACAACGGAGACATTGTGACCGACTACGGGCTGACGATAAGCGGCGATGAAAATAAGACCGTGAGCGGGAAGATCGGATCGGGCACAGCGCATATCCAAATCAGCACGAGCAACGGTGACCTGCACATCAAGAAGGGATCGGCCTTTCTGCCCACGCCACCCGCCGCGGGGAAGGCGCCAAACGCGCCCGCCGCGCCGCCTGCTCCTAACGCTCCGCACCTGAAGAGCAACAAAACGCTGCCCCAGCAACCGGTTACGCAGTAGGGGCGAGAAAACACAGGCAGCAAGCGGGCGCGGGAGGCAAAGCCTTTCGCGCCCGTTTTGTTTTTTAGAACAAGTAGCGTTATGCTCCTCGGCAGGGGTTCTTTCCCCTGGGGGTCAATCGGGCCATGACACATGCGCCGGTGAAGGTGATCACCGTTGAGCGCGAATACGGTTCGCGCGGCGGGGAGTTTGCGCGCCACCTGGCCAAGCACCTGGGCTGGCGGCTGATGGATTCGGAACTGGTGGCGGGCGCGGCACGCATGGCGGGAGTGGATCCGAAGCTTGCAGCCAAGCTCGACGAGCGGCTGGACCCCTGGTATTACCGCTACGGCAAGATGTTCTGGAAGGATCCCGTGTACGCGCCCGCGACCACCGAGGATGAAAAGATCTTCGACTCCGAACACATGCTGGAGCTGATCCGGAAAGAGATTTTGAGTGCGGCCCATGAAGGCAACTGCGTGCTGGTGGGCCGCGGCGCTGCGTGCGTACTGGCCGGAAAGCCCGGCTGCTTTCACATTTTTGTGTATGCCACGGCCAGTGCCAAGAAGGATTGGTTCGCGCACGCGTTTCCGGAACAGGCGCAAGAAGCGGAGCAAAAACTGGCGGCATTCGACCGGAGGCGCGCGGCGGTGATTCGCAGGTTCTATCAGCAGGAGTGGTGCTCGCGCGGGCTTTATCACATGCTGCTCAATTCCTGCATCGGGACCCAGGCAATGATCGACGCGGTGCAGTGCGCGGCAGGATTGTGCGCAGCTGCGCCGGAATCGGTCGCGAGCTAGCCTTCCAAAATTGAGTTTGACGACGCGGCGCCTATACCGCGATGCGCGGGACGCGCGGCGCGATGCGCGTAAAGACTTCCCACGGAATGGTGGACGCGGCATCGGCGTGGTCGAAGGCCGTTATGGTTTCGTTGCCGGATTCGCTGCCTTGCGCGCCGAGAAGAACGACCTCGTCGCCGTGCTCGACGCCGGCGATCTCCGTCACATCGAGAACAATCTGATCCATGCTCACGCGACCCACAACGGGCGCGCGCTGGCCGCGAACCAAAAAACTGAAATGATTGCCGAGAGCGCGCGTGAGGCCGTCGCCATATCCGGCGGAGACCAGCGCGGTGCGCATCGGCTCGGTGGCGACGAAGGTTGCGTTATAGCCGACAGTTGCTCCGGCAGCAATCGATCGTACGCCAGCGACTGAGGCCTTCCATGTGAGAACGGGCTGGAGGGCGGCGCGGGCGGCGGTAAGCGAGGGCGGTTCAGCCAGAGTAGTCGCGGCGATGGGCGTCTCGGCGGGCGCAAAGGCAGGATCAAATCGAGGGACGACGCCGTAGAGCGCAAGGCCGGGACGAATCATGGCCTTCATGCCGTGACGCGCGGCCAAGTCCGCGATGATGCGGGCCTGACCGGCGAGCAGCGTGGCGGATGCGCCGACGTTGAGCCACTCGGCAAAGAGGCCCGCGGTGGAGATGCGGCTCATGGCTTCATCGAGGCGCGCCAGCTGTTCCTCGGTCGCTGCGCCGTCGGCTTCGTCGGCGGCAAAGAGATGCGTCATCACGCCCTCAAGGCGCAGCGGCGAGCCTGGACCAAAGCGCGTGAAAATTGCGGCTTGGTTGTTGGGACCAACGCCCTGGCGGCTCATGCCCGTGTCGATTTCAAGATGGATGGGCACGGAGCCCGGCTGCGCTCCTGTGGCGCGGGCGGCGGCGAGAAGCTCGTCGAGCTGCCACGGCTCCCACGCGACGGGAGTGAGTTGAAATTGAATAGCCGCGGCGGCCTGGCCGGGAAAGACGCCGCCGATGATGAGCACGCGAGCCTCGGGACACAGAGCGCGGGCGACGATACCTTCTTCAACGCTGGTGACGCCGAGCCATTTTGCGCCGGCGCGGACAACGGCGGGAGCGCAGAGGGCGAGCGAGTGGCCGTAGGCGTTGGCTTTGACGATGGCAAGCAGATCGGCGTGAGGCGCGGCAAGGCCCGCGAGAAAACGGAAGTTTTCCTCGAGAGCGCGGGTGCGAATCTCAACCCAGCAGGGGCGTGTTGTCATGGGGGGCGGCAAAGATCAGTTTACGGCAAGGGGTGGAACGTCGATGCGGGGGCGCTGTTTGCCGGCGGAGCGCCGGTTGCGCGTTTGTCATTGATTCCGAATGAAGGCTCATTGCATACTGTCGCCATGAATAACCGTTCCGTGCCGGTTTCAACCGTGCTTCCCCACCTGGTTTACCGCGACATTGACGAGGCGTGCGATTGGCTCAGCCGTTCCTTCGGCTTTAAAGAGCATTTCCGCTACGGCCAGCCGGTAGCCGGGATTCAGATGTTTCTCGGAGGCGCGGTCATCATGCTGACCGGGCCACGCCGGGGAACGCAAAGCCCCGCGTTGCTAGGATCCGGGACTCAAGCGCTCACCGTCATGGTTGCGGACGTGGACGCTCACTACGCCAGAACCAAAGAGCGAGGAGTGGTCATCTGGGAAGAATTGCATGAAACAGAATATGGAGAACGGCAGTACGGCGTGAACGACATCGACGGCCATCGATGGATTTTTGCCACGCACGCCCGCGACGTGAGCCCCGAGGAGTGGGGAGCGACGATCGTCAATCCGCTGCCGTGATGGTGAGCGGCGAAATCTGAGGCGGACGACCGGGGGAAATGCGCGGGGCGCTGTTCACGGCAGCAGTGCAAACGCAACGACGGTTTCGGAATTCGACCCGATTTCGCCGAGCAGTTCGGCTTCGAGCGCGTGCGGGACGGGCATTTCGCAGACAGCGACCTGCTCGGGAGTGGCGCCGATAAAGCAGAGGTCGCAGTGGCCGAGGCCCTCAGCGCCGTGCTCGTCGACAGAGCGAACCGGCGGCCCGAAGATGCGGCAGGTCATGGGACGCCACTGGTAGACATCGCAACGGCCGGTTGCCGGGTCGAGGGCTGGACAGGCGGCGGCGTTTGCGAAGTTTTCAAATTGAGCCTGATCGGATTCTGACGTTCCGAGTACGCCCGTCTCGGGATCGCCAGGAAAACCGGGACCGAACTCGGCCAGCCAGACGCGGGCGCGGCGTTCGATTTCGGCAGCCAGCGCGGGATTTGTCGATCGCAGCGACGACATTCCTTCGCGGAGGCGGGCAGCGTCGAGGGCGTTGATGGCGAACGCTCCGTAGCAGCATTGCGTGCAACCGATGCGGCACGCGAGGAAGTCTCCGGCGCGACGGGCGGCGTCGGCGAGCGACGCGTCAATACTCTGGAGGAGCTTCGCTTCGCGGATCTGCACGAGCTCGGCATCGCGCTCGGGAAGAGGCATGGAGGAAGAATAATTCGCAGGGGTGGAGACACATCGTGGGAGGGAGCTAAAATCGAACAATTATGCTGATCGTGCCCGAAGCTCACTCTGCGATTGTGCGGGCTTCTGTGTTCGCCACAGTGGCTCTCATAGCTATCGTCGGCGCAAGCCGAGCTCATCGACGCTGGACGCGAATTCTCTTCGTTGTCATCGCGATCCCGGCAACATTCGAGGCCGTATTCGGAATCTGGGTCGTCTGGCTGGTCATGCACTACGGGGCTCGTTAGCATGTCTTTGTCGTACGCTTCAAATTGAATCTGCGGCAATACCAAACAGTTCGGCGCGATTGCACGTTGACCCGGATACGAGCTAACCTTGGCGCGGAGGCTTCCCCATGGCTGATTCCCGCAGTTCCGTCATCCCGGCGTTTCGCTATCGCGACGCTGCTGCCGCCATCGAATGGCTTTGCAGTGTGCTTGGATTTACCCGCCATGCCGTGTATGAAGGCGCGGGCGGAGTGATCAACCATGCTGAGCTTGCCCTGGGCGGGGGAATGATTATGCTCGGCTCAATGAAGGATGATGAGCACGGCCGCAGATTCAAGGCGCCCAGTGAGCTGGGCGGCGCGGAGACGAGCAGCGCATATATTGTGGTTCCCGACGCGGATGCGGTGTACGCGAGGGCGCAGGCGGCGGGCGCAACGATTGTGAGGCCTTTGCAGAACATGGACTACGGGAGCCGCGAGTTTGCGGTGAGCGATCCTGAGGGGCACACGTGGAGCGTGGGGACGTATGATCCGTGGAGCGTGCGGAGCTGAACCCCGAAGCTCTTGCACAGATCCAGATTCGATTCATTCGGTCGTTGAGGGAGGCACTCTTTGAAGCTGTTTTCATGGTTTGGATTAGCCGCCGCGTCGTTGCTCGCTGTGGGCGCCGCGCAAGCGCAGACGGGTAGGTTGCTGGTGGCGCAGAAGGGCGACCGCAGTTTGGCGATCGTCGATCCCGTCGCTGGGACCGTGATTGCGAACGTGGCGGAGAACGGCATAACCGGGCATGAGGTTGCGGGATCGGCGGACGGGCGGCTGGCGTTTGTGCCCATCTACGGCAACTCCGGCGTGGGCAAGCCAGGAACCGACGGGAAGAACATCGTCGTGATCGATGTGGCTGCGAGCAAGATCGTCGGCAACATCCAGTTCGATCACGGGGTGCGGCCTCACTGCGCGGTGATCGGACCAAAGGACGGATTGCTCTATGTGACCACGGAGCTGGACCGCGCGGTGACGATCATCGATCCGAAGACGTTGAAGATTGTGGGCGCGATACCGACGGGGCAGCCGGAGAGCCACATGCTCGCGCTCTCGCACGACGGGCTGCGCGGATACACCGCGAATGTGGGGCCGGGAACGGTAAGCGTGCTCGATGTGAAGGCGCGCAAGACGCTCACCATCATTCCCGTCTCAAGCAACGTGCAGCGGATCGCGATTTCAAATGACGACCACTGGGTGTTTACCGCCGACCAGACCGCGCCGCGCATGGCGGTGATCGACACGACGACAGACAAGGTGACGAAGTGGGTGAAGATCGACGGGCTCGGATACGGTGCCGCACCCACAGTGGATGGGCGCTGGCTGCTGGTGGCGTTGCCCGAGGAAAACAAAGTCGACGTGATCGACCTGAGTACGATGACGCTGGCGCGCGCCGTGGACGTGGGCAAAGGCCCGCAGGAGGTGCTCGTGCGGCCCGATGGAAAAGCGGTATACGTTTCATGCGATGGAAGCAATGAGGTCGCGGAGATTGATCTGGCCACGTGGACGGTCAAGCGAACGATCGCAACGGGCAATGTGACGGACGGACTGGGCTGGGCGAAATGAGACAGGGATGTAGGGGCCTAGGACTAAGGGACTTTGGGACTTAGGAACCAGAGGCAGAAAAACTCAGGGTTTCCCCAGACGGAGGTCGCAAATGGCAACGCAATGCACGCACACGGGAACGATCAAGAAGGGCGTGAAGCCGAAGACGAAAGGCTGCGAAGAGTGCCTGAAGATGGGCGACAGGTGGATGCATCTGCGCATGTGCCTGGAGTGCGGGCATGTGGGCTGCTGCGACTCGTCGAAGAACCGGCACGCGCGCGCGCACTTCCATGAGACAACGCATCCGCTGATCCAGAGTGCCGAGCGCGGCGAGGATTGGCGCTGGTGCTATGTGGATGAGGTGTATCTCTAACCGGCGGCTAGCTCCACTTCGATCTTCTTTGAGTCCGCAACCAGTTTTGTGATTTTGAAGGTGCGGATCTGGCTTTCGGCGAGCGGGTCGGGAGCGGCTGACGGCGAGGGCGCATTTCCTTTCCAGCGCGCTTTCAACATGGAGGAGAGCTGCGAGAGATCGGGGGCCGAAGATTGCGTCCCGTCCGCCAAAGGCTTTTGGGGCGAAGCCAAGGCTGCCGCGCTGCAAGTTGCTCTTATGCCTTCGCCAAGTTCGACGATGGCGCCGGAAGACGTGATCTCGACGACGCGGCCCGAGACGGAATCGCCCACTTTGTGCTCCGCGATGTATTCGTCAATGCTGGTGGGGATGAGCTGCTTCATCGAGAGCTTGATCTGGCGCTTCTCAGAGTCGATTGCGAGAACTACGGCTTTCACGCGCTGGCCTTCGCGCAGGACGTCGCGCGGATGGTTGATGCGGCGGTCGGCGACGATCTCGCTGACGTGGACGAGGCCGTCGACGCCCTCGGCGATCTGAACGAAAGCGCCGAAGTTCATGATTTTGGTGACGGGACCTTCAACCTGAGAGCCAGCGGGGAATTTGCGCTCGACCTCGAGCCAGGGATCGGCGAGAGTCTGCTTCAGGCCGAGAGAGATGCGGCCCTGCTCCGTACCTTCGGGTGGCTTGACGGAAAGAACAACGGCGTCGACGTGATCGCCCTCGCGGAGCAGGTCTGAGGGGTGGCGCACTTTTTTGGCCCACGACATTTCCGAGATGTGAATCAGGCCCTCAAGGCCCGGCTCAAGCTCAACGAATGCGCCGAAATCGGTCAGGCGGGTAACGTCGCCCGCGATACGCTGACCGGCGACGTAGCGGTCAGCCGCAGTTTCCCAAGGCTCGGGCTGGAGCTGCTTGAGGCCCAACGAAATCTTGTTGGTTTCGGGATCGATCTTCAAAATGCGCAGCGTCAGCTGCTCGCCGACCGAGAGAACGTCTTCAGGTTTGGCGACGCGGGCGCGGGAGATGTCGGAGATGTGCAGGAGGCCGTCGAGCCCGGGCTCAATTTCAACAAACGCGCCGTAGGGCATGATGGTGCGGACGGTGCCGGTGACAGTGTCTCCGGGCTTGAGCGCGGCGCGGCGGCCGGCTACTTCGCCGCGGGCCTGCTCCTCAAGAACGACACGGCGATCGACGACCACGTCTTCATCGGCAACGTCGAGCTTGGTGATGCGGCAGGTGATCTCAGTCCCGACGAGAGCTTCGAGTTCGGCAGCGTCGCGCGTGCCGCTTCGGCTGGCGGGCATGAAGGCGCGGACACCGACGTCGACGCTGAGGCCACCCTTGATGACGGCCGTGACGGTGCCGGCAACGGCGATCTTTTCGCTGAAGGCGCGCTCGAGGGCGGACCAATCGCGGGGCTGCGCGACGCGATGGCGCGAAAGGTCGTAGTAGCCTTCTTCGTTGCGGCCTGTAATCGAGACTGGAAAGCTGTCGCCGGCCTTGACGCCTTCCGCATTGTCGGGGAAGGCTGAGCGCGGAAGAACGCCTTCCATTTTGTATCCGACGTCGAGCACAACCTGATCGGCAGTAAGCGAGACAACGGTGCCTTGAAGCTGCTTGGTCTCGGCGCGATGGGTGTGCGAACGCTCGAACGCTTGGAGCGCATCAGCGAAAGACTCTGCAGGCTCGGAAGGCTCCGGCTCGTTCTTCGCTGCGATTTCGGCGCTTGGGTCTTGTTCGGCAGTTGTCTGCGGAATTTCGGCGGATTCCATCGACTCTTTCGCCTCGGCGGGAGCAGGTTCCGGAACAGCTTCAGGCGTGACGGGAGTGGATTCGGCTGGCAAGAGAGTTTCGTCGGTCATGGCGTTTACGGATTCATTGTTTCATGGCGCGGTGGACCGAGGCCCGCGTGATTCCGAGGCCTCGCTCGGCACTCGGCGTTATACCCTGAGAGCAGACAATGGAGCCTGCTTCCCCACTGCCACGGCGCGGCCTTGAGGCCTTTGCCTCCCAAGACTTCAGGCGGTACCAACTGGCGCGCGTGGCCGTGATTCTGGGCGCCGAAGCGCAGTCGGTCGCGGTGGCGTGGCAGGTGTACTCCATCACGCACCGCGCCATCGACCTCGGCTACACCGGGCTGGCGCTGTTTGTGCCGGGTTTGATTTTTCTCTTGCCAGCAGGCCACGTGGCTGACCACTTCGACCGAAGGCGCGTGATCCTGACGTGTTACGTCCTACAGGTGTTTTGCACGGGTGCGCTGGTCGAGCTGGCGCGCAACAACACACAGAACATTCTGGCCATCTACACAGTGCTGTTCTTCGTCGGCACGGGCCGCGCGTTTTCGTCACCGGCGAGTTCGGCGCTGATTCCGCACCTCGTGCCGGAGAGTCATTTTGTGAACGCGGTGACTTGGGGCGGAGCGATTTTTCAGTTGGCGAACATTACAGGGCCCGCCCTGGGCGGATTGCTGTTCACTTTGCCGCTGGCGGGCTTTCTGGCTCGCTCGCGGCTTGAAGGCGCGGGGATTGTGTATGTGTTCACGCTAGGGACGGTGGTGTGGTTTCTCGCGCTTGTGGTTTCACTGCGCGTGCGCCCCGGGCGAATGGAGCACCGCGATCTCTCGATGAAGGTGTTGCTGGCGGGGTTCCAATACGTGCGCCGAGCGCGGATTCTGCTGGGATCGTTCTCGCTCGATCTGTTTGTAGTGCTGTTGGGGGGCGCAGTGGCGCTGATGCCGATCTTCGCGCACGAGATTCTGCACCAGGGGCCGCGGGGGCTGGGCATGCTGCGCGCGGCGCCGGCAGTGGGCGCGGTTACCATGTCGCTGATCATGGCGCGGTTTCCGCTGCACCGGCGCGCGGGGAAATGGCTGTTTATCTGCGTCGCAATCTTCGGCGCAGCCACGGTAGTGTTCGGGCTGTCGCACACGTTGTGGTTGTCGCTCGCATCGCTGGCGGTTGCGGGCGCGGCAGACACCATCAGCGTGATTATTCGCGGATCGCTGCTGCAACTGGCGACGCCACCGGCTATGCGGGGGCGGGTGAGCGCGGTGAACTCACTCTTTATTGGCGCGTCAAATGAGCTGGGCGAGTTTGAGAGCGGGCTGACTGCGCAATGGTGGGGCGCGGTGCGGGCGACGGTGATTGGCGGAATTGGCGCCCTCGCTGTGGCGGGCTTGTGGGCTGTGATGTTCCCCAGCCTGCGCAAAGCCGATGAGCTGACAGCGGAAAGCCTCCGCGAGCATATCCCCGCGGCGCAGGAGATTTTGTCGGGGTTGTGAGGTGTCGATCAGCGCGCGCGGCCGCGTGGACGTGTGGCGCGATTGCGCTCAAAGAGGATGCGCAAGCCATCGAGAGTGAGCATGTCATCGATCTCCTGGATGTAACGCGAGTCCGGCGCGATCAAGCGTGCGAGGCCTCCGCTTGCGACGATGCGCGGCGGCTTGGCGGGATCGGCACCAAGCTCGGCGAGAATTCGCTCGATGATGCCATCGACAAGCCCGATGTAGCCGAAGTAGAGACCGCTCTGCAGGTGGCCAACGGTGTTGGTGCCGATAACTTTGGCGGGGCGCTTGATGTCGACGCGGCTGAGGCGCGCGGCGCGGTTAAAGAGCGCATCGGCACTGAGTCCGAGGCCGGGCGCGATAGCGCCACCGAGATACTCACCGCGGGCGGAGATCACCTCAAACTTGGTAGCGGTGCCGAAGTCGACCACGATGCACGGGCCGCCATAGCGCTCAAACGCGCCGATGCAGTCCGCAATGCGATCAGCGCCAAGCTCAGTGGGTTGGTCGATGAGCAGCGTCATACCGGTCTTGATGCCGGGCTCGACGAAGAGTGGTTCGACGTGGAAGTACGATTCGCAGACCTGGCGGAGCGTGGAATCGACGGGCGGAACAACAGAGGCAATGATTATGTCCGTGACCTGGTTGGGGGCCATGCCATGCATCTCGAAAAGGTTGACGAAGAAGACGCCGTACTCGTCAACGGTTTGCGCGCGATGCGTGGTCACGCGCCAGTTCGCGGCGAGCTCCGGCTTCGTGCCGTCGAGCCTGTAAAGGCCGAGCGTCGTATTCGTGTTGCCGACATCGAGAGCGAGCAGCATTGTTTCTTTCAGCTATTAGCCTTTAGCTATTAGCTCCTTTCGTGCGTGACCAGAAATCGCTGTCATACTACGCCAGAACCAGTTGTGGTAGGCAAACAGCTAAAAGCTAACGGCTAGGAGCTAATGGCTAGTCTCTAGCGCGCAGTCCGCCGGTTTGCACCGTAACAAGCCCGTCCGCGGTAGCGACGCGCAGAAAACCGTGTTCGTCGAGGCCAGCCGTGACACCCGTGCAGGACTGTGGGCCGTGCACTTCGACGTTGCGACCGCGAATCCACGTGGAAGCTTGCTCCACGTGCGCAAGAATCTCTTTGGCGGCCGCCTCATCAGCAAGGGCGGATGCCTCACGCTCCAAAGATTTTAGCAGGGTGACGAGGAGGGTTTGGCGGCTCATGCGCCGATCCGCTTCCAGGTCGAGCGACGTTGCGGGCGTGGCAAGACCGGACGCAAACTCGCGCTGGTGGACGTTGATGCCAATACCCACAACGGCGTGGGGTAGATTTTTCGATTCTAGATTTGCCTCGACGAGAATGCCACCGGTTTTTCGCGGGCCGATGAGAAGATCGTTGGGCCAGCGCAGATCGACGCTTAATCCGGAGACGGCGCGAATGGATTCGGCGGCGGCCAAGCCCGCGGCCAACGGCAAAAGCGGCAGGCGCGCAGCGGCAATTTGCGGACGGAGAAGCACGCTGACGTAGAGGCCTTCACCGGCAGCAGAGATCCAATTGTGATCGCCGCGTCCGCGCCCGGCCGTCTGCTCATCGGCAAGAAAGACCGAGCCATGCTGCGCACCATCGCGGGCGGAAGCGATGGCGTCGGCATTAGTCGATTCGGTGACGCGGGCAAAGTGCAGCTTGCCGGCGAAGACCGTGCCGGCGAGTTCAGCATCGAGAGCGGCGAGATCGTACATCAGTTCTGTGGCTGCGTGAATTTGTGCGTTGTCTTCATGGGCGTGATCAAAGCCCGTGCGCTTCAAAGACGCGGCCTGTTCGCGGGCTACTCTGTCCCGACTCTGCTGCGATGGTCATGGAGATGTTGACGGCGCGGGCGGATAAGGTGAGCGCGCCAACGCTGACGAAGTCGACGCCGGTCTCTGCGTAGGCGCGCACGGTGTCGAGCACGATACCGCCCGATGCTTCAGTGGGAATCCAGCGGCCGGGCTCAGCGGCGGTCACTGTTTTAATGCGATCGACGGAGCGGCGGACTTCGGCGGGCGTCATATGGTCAAGCAGGATGGCCTCGGCGCCATGTGCGAGAGCTTCCTCAAGCTCCTGCGGGGTGCGGACTTCGACCTGCACGCGCTGGCCCGGCTTGCGCTGAGCGAGGGCGCGCTTGAGAACAGGTGCAATGCCGCCGCCGAGCGCGATGTGATTGTTTTTTACAAGAATTCCCGAGGCAAGATCGATACGGTGATTGGTGCCGCCGCCGCAAAGCACGGCATATTTCTCGAGAGCGCGCAGCCCGGGGACGGTCTTGCGCGTGTCGAGGATGCGGGCGTGCGTGCCCCGAATGACGTCGGCAAATTGCCGCGTGAGCGTGGCGATACCGCTCATGTGCTGGAGCAAATTCAGGATAACGCGCTCGCAACTGAGCAGGACGCGCGCGTTGTGGCGAATGACGGCGAGGACCTGGCCGGCGTGGACGCGCACGCCGTCAAAGATTTCAGGATGACTGACGACTTCGAAGCGGGTTTGCCCCTCAGGGCTTTGATCGAGGCGGGCGTAGATTTCAAAAAAGCGCGGGATAGCGCCCAAACCGGCAACGACCAACTCTTCCCGGGCGATGATGGAGCCGGCAGCGAGCAGATTCGCATCGATAGTCAGATGGGTTGTGGCGTCACGCGAAGCCTGATCCTCAAGCAGCGCCTGCTCCAGTAACGCGTCGATGCGGTGGCTTTTCCAGTCCATGGTTTTCCTGCGGAAAACAGTTCGCAGTAGTTAGTTCACAGTTCGTAGTTCTTAGTTCACAGTTCTCCGGGGTCAGTTCTTCGGCAGCGCGTTGAGCGCGGCCTGAGCCTTTTCGAGCAGCAGGCGGGTTTCGGCTTCCTGCTTTTTGAGGCCGTCGACCACGTGCGCCGGGGCCTTAGCCAAAAAGCCTTCGTTGCCCAGTTGACGCTCTGCTGCTGCCAAGCCTTTTTCATACCTGGCGATATCCTTTGTCAAGCGCTCGCGTTCGGCAGAGACGTCGACGGTGCGCTGGTAGATCACGGCAACATCGAAGTTGGCAGTCGAATGTTTCGACAGGCCGGCGGAGATTTGCTCGACAAAACGGACGTCGCTGACCCGGGCAAGCTTCTCGGTAATGTCGCGGTTCTCTTGGGCGACCTTCTGGAGAGAAGCTTCAGTGCGAAGTTCGATGGGGACGGCGGCCTTCTCCTCGACCCCGATTTCCTTACGATAAGCGCGGATTTCAGTGATCAGCTCTTGAAGGAATTGCATCTCGACTTGGGCGTAAGTATCCCAAGCCGCGCTCACCGAATAGCTCGGTTGGGGGAAGCGCGTCAATGCGATCGACTTCGCCGGCGGGTTTCCGTCGTAGACCGCGTACCAGAGCTCTTCGGTAATGAACGGCATGAACGGCGAAAGCAAGCGCAGAGCGACCTCGAAGACTTGCACCAACGTCGCGAGAGCAGTTTTTGTCTGCGCCTTGTCGGCGGTTTCGGAAAAATCGAGGCGCAACTTTACGATCTCCAGGTACCAGTCGCAGAAGCTGCCCCAGAAGAATTGATAAATGATGCTCGCCGCTTCATCGAAGCGGTAGTTTTCGAGCGATTCATTGACCTTTGCCGCGGTTGCGTGAAGCTCGGCGACGATCCAGCGCGTCTCGAGCGGAGCGTCAGGGGCAGCGGCCGGCATGGAACCCAAAACAGCGGGATCAACCTTGATTCCGATCTCCGCGGCCCTGTCCACGTTCATGAAGATGAAGCGAGCGGCGTTCCATATCTTGTTTGCGAAGGCGCGGTAGCCTTCGGTGCGGGCGATGTTAAAGGCGATGTCGGCGCCGGGCGAGGCCATGGACGCCAGCGTGAATCGGACGGCGTCGGTTCCGTACTGCCTGACGATCTCAATGGGGTCAACGACGTTGCCCTTAGTCTTGGACATTTTTTCGCGGTTGGCGTCGCGAATGAGGCCGTGAATATAGACCTCTCTGTATGGAACGGATTCGGCGAGTGGGCGCGGGCTGCCGTCCGGCATGGGCACATCGCGCGAGAACCAGCATCCGAACATGATCATGCGCGCGACCCAGAAAAAGAGAATGTCGAAGCCGCAGATGAGAACACTGGTCGGGTAGAAGGCAGCAAACTCGGCCAGCGTTTCAGGCGTGATGTTGGGCCAGCCGAAGACGGAGACGGGCAGAAGCCCGGAGGAGAACCATGTGTCGAGAACGTCGGTCTCCTGCGTGAGCGTTGCAGACCCGCAGTGCGCGCAGGCCGTGGGGTCTTTTTGGCCGGGCTCGGGCACCGTGGTTTTACGACATTCAGAACAGTGCCATGCGGGAATCCTATGGCCCCACCAGAGCTGACGCGAGATGCACCAGTCATGGATGTTGATCATCCACTCGAGGTAGATCTTCTCGTAATTCTCTGGCGTGATACGGATGGCCTTGTTCCCACTTGAATCGGGCTTGACGGCGGCGATGGCCAGCTCGGCAATGGATGCGCCGCCTGCATTCGGTTGCTTCTTGACGGCGATGAACCACTGCGTGGAGAGGCGCGGCTCAACGACCGTTTTGCAGCGGTCGCAATGGCCAATGTTGTTCGTGTACTCCTTTACTGCGGCCAGAAGCCCTTGCTCTTCAAGGTCGTGGACGATGTGCTTGCGCGCGACGTAGCGGTCGAGGCCGGCGTAAGGTCCGCCTTCGGTATTGATGTGGGCGCGGTCGTCCATCACGTTGATCGAAGGAAGATGATGGCGCTCGCCGAGCGCGAAGTCATTGGGATCGTGCGCGGGGGTGACTTTTACTGCACCGGTGCCGAACTCGCGACTGACCCACTCATCGAGGACAATTGGAATTTCGCGATTCAGGAGCGGCAAGCGCAGCTTTTTGCCGTGGAGATGGGGATAGCGCTCGTCTTCCGGGTGAATGGCGACGGCCGTATCTCCGAGCATAGTTTCAGGGCGCGTCGTGGCAACAGTCAAAAACTCGCCAGAATCCTTGCCGTCGGCGCTGAGAACCGGATACTTGATCTCCCACAGATGGCCCTTGTGCTCGGAGTGGATGACTTCAAGATCGCTGACGGCGGTTTGGCACCCGGGGCACCAGTTGACGATGTACGCGCCGCGGTAAATGAGGCCCTGATGGTAAAGGCGGACGAAGGCCTCGCGTACGGCAACCGACAGGCGCTCGTCCATGGTGAAGTACTCGCGTCCCCAGTCAACGGAGACTCCGAGGCGCTTCATCTGGTCAAGGATGGCCCCGCCGTAGTGCTTCTTCCATTGCCAGACTCGCTCGACGAAGGCCTCGCGGCCGAGATTCTGGCGTGAAGTGCCTTCCGCGGTCAGTTGGCGCTCAACCAGCATTTGCGTGGCGATGCCGGCGTGGTCGGTTCCGGGGACCCACAAGACCCTTCGCCCAAGCATGCGCCGCCAGCGGACGAGAATATCGATTTCGGTGTGCTCCAGCATGTGGCCCATGTGGAGGTAACCGGTAACGTTGGGCGGTGGCAGCAGCACGACAAAGGCCTGCCCGGCCGGGCCTTGGTTTTGGTATGCGGCGGACGGTGTGGGCTGCTCAAAGAGCTCTTCGCGGACCCAGTAGGCGGCCCAGTGATCTTCAATGGCGGTGGGGTCGTAGGCTTTGGGCAGGTCGTGGGGCATTTTTTATTTGTTGAGCCCCCGGTGATTTTGGGAAAACACCCGTGCAAAAAGGGGTTTCAAAGCGTGGGGACTACACCTCAGGTTAGCAGACGGAGAGCACAGCGACGGCCGGGGCAGAGAGTGGAGGAATCGCGGGTTGTAAATGAAAAGGCCGCACTCGATTTGAGCGCGGCCTTTTGACTTTCCCGACGAGGTTGCGATCAGAACGGATTCAGCTTGGCCAGGCCCTTCTTCTTTTTCTTCTTGCTGGAAGAGTCTTCGCTCAAGTCGACTTTTGGCTTCTTGGGTTTGCCGTTGGAGGCGGTCTGCGTGACCGGCTGAGCGGGGTTCTCGCCGGGTTTGATGTCATTGACCTGGAGAGGCGCTTCAGCAGGTTTTTCAGAAGCCGGCAGGACGGTGCTAGTCGGGCCGACCGGCTTGACGATGGCGTTGGGATCGGCGGCGGCAGTGTTGCTGGGCGCGTTCACCACCTCGACGCCGACGCCGGTGCCTTCACCGGGCGCCTGCATTTGCAGCGGAGCAGTGGACGGCTGATCGCTGCGCGGCGGCTCGTTGGGACCGGTGGGAGTGATGGCCGCAGCAGGAGCTGCCGGCTTGCCCTGGTTCATCGCATCCATAAAGACGGTCTTATTTTGTTCGGTAACCTGGGGTGCGAGCGTGCGCGTGGGGTCGTCGAGAGTAGGCTCGCCGACGTGCACAGCCTCAACGACCGTGGGACCGCGCTTGATGATCCCAATCATGGTGTCGGTAAAGTGGAGCGGCTGGCGGCTGCGTTCCTCGGCGTCGCTTTCTGCAATCGCCGCCTGCGTGGGCTCGGGAACGGTGCGATTCATCGCCACGAGGCGGTCGCGGGCATCCTCAACATGGGGCGCCATGGGATAGCGTGTAATGACCTTCGCGTAGGCCGCCGCGGCCTTGTCTTCGTAGACGGAACGCATACGCTCTTTCACGGCGCCGTTCAGTCCGGGAGCCATTTCGATGTTGTGTGCCTCACCGGCATAGGCGTCGCCAATATCGATGAGCACCTGGTCGCTCTTGGAATAAAGAGGATAAGAATCGGCTACCGTGTCGAGGCGGGCGATGGAGGCAATGTAGTCATCGCGGGTCTCATAGTAGCTACCGATCTGGAACTCGCGCTCGGCCAGAACTTCCTGCACGTCGCGCAGCCTTTGCTTGGCGCGCGGGATGAGAGTTGAATCAGGGAACATGTTGATCATTTCCCGATACTCTCTCTCGGCTTGCTCGGCGTTGGTAAAGTCGCGGTCGGGCTTTTCCATCTGCTCGTAATAGATGTCGGCCACTTTCATCTTGGCTTCTGCTGCCTCGGGGACATTGGGGAAGAAGGTGATGAAGTCCTCGTATTCAGCCTCGGCCTGGGTGAGGGCGGCGGAGCCGCCTTCTTTGAACCAGGTGTCACCGACCGACAGCTTGGCGCGCATGCGGTATTCCGACTCGGGATAGGTGTTGAGCATGGTTTGCAGATCGAGCCGGGCGACGTCATAGCGGCCCTTCTTCATGGCGACCATGGCCTTGTCGTAAAGCTCCTTGTCGGGCTGCTTGGATTGCACGCCGGCCAGCGGATTGGCGTTCAAGTCGTAGGGCTTTTTCTGCTTTTTCTGCCTTTTGTACTTCGGGTGCTGGACGTCGTCCTGGTTCTGGGCGGAGTTCTGGTTCTGGGCTTCTGCTGCAATTCCGCTGAAGAACAACGCCAGAACAGCAATCGCCACAATTCTGAGAGACAACCGGTTCATACCACCTCTTGGGAGGAGGACCCTGGGGTGGGCCATCCGCAGCTTGCATGCTCGTTTTAGTGAATTTTACTCTTTCCAGCCGATACTCTGCTGGCAATGATCCGGTCATCGGCCTCGCGAGCGGCTGCCAGCAGCGCACGGGCATCGCGCTCCGGTTCGCCGGCGCCGAAGACGGCGTTACCGGCGACGAGCAGCTCTGCTCCAGCTTGGACGACAGCGGCGACGGTGTCGTGAGCCACGCCGCCATCGACTTCAATTCTGAAGTCGAGATCGAGATCGCTGCGGAGTTCGACGAGGCGGCGGATCTTGTTCAGAGAAAAGGGGATAAACTCCTGGCCGCCGAAGCCCGGATTGACGCTCATGATGAGTACATGGTGGACCATGGGCAAAATGTCGATGAGGAGATCGACGCGCGTGGCCGGATTGAGAACCACGCCGGGCTTCATGCCGTGGTGAAGAATCATCTCCAGCGAGCGGTGCAGGTGGGTGCAGGCCTCGTAGTGAACGCTGAGCCAATTGGCGCCCGCGTCGGCGAAGGCGGCGATGAACTCGTTGGGGTTATCGATCATCAGGTGGCAATCGAGCGGCAGCCGGGTGAACTTGCGCAGGCTGGCCACGACGGGCGGACCGATGGTGATATTGGGGACGAAGTGGCCGTCCATGACGTCGACGTGGATGGCGGTGCCCCCGCCGCGCTCGGCCGCGGCCACCTGGTCGGCCAGGTGGGCAAAGTCAGCGGAGAGAATAGATGGCAGCAGCTCGACCATGGAATGAAGCGCAACTCCTTGCGGAGACAGTTTATCAGCCGCTGTGGGAAGCGGGAATGTCTACGCAGATGCGGGAAGCGCTGCAAGAGAAAGGGTCAGCACGGTGATGTCGTCCTGCTGGCCGAAGTTGACCGCCGCATCGGCGATCTGCTGAGGCGCGCGCGAGCTGACCTGACGCGTGCGCTCAAAGCCGAAGAGCTCGCCCACTGCGTTGCGCGCTTCCACCACGCCATCGGACAAGAACGTGAGCTTATCTCCCGGCGCGAGCTGGAGAGACGATTCGGCGTAGTCGGCAGCTGCGTCCACGCCAAGAGGAAGACCAGCGGGAATTTCGATCTCCTGGCCGTTGCGATACGGCGGCAACTGGCCGGCGTTGGCGATGAGCAGGACTCCGGTGGACGCGAGGTCGGCGCAGAGGCAGGTGGTAAAGCCTTCGATGCCACTGTTGCGGAGGGCTGCGTTCAGTTCTTGGAGCACAGCAGCAGGACGAAGATCATCGCAGCGATCGGCTGCGCCGAGCAGCAACGCGGAGGTGAGCGCGGCGGCCACGCCTTTGCCGCTGACATCGCCGAGCAGTACGCGCTGGGCGCCGTTCGGCAAAGCGCGGCACAGATAGAAATCTCCGCCGACTTCGTGTGCCGGCAGAAAAGCCGAACTGACGGTAACTCCGGGCGTGACCTGCATTTTGTCGGGAATGAGCAGATGCTGCACCTGGCGTGCGGCAGTGAGTTCGCCGCGCATCTCGGCACGCTCGTCGGCAGCGATCCGCTGCTGATGGAAGATGTGGCCGAATAGGGCGACAATCAGACAAACGATGGCGAGTGACATCAAGTTTTGCACCGGGCCTCGCCAGGTTTCGCGGTTAAAGATCACCTGCTGGAGTTGGAACCACCCCTCAATGACCGCCCAGACGGCGCAGAGCGCAGCGACCGTGCGCATGCGCCTCGAGAGCTGGGTCCACGGCCAGAATGCTAAAAATGGCGCGGTGCACGCGAAGGTCCAGATGCACCAGATGGGCTTGAAGCACGTGACCTGAACGAAGAGCGAGAGCGGAAGCGCTTCTCGCACTGGGAGCAGGACCGGTAAAACCGATCCGACAAAGATGAATACCCATGCGGCAAAAACTACCCAGTAAACGGCGGGAACCCGCCGCTGGCCCAGGGCAAAGTTCACGCGAACCAGTGCCCATGACTCAAACATCGAAAGCCCGAAGAGAGTGGACTGCAGGTAGCTGGGGTAGTTATCAAAAAAAAAGGAACCCATCATGCTGAGGCGCGTGATGCCCACGGCCGCGCAGTAGAGTCCCAGCCAGAACGCAGCTTTTTGCGAGCGATCGAAGAAGAAGAGCCCGAGCAGAAAAAGGCCTGCGGTGCCAATGACAAGATAGCCGGAATACGCGGGCACCAGCTCCCTGAGGTTTTCGCCGCGTTGAGCCTCGATAAGCTGCTCGGTGAACGGGACATCTGTGACATAGACATACACCGGACGGCCAGGCGTGTCGCCGGGCGGAAGCGGGTACTGGGCTACGCGCACATCGATTGTGTGTATAGAACCGCCGGCAAAGGCGGCGATGGGGAAGAGCGGGTAATTGTCCACTTTTTCGACCGGCCGGCGGTCAAAATAGACTTGCTTGCTCCCAGCGGTATTGGAGCCGATCACGAGCGCCGGATGCTGGATTCCGGTCATGTCGAGGGCCCCGCGGCAGCGCACCCAAACCACGGTGGCGTCGCCTGTCATGTGGTATTCGCTGTAGGGCCGTGCGTCACTGGGGTCGGCGACAGCGGCAGTCCAGGCGGGCTTGTCGCCGAGCCAATAGATGCACTGGCTATCAGGGACTCTGACAAATGGTCCGTTCTGACCGTCGAGAGCGCTGGGCAACGCTATGAGCAGGACGACCAACCAATTTCGCATTTCAGAACTCCGCAAGGAGATTGCCGAATCATCTTTGAAAAGGGACTCGAACGAATGATAGTCCGTGGGGGACGCGCGCGGCGAAGGATTTATTGGTGCACCGGTCAGGCCTTAGGCAGCGGAGCAATCGCTTTTGCGGCCACACGACCGATGCCACGAAGGATGGATTTAGTGGGCCAATGGTTTTCAGCGTCAGGGAAAAAGATTTCGCCGGCGCGCTTTGCTTCGGGCCGGAAATACCAGCGCTTAAGCAGCGCAAGATGACCCTGACGAGTGGCGGATGAGGGCGGGCCAGCCGAAGCAGATAGCTCTCCGAGCACGTCTTCGAGGCGCGATTCGAGAACGCCGCGAGCGAGCTTGGGCGATCCGGGCGCTTGCATTGCGGCTTGCGGGTCCGCGGCGCTGCCGTCGCTGCGGCCTTCTCCGAGTTTTTCTGCTTCCTCGCTCCCTTGCTCCCTTGCTCCCTGCTTTTCTATTCGCAGCTTTTCCGTCGCTTCCGGAATCGCCTCAATTGCCAGCGGCTGCGCGAAGAGCGACGTTGACCCGGACTGCTCGTTCTGAATGCGCATCCCCAAAGTCGAAAATACGGCAGGGCCACGCAAACGGCCGTTGTCAAACAGAAAGACGGCCACTTCGTCGAGGTCCGCCGAGGCCTGAACGATGAGAGCGCGGAGTTGGCTGAGAGGGCGGACCAATTCGGCCGCGAGAGCGCGCACGCTCTCAACGTGCTGCACTTGCGCGTGAAGCGAAGCGGCGGATTCAAAGGCGAGATCTGCCGAGGCCTTGTCGCGCTCAGCACGGAGGGTGATGAGGCGGCTTTCGCCGCGCGTGGCGAGAAATCTTTCCACCGCCGCGGACTCCTCGGCGTAGCGATCATCGGTGCAGCCTTTGAAGCAAGGCGCGAGGCACATCTTCATTTCGGAGTAGACGCAGCCGGGATAGCTCGGGTCGGGCGCGAGTTCGAAGGTACAGCGGCGGAGCAAGAAGAGCTTGAGCATCTCTTCGGAGAAGCGTTCGGCGGCGGCTCTCGACGGGAATGGCCCATAAGCCCAATCGGCCTCGCGCAGGCTGGGCCGGTGCGTCACAGTGACGCGCGGGTAGGGGTTGCTGCCGAGAAAACGGACGAAGGCCGGGTGGCGCATGTGCATTCTTTCTAACGCTCTTGAGCCAAAGATCTCCTCCAAAAGGGAAAACTGCGCGAGCAGAGACTCAAACTCTGAGCCCGTGAGCTGCCATTCGATGCGGCGAACGAGGCCGGCGAGGTGCAGCCGGCGCGGATGCTTTGCGGAGGGCTGCAAAAGACGTTCCAGACGGGAACGAAGATTGGGTGTGCGGCCAATGTAAGGCTCGGCGTGTGCGTCTGCGCCATAGAGGGCAAAGACCGCCGGTAACTGTGGCAGTTGGGCGAGCGCGGACTTGGCATCGACCGGATCGAAGGGTGTCTGATTCCACCTGGTGGAAGTGGACTGGTCCCCGGATTGGAATTCATTTGGCACGGACCCGGCTCACCTCGTAACGCAGGTCACAATTACACGTGTTCAGTGAAATTCTACGGCTGCGCAGGTACATCGAGGCTAATTCGACCGCTCATTAACGGACAACTATCCATTCCGCGATCGCGTCTAACAAAAGTGATACCGCAGTACGTGGAGGTGGTATCTTGAAACGCTTTGCAGCGGTTTTGCTTGCAGTTTTTGTTCTTGGTTTGACGGCAAGTGCTTCGGCAATCCAGAATCCGCCGACGCCGACGCAGCCCTCCCCCGCAAATCTCCACGCGTCTGTCACCCTCCCCCCAGGAACCAAAATTGAATTGGTTGTGACGCGCCCGGAGTGGGCGCAGTCCGCCAAGAACGGCGACACAGTCTACGCCCAGACCTCGTTTCCAGTCGTCGCCGGCGGCAGCATGGCCATTCCCGCGGGTACCTATGTTGAAGGAACGATTGAAGACGTGACGAAGCCGACACGCAAGCTCGAGCACGCGGAGATTCAGGTGCTATTTACCAAGATTATTTTTGCAAGCGGCTACACGGTGGTGCTGCCCGGCGGAGCAACCGGGATGCCTGCGTCGCCGATGCCTGGCGAAACTCTGATTGCGATCACGATCCAGGTGACGACGGCGAACGATCTGCTGCTCGATAACGGCTCCGAAGTGGAGATGACACTGGGCGCGCCGCTCGAGTTGGACGCAAAGCAGATTGCCCAATCGATTCCGCTTTCGCGCGTGCCGGCACCGGGACAGCTCCAATCGGCCACTCTCTGCCGCGACACGCCCAGCAGTCCCGGCTCTCCCGGAACGCCCGATACGGTGATTCCCGGATCGCCGGGCACGCCCGACATCACAATCCCCGGTGGGCCTGGAATGCCCGACACGACAATTCCGGGAACTCCGGCCACACCCGATACAGTCATACCCGGAAGCCCGGGAACACCGGGTGATCCTGGGTATACTTGCCCGGCCAGGCCGCTCGTCATCTCGTGTGCTCCTGTCCTCACCAACCAGTCAACGCAAAATGGTCAGCCTGTGGCGGCATGTTGAAGCGCCGCTTTTTTGATTGAACTGCGCCTTGGAAGGAACTCGGTCTTATGTTTGTAGAATCCATTACCGCACTCATGATTGCCTCACTCACGATGGGACAGACTCCGGTTCCCGCAATGGAAATTGCACCGCCTGTAACGCAGAGTGCTCCAGCGCAAAATGTTCCGGCTCCAGCTCCGGCCAGCCAAACATTGCCTGCGCCTTCGTCACCGGCCATCGTCGTTCCAATCGGCACCGCAATTCAGCTCACGCTGATGAGCGCCGTGAAGAGCAAATCGACGACGGCCGGAGACACCGTGCGCGCGGTTGTGGCTTTCCCTGTGACGATCGGGACGCAACTCGCAATTCCCGCGGGAACCTTCGTGGACGGCAGTGTCATCCGCGTGACCGCGCACCCTGCGAGCGGCCAGAAGCCGTCGTTCCTCGTACATTTCACGCGCCTGGTCTTTTCCAATGGCTACTCAGTGACGTTGAATGGCGAAAACACACAGGCGTTGCTGTTGCCGGCGGACGCCAGTTTGCCTGCGAATGAAGTGGCGGAGTTGACGCCGCTGCGCTTGCCGGGGATGCATTTTGCCATGGGTGAAGGCCAGGAGCCGACGCTGCCGCCGCTTCCGCAGGTCGGCCCTCCGAAGGGCCTTATCATCGGACTCTCGCTGGGAGGCACTGCAGCTCTGGTGATTCTGGGTGTAATCGGGGCCCATCACAGCGCGAACAACACGGATTTCGTGCTCTACGATGCCGGCTGGCAGTTCCAGATGGTTCTCGACAGCCCGATAACTCTCGACTCGGCACAGGTTGCAGCGGCGGCCTCGACTCTGACCACAAACTAGCGGGATTCGAGGCCCTACTGCAATCGAACAAGCTCGGCGACGGCGCTCAGACGCCGCTCGGCTTTTCTCTGCCCCGCGAAAGCTGGTATGCTGCGTGGTCTATAGAAAATCGAATTACGGCGAGGAGAACGGCGATGTGGTTTTTGGGCATGGATGTGGGAACGGGCGGAACACGCGTGGTCGTCACGGACGCAGCCGGCAAGCTAATGGGATCGGCGTCCAGCGAGCACGCGCCGTTTCGCGCCGAGCATCCGGGGTGGGCGGAGCAGGATCCAGAGGACTGGTGGCGCGCGGCGCGGGATGCGATTCGCGGAGCACTGGCAGCAACGGCGGAGCCGCGAGAGCCGATTGAGGCCATCGCGCTCACCGGCCAGATGCACGGCGCCGTGATGCTCGATGAGGCAGGCGTGGTGCTGCGGCCGGCGCTCATCTGGTGCGACACACGCACGCAACCCGAGTGCGACTGGCTGACAGAAAAGATTGGCTACGAGCGTCTCATCGAGCTCACCTGCAATCCGGAGCTGCCCAACTTTACGCTGACCAAGCTGCTGTGGGTCAAGGTGAACCAGCCGGAGATCTTCGCAAAGATCCGCCACGTGATGTGCCCCAAGGACTACGTGCGCTATCGGCTGACGGGCGAGTTTGCCATTGACGTGCAGGAAGCCAGCGGAACGCTGCTGCTGGATGTGACGCACCGGCGCTGGTCGCGCGAAATGGCCGAAGTGTCAGGAATCGACATGAGCTGGCTGCCCAAGCTGTACGAGTCGCCAGAGATTTGCGCGCGGATCAGCGAAAAGGCGGCAGGGCTGACGGGACTCGCGGCCGGCACGCCGGTGGCGGCGGGTGCGGGCGATCAGGGCGCGGGCGCAGTGGGCATGGGCATTCTGCAGCCGGGCAGCGTGTCGGCGACGATTGGAACTTCGGGAGTTGTTTTCGCCGCGACGGCGGCTCCAACAAAGGATCCGAAGGGCCGCTTGCACACGTTTTGCCACGCGGTACCCGGCCTGTGGCACGTGATGGGCGTAACGCAGAGCGCGGGTTTGAGCTTGAACTGGCTGCGCGGAGCGTTTTTCGCCGGGCAGAGCTACGACGTGCTGAGCGATGGCGCGGAGAAGGTTCCACCGTGTTCCGACGGATTGGAGTGGGCGCCGTATCTGCTTGGCGAACGCACACCGCATCTCGATCCCGATGTCCGCGCAGCGTTTGCGGGCATCGGTGTGCAGCACACAGGGGCGCATTTTGTGCGCGCGGTGCAGGAGGGCGTCGCCTACTCGCTTCAAGACACGTTCACCCTCTTTCACGAGCTGGGCATTCCGGTTACCGGCATTCGTCTGGGCGGTGGCGGTGCGCGCGGAGCGCTGTGGCGGAAGATTCAGGCCGGCATCTACGGCCAGGCGGTAGAGATTCTGGTGGCCGAAGAGGGCGGTGCGTTTGGCTGCGCATTGATGGCCGGCGTGGGTGTGGGGCACTGGAAGAATCTTGACGAAGCGTGCGGCCAGGCGATTAGAGTTGCAGAGCGGATTGAGCCCGACGCCGTGTATATGACTGCCTACAAGGCCGGCTACGCGCGGTGGAGAAAGCTCTATCCGGCGTTGCGAGGCTTGAGAAACTAGACGCTTACGGCTTCAGCAGCCGGGAGCTGGAAGTCGGCGAAAGCGAATCCGTCGCGGGTGACGACTTCTCCTGTTGCGACAGGCAGCGGCGCCGAGAACATGGGCCCGGCGTAGACGCAGGTGTGGAACTCGCCACGCTCGCCGCAGGGATCGGCTTCAGGCGGCAAATCGCGTAACAAATCCAAATCGAATTCGCGGCCGGCAAAGGTGGCGGGAAGTTGCTTTGTGTCTACGCAGGAGAGGCGCGCGCGCAGGCCGCCTGCGATCATCTCGAGGGCCAGAGCGCTTGTCGGGATTTTCCAAAGCGGGAAAAGCGGCTCGAGGCCGGTGGGAGCGAGCTGCTTGATGCGATACGACCGCACATCTTCAAGGAAGAGATCGCCGAAGGCCACAGCGTCAATTTTCTCGGCGACGGCTCGCGCACAAGCCTCGGCCATGCGCTGCTCGTAGACTTCATTCGGGCACGGCCACGGAAACGGGACGATCCAGAGCTGAAGCCCGGCGGCAGCGGCCTGGGCTTCAAGGACTGTGCGGCGTACGCCGTGCATGGCAACGCGGTCGAATGCTGAGTTCAGCGTGGTCAGAAGGCCGCAGATTTCGATGGACGGATCGCGGCGCAGGACATGCAGGGTCCACGCGCTGTCTTTGCCGCTGCTCCAGGAGAGAAGAACGCGCTTCATTGAGTAATGATAGCCGTCCGCGCTACCCAACTTGCTTACTTCGCGAAGAGCGTCAGATCGATGCTGTCGGCCATCGCCTTGTAGCCCGCGTCTTTCGGATGAAGATGATCGCCTGAATCGTATGCCGGGTTGAAGTGAGTTGGATTCGCCGGATCCTGTGTCGCCTTGTCGAAATCGGCCACACCGTCGAACGTACCGCTTGAGCGAATCCAATCGTTGACCGCCTCGCGAATCTGCTCGCCTTTGTCGGAGTAGTAGCCCGCGCCACCATACGGCGTGAGCGTCGCCCCGATGGCCTTGATGCCGTGCTCGTGCGCGTCGTCGGCGATTTGCTTGAGCGCCATCTCTAACTGCGCCGCGGTAATGTCGTCATACGGATTCGCGAGATGCGCCAGCCGTCCAATGTCGTTGATGCTTTCAAGCACGATGACGTAGCGTACGCCGCTTTGCGAAAGAACGTCGCGGTCGACGCGCGAGAGCGCGCTGGGGCCGGCCACTTCGTTCAGCACGCGGTTGCCGCCGATGCCGACGTTGAGGACGGATACATTCTTCAGGTTGGGATCGGCGTTGAGCCGCGCCGCCAGAAGGTCGGGCCAGCGAAGATTGGCGTTGTGCGTGGAGAGAGCGCCGTCGGTGATGGAGTCGCCGAGTGTAACGATAGCTTGCGAGCCGTCGACGGCCTGCACATCAATGCCATCAAGGAAGTACCAGGAAAAGATCTTCGTTGCTTCAGGCAGATCCGGCGCGGTGGACATATCGCCGTTGGCAATGAAGTTATCCTGGTCCCCGAAGGAGTGGTAGGTCTTGGTGCGCATCACCTGCGAGGGAATATAGAAGCTGACGACGAGATCGGAGAGCGGCTGCACTGCAAAAGCAATGGGATCGGAGAAAAGCTCGGCGCCGGGCGGAATGTTGACGGAGGTCGCTCCGCCGAAGGTGATGGCGTGATCGGATCCGGGTTGAATTGCCGCGCCGCCGGCGCTCGAGGCCACATGTGCATCGTTGACGATCAGCGGATCGGTTCCATATGCGTTGGTAAAGCGCACGCGAATCTGTTCGCCGCCGGCCGAGATGTGGACGATCTCGCGCAGGGTGGTGCCGCTGAACGGGCGGACGTTGAATCCGCCGTCGGCCACCATGGGAGCAGTGGCCCACGTACCCACCCACTGCGGGTGCGGCGCACTCTGCGCTAGAGACAAAGCGGGAACGGCAAGAAAGAGAACAGCAAGGCGGCAGCAGCGATTCAACATGAGTTGGTTCTCCTCAAAGGCTGGATGAATTTGAGCGAACGATCAATTAGTGCAGATCAATGTCGGCGGTGAGCGGAGTGTTCTCGCTGGAATCGCCGACGCGAATCACGAATTTACCGGGATCGATAATCCATTTTTGGGCGGGCTCATCCCAGTAGCTGAAGGCGCGCGCATCGAGGCTGATGGTCACGTTGTGCGTCTCACCGGAATCGAGACGGACTTTGGCGAAGCCCTTCAATTCGCGCTCTGGGCGGTCCACTTGCGCGGAGGGGTCAGACACATAGAGTTGGGCCACTTCAGCGCCGGCCGCGCTGCCTGTATTGGTGACGTCGAAACTGACGTCGACCGTGGACCCCGACTTGGCTGAGGCGGGAACTTTGAGATTCGCGAATTTGAACGTGGTGTAGCTCAGGCCAAATCCGAACGGAAATAGCGGATGCTTGCCGGTGGTGGTCCAATAGCGATAGCCGACCATCAGTTTGTCGCCGTATTTGATGTGTTCGATGGTGTAGTCGAGCGGCTTGCCGTCGGTGCCGATGGTGTGGAGCGTGGTGTTGTCCTTGGGATCGCCGTAGTACCACTTCGATGATGGATTGTCGTCCCAACTGCGGTCGAAACTGACGGGCAGTTTGCCCTCAGGATCGTGCTGTCCGAAGAGAATCTGCGCGACGGCCGTGCCGCCTTCCTGGCCGGGATACCAGGTATGGAGCAGGACCGGAACTTTATCGAGCCAGCGGCTCAAGTCCATGCCGCCTCCGCCTGTGAGCGTGACGATGGTGCGGGGATTGGCTGCGGCGATTTGCTCGACAAGAGCGTCCTGGCCCGGCGGCAGTGTGAAGGTACGGTCGGCGCCCTCATGTTCCGTCTTCGGGTCGAAGCCGACGGAGACAACAACCACATCAGCATTCGCAATGGCCTTCATCTGGTCGGGCGAATCGGGCATGCCTGCGCTGTAGAAGACATGCGTGTTGGGGCCGAGCAGGTTCGCGATCCCGGTGAGGATGCTGACTGGCTCAAACGCACGAGACTCCGACGAGCCTCCGCCGCCGGGGACTGCCGGATAAGCATCGGGGCCGATGATGGCAATGTTCTTGATTTTGGCGGGATCGAGCGGCAGCAGATTCCCCTCGTTCTTGAGCAGCGTGATGCTTTCCAGCGCTCCTTGAAGGGCGACGGCGCGATCGGCGACCGAGTACGTGGAGTTTGCGGGATCAAACTGCGGACGATCTGTCCAGCCGTAGCGCAGCTCGGTGCGGAAGATGCGCAAAAGATGCTCGTCGATAGTGGATTCTTTTACCTGGCCATTCTGCACGGCGGGGATGAGGTTCTTCGCGTTCATGAATTTCGGGCTGGGCATTTCGAGATCGAGGCCGTTGTTGACCGCGGCGACGCCATCGTAGGTTGCGTCCCAATCGGACATGAGAACGCCCTGGAAATCCCATTCACCCTTGAGCAATTTGAGATTGAGGAAATCGTTCTGCGTGGAGTGGATGCCGTTGACCAGGTTGTAGGAGTCCATCACCGCATCAACGTGAGCCTTGGTGACAGCCGCCTCAAACGCGGGCAGATAAATCTCGCGCATGCTGCGTTGGTCGATATCTACGTCGGCGTTGTGGCGGTTGAACTCCTGATCGTTGAGGACGAAGTGCTTTACGGTAGCGGCAACGCCCTGGGACTGCAAGCCTTCAATGTAGGGGACCACGAGAGAAGCGTTCAGGAAGGGATCCTCTGAAAGGTATTCGAAGTTGCGCCCGCTGACTGGTGAGCGCGCGATGTTGACGCCGGGTCCGAGCAGGAAGTTGACGCTTCGGGCGCGTGCGTCGCGGCCCAGGCTTTCGCCAAGCTTGCGGGCGAAATCGGTGTCCCATGTGGCGGCCAGCGCAGCGCCACCTGCATAGGCCGTCGTCGGTCCAAAGGTGCGCACGCCGACAGAGGCATCGGACATTTTGAAGCGCGGCAGCTCGATGACGGGCATGGGTCGCGTAAACATGTTGTCGACGCCGCCAAGGAGCTCGACCTTCTGCTCCAGCGTGAGCTTCTCGATCATGGCGTGAGCCTGCGCTTCGATGGCGGGTGAATCGGGCACGGGAGCCTGGGCTGAAACGGCGAGGCTGGTTGCTAGGAAAATTGTGGAAGCGATAGAGAAAGACGAGAAATGAGGGTGCAAACGAAGAGATTTCATAACGCGGCAACGTTAGCGCATTGAGCCTCCGGATGTACAGTGCATGGTGTGCGTTACTGGCGGATTTCCGGTCGCTGCTCCCGGAAAATCGAATCTTTCGCAGGAGCGACCAATCGTCAGAGAGGTGAATCTAACCGGCATGTCGGAGGTTCCGGCAGGCCATGCGCGTTCGCGCACCCCAAGATCGATTTGACCGTTCGGAGATTCCGCAGGCTCCGAGATAGCGTCCACCGCAACCCCTTGAGCCCGGCGGTGTCTTATCTTATAAAGGAAGTAGCTTGAGCCCCCCCGACATTCAGTGAAGGTCCCAGCACCGGGAGGTCGATGCTGCGATGCGTTTTCCCCGCGCGTTGTTCATTTGTCTGGCAGGATTTGTCGCGCTGACACAGGCGTGCCCAAGCGGACGGGCGCAAGGCGCTCTGCTGCTGGAGGACGCCGCTGGCTTCTCCAGTGTTCTCTCGCCGTCGGGGCACGTTGCACTGTATTTCGCCCGCATCTGCGCTGATACTCCCACGCGTCTCCGGCGCTGCGGCCCTGGCGAACTGGGCACGGTGATCTCCCGGTACGAAGGAATCAAAGGCCACGATTGGCTGGCCATACCGCTTCTCCCTCACCTGTACGCGATTGACGACCCCTTGGCGGTTCCGTCACGGGTGGACCACAAGACGGTTGCGGAGCTGCGTCAGACCTATCACGACGCGGAATTGACGGTCCTGGGCAGCGATGTGCCGAAGGGCGGACGCCTGATGCCGGGGTGGAATCAACTGGTGGGAATGGCTTATGAGCGTCGCATCTACGCGTTCAGGCTTGAAACCACCCCGGAACAGGACGACGGCCTGATCACCCGCATGAACGACAGCCTGAACATCTCACATTTCAACTTCTTCTATAGGAATTGCGCCGACTTTGTCTCCGGCATTTTGAACATCTATTTCCCGGGCGCTTTCAAGCGCAACATCCTTCCAGACGCTGGAATTACCATGCCCTGGCAATCCGCGTACCAGCTCGAGCGCTACGCGCGGAAACATCCGGAGCTCCATTTGCAGTTGATGGAAATTCCGCAGATTCCTGGCTACCGCCGAGAGAGCGGACGGAGTAAAAGCCTGGCCGGTTCGCTGGTGTTCACCGGTGATGTACTTCCTCTGGCTCTTCTGGATCCATATGTCGCCGCCGGCGTGATTGTCGATTACCTGATTTGGGGCCGCTACGCTCTCGAGCGGCAACACGCTCAGGTTCTCTCGCCGAAGACGATGGCTATCCTGGCAGGTTCTGCGAACCCCAGGCTCGCCAAAAAGACGGCGGGCGGCGAGGCCCTTGAGGCCAACGCAACCGGGCAAGCGCACCGCTAAATCCGCCCGACAGCCCCGAGCGTTCAAAGCGGTTCTCCAGCAAAATCAGGAATTTGCATTGTGACTCGAATCACAGGTAGGGGTGAATAATGTCACTGCCCCTCCCTGCCTGCGAAGCGCACACTCAGAGTCCAATGAGCGAGATAGCAATGGACCCCGGAGGTAGAGCGTGAGTTTCGATCAAGGACTGAAAACGATTGTGGTGGCGACTGGCCTCGATGGCCAGGCAGAGGCGGCGCTGGAATACGCACGCAAGCTGGCCACAAATTACGGCGCGCGCATCGTTTTGGCGCATGGACTCGATCCCATGGAATACGCCGCGGTGGACGGGTTGCCGGGAAGCGTGGCGAGCCACCTGACCGCAAAGGCGCGCGAAGTGCTCGATAAGATGGTCGGCGAGTTGCTGCGGGAAGGAATTCACAGCCATTCCGAAGTGCGGCAAGGGGCCGTTGCGGAGATGCTGGTGGATGTGGCGCGGCAGTACGAGGCCGGGCTGATCGTGATTGGTACCAAAGGGATGGAAGGCGTCGGGCCCGTCGTGGTGGGCGCCATTGCGGAACAACTGGTCAGGTTGGCGCCGTGTCCGGTGCTGGCCGTGGCTGCGGACTGGAATGCGGGCTCTCATCGGCCTGCGCCGGGTGGACCGGTTTTGCTGGCCGTGGAGCGCAACGAATCGGCCACTGCAGCAGCAGCTACGGCATATTCGCTGGCAGTTACTTTTCAGCGGCCGCTACTGTTACTGCACGTTCGTACCGCCGCCGAAATCAAAGCGGGCAAGGACCCTTGCGCTGCAATTCCGGCGGATTTTGGCGTCAAGCTTCCGCCGCGCCCGCACCATGCGCAAAACGGGGGCTCGGGCTGGCTGCTCAATGAGGCGCCGGTACATTGCATCGTCAAGGACGGCGACCCTGGAGAAGCCATTCAGGAGGCGATTGCAGAAACTCATCCCTGCATTCTTGTAGCAGGGGTTAAACGCATGAGCGGGACGCGTGGGCCGCATGGCACGGCCTTTGCTTTGCTCACGACTTCCCGCGTGCCTGTGCTCTGTGTTCCGCCCGAAAGGTCGCCCGCAGAAATGGAACAGCTGCTAGCGCTTCCGGTGGGAGCACTGTAGAAGCGAGGCCGGACACTCCCGGCAGTCCGTTGCGCTGAGGCTTCATGTAAAGCGATCGACAGAGATTGATCGCTAAGGAAAATGGGCGGGTGAAAGGAGAAACCGCACCGTTTGTCCGACCAAAACCGAACACAAATGCGCAGAGTCATGGGCCAGCGCGATGCCGCGCAGGTGACGTTTCGCATGCGGTGAATTGCCGGGAAATGGTAGCCAGGCGGGACCTGCACTTTAAGGCTTTTGAAGCGGGGATAGGGCGAAGAAATGGTTAGCAATCAGTCCGATACGCGATTCGAGCGTCTGTCCGCCGCGGCGGCGCATCCGCTCGCGGAGCTGTTGGAGTGCCCGCAGGAGGCTGGGAGCCTCCTGGGCGGGGAGACGAAGTGTGTCGATTTCGAGGCCGGCCAGGTCGTCTTCCGCCAGCAGGAGGATTGCAAGGGACTATATGTCGTGGTTTCGGGTGATTTTGTGCGCAAGGCGGAACGCTTTGAGATGCGCGTCACCTTGGGGTCGGCCCGGCCGGGAGACCTGCTGGAGTTGGCCGCCGTGTTGGGAGACCGGCACCATACCTACACTTTGAGTTCAGTGGGATCCGGATCGATGCTGCTGGTGCCGATCGAAGGATTGCACCGCGCCTTTGAAAGCTATCCACCGCTCCGGATGCGGCTCCTGGAAGAGCTGGCGCGTGAGGTTTCCAGAGCTTACATCACCTGCTGCCTGACCCGCGTGATGCCAGCCCGCCGACACAGCAGCGGAACGACCCCCGCATAGGACAATCTCTCCCGCTGAAGCTGAATCTCCTAGAGAACCATGCCGTTGGGAGCGTTCGGCGTCCCGAATAGTGATTTGCGCTATACTTTGGGTAGCTTCTCGCGCCCAACGGTATACGTATGGCCACGCTCCACACTCATCACGCTCCGGAAGATTGCCTCAATTGCGAGCATCGCCATCTGCGGATGTTCTGCAATCTCACGCCTGAGGCACTGGCGGATTATGATCAGATTGGCATCATGATGAGCCACGCTCGCGGGGCCAAGCTGTTCTCAGAGGGCGATCCTGCGCGCAATGTCTTTGTCATCTGCTTTGGGCAGGTAAAGATCTCCTCCACCTCGCGCGACGGCAAGACCATGATCCTGAAGATCGCCGGTCCGGGCGATGTGATGGGGTTGAGCGCCGTGCTGGCCAACGTGCCGCACGAAGTGACGGCCGAGGCCATCGAGCCTTGCCAGGTTAAGACCGTCCGGAAACAGGAGTTTGTCGAATTCCTTGGCCGGCACGGGATCGCATCGATGCACGCGGCGCAGTCTCTCAGCGGCGAATACCTCACGGTCTTCCACGATGCCAAGCGACTGGCTCTTTCAGGTTCGGCTGCGGGACGCCTGGCTCGCCTGCTTCTCGACTGGGGACGCTCATCGGCAAACGGCAAACCAGAGATTCGCTTCACCATGGCCCTGACGCACGAAGAAATTGCCAACATGGCGGGCACCTCACGCGAGACCGTGACCCGGCTGCTGAACCAGTTCCGGCGCGACCAGTGGATCACGATCAAAGGCACCAGCCTGACGATCGTGAAGCCCGATCAACTGGAACGACTAACAGCGTAGAACGCCTTTTCTCACTCCTATCGCATCTTCAATTCAGACAGAAGCTGATCTTGCGCTTAAAGCGGGGGGAGAATCGTAAGCCCAACAGAGTATTTTGAGGAGGGAATCGCCATGACATAGGTACGCAACTGCGACCTGGAGTTTGTCATGAGCCGTTCCTACCGCCGCCCCTTTGCGGCAGTTACGGGCACTGCCAGCGCGAAACAGGACAAGCGCATGGCCCATCGAGGTGTCCGCCAAAAGCAAAAACTTGCCTTGAAGACCTGCGGCCATTACGAGGATCTGCTCCTTCCGCATCATCTCGAGTGCAGCTGGAACAACATCTATTGCTGGGGACGTGACGGCAAGCAAACCGATCGCGGCTCGCTGCGCCATGAGCTCGACGACCGCAGCCAAAAGTACTATCGGAAACTGCTCCGCAAATAGCCGGCTGTCCAACATTTGATAGCTTGAGGACATGCCTCAATCTGCCGCCCCATCCAACGAAACAGCAATCGATCTCGAATCCCTCGTCGCTGACGTCGTCGCACAGGCCGTGAAAGCGGGCGCAAGCGACGCGGAGGCGGTCGCGCGAGAAGGTGATGAGTTCAGCGTGAACGTGCGCATGGGCGAAGTGGAAACGCTGAAGGAGTCGGGCTCGCGCGGGCTGGGCCTGCGAGTGTTCCTGGGCAGGCGGTCGGGCTCGGCTTCGACAAGCGACCTGACCGCGGACGGAATTCGGCAGCTTGTTGACGGGGCACTCGCGCTGGCGAAAGTTACGGAGGAGGATCCATTCGCCGGGTTGCCGGAAGCGGGTGAGTATGGAAAGGCAGAGGGCGATCTGCACCTCTACTTTGACGATGTGTACTCGCTCGATGGAGCGGAGCGCATCGAATGGGCGCGGCGGGCCGAGGCGGCGGCGATGGCCGCCGACAAGCGCATCACGAACTCCGACGGCGGCAGCTTTGATGTGTCGACGGGGCGCAAGGCGATGGCCAACTCGCGCGGATTCATGGGCAGCTATCGCACCAGCTATGCGGGCGTCGCGGCGGCGCCGCTGGCGACGGACGCGAATGGCAAGATGCAACGCGATGGCTGGTGGTCGGGCGCGCGGCGGCTCCAGCTTCTCGAGTCGGCTGAAGCTGTCGGCGCCGAGGCGGCAAGGCGCACTCTGCGCCGGCTGGGGGCTCGACGTGTTCCCACACAGCGCGTTCCCATTGTTTTTGCTCCCGAGACAGCTCGGACGCTGATCGGCTCAGTCTTCGAGGCTGCTTCCGGCGATTCGATCTGGCGCAGTGCATCGTTCCTTGCAGGAAAGCTTGGCGAGACGATCGGCGCCGCGAACGTGACCATCGTGGACGACAACACGATGCTTCTTCCCACCGGCGTGGGAGGGTTCGGCACCTCGCCTTTCGATGACGAGGGCCTGGCTTCGCAGCGCACCGTCGTCGTCGAGAACGGCATGTTGCGCAATTACCTGCTCAATACTTACACCGCGCGCAAGCTCGGCATGAAGTCCACGCACAACGCCGCGCGAGGATTGGCGGGCGCGCCGGGAATCGGTTGCGGCAATCTCTTCCTTGAGCCGGGAATGCTGGCTCCCGAGGAGATCATCGCGGGTGTTCCCGCAGGGCTCTACGTGACGGGGCTGATGGGTTTCGGCACGAATCTCGTTACCGGCGACTACTCGCGCGGCGCGACAGGTCTGTGGATTGAGAACGGCCAGCTGACGCACGCCGTGGAAGAGGTGACGATTGCTGGAAACCTCGCGGAAATGCTGCACAACGTGACGGCGATCGGAAACGACCTTGTCTTCAGGGGATCGGTGGCTTCGCCGACGCTACGCATCGACGGTATGACTATTGCGGGGGCATGACAATCGCGGGCGAATGACCATCCCAGAGGAACAACGAGCGCGGCCGCGTGAAAGCCGGTGGGAGTGATTCCAGCTCACGCGGAGTGCAGCGTGAAAAGCGTAATCTCTGGCGGACAATCGAAACGGATGGGGACACCGACGGTGCCGAGCCCGCGATTGACGTAGAGTTGCAGATTTTCAAAGCGGAACCAGCCCTCGACATACTTGCGGCCCAACGGCGGAAGAATGAGAGGAACAGCGAACGGCACACGTACCTGGCCACCGTGCGTGTGACCAGAGAGCATGAGCGAGACCGCTCCGCCCGTCGGCGACGCCAAAAGATCGTCAACGTAGTCGGGAGCGTGGCAAAGCAGCACGATCGGCTCGTGCGGCATGTTGCGGATGGATTGGGGGATTGCCAGCTCGGGATCGGGCACGCCCTCAACAGGATCGTCGAGACCGGCAAGCCAGAATCGGGCGCCTGCGCGCTCAATGGGCACATACGCATTGTTGAGCACGGTGATGGCGTTGGATCTGAGCGCCTCAGTAACGACTTTCCGGCTGACCAACACATCGTGATTGCCGAGGACGGCATAGCGGTGAGGACACTCAAGCTGATTGAGCAGATTCGCGCATTGCCACACCGACGGAATGGAGAATCTTCTCAGCACAAACCCCTTGGTCACAAAGTCGCCGGTTAGAAAAACCGCGTTGGGGTTCATGCTGTTGATGTGATGGACCGCGTCTCGGAGGAAGTACGGCTCCGTATAGTTGTCCAGGTGAATGTCGCTGAGCTGCGCGACGCGGAAGCCGTCGAAGGCTTGCGGCAGGCCGGGCAGGAAAACGTCGCGGTGCGTGACCTCGATCCAATGCCGCTCGACTTCGCCCCCATAGAGCGCCAGGGCGGCGCCGGCACACGCGCTAGCGATCAGAAAGCGGCGGCGCGTAATAGGCGCCTTAGAAATGGTTCCAGACACTGCCATAGTTCATGGTATCGGACCGGGAGGAATCGGGTCATGCTGGCGTGCTTTGATTGAGGGTTTGAGGCTCTGCGGGCTTGAGGGAATTGCGTTTGATCAGGCGGGTGTTTGAGGCCGCGTGGGGACTGCGTCAAAGTAATCGGCAACTTCGCCCCAGTTGTTCACCCGAACAAAACCGGTTGCTGTGAGATTGTGCGGCGCAGTATAGAGCAGTCCCTGGCCTTCGAAGCGAGTGAGATTCCTGGGCTGGTCGTCGATGAGATAGTCGGCGCGGAGGATGGTCTTGTTACCGCAGAAGACGTAGTGCGTGGGCGGGATGAAGGAAAAATGTCGCTGCAGCCATCGGTATTTGGGGCCGAGGGAGTTGGGCACGGCCATGGCCTGCGTGGCGATGAAGATTTCAAAACGCGAGGAAAGATCCTTGAGCACCGGCTGCGCACCGGGAATCACTTCCAGCACCTCGAAAAAGTCTTCGGCGTCGAGAAATGCGCGAAGTTCCGCCTGGCGGTCTTGTGGCGCGATCTCCCACAGGCCTTTGCCGGCAAGATCCTCCGTCGTCACGGCTTCGTCGAAGGCCTGGTTATAGCGGCGAAGGTGCTCGGCGAGCGTGTCGGCCATCACCTCGTCCATATCGACACAAATGCGCTGCACGGCAGTGCTCCTGAAGAGTGTTTTCAAGAAGAGGTTAACAGGCGGCGAGCACCTAAACCGCGGGCTTGAACCTGCGCCTGCGAACACGCCAGCGCCAGACAAGCAGAATCATCAACAATAGAGCAGCGGCGGCGACATACGGCAGATGCGAGGCAATCCAAAGCACCATGCCAAAAGCCATCACGTGCCGATCGGCGCGGGAGACCGACGCCGCGGGGATCACCACGGCCGCGCCCCAATTCATGGTTTCGAGCCGCGGCAGAAATCCCTGGCTCACGCAGCCTTCGAGGTTATACACGCCTATGTGGTGCGCGAAATGGCTCGCGACGAGCAGGTCGCTGGAGAACTCGTCCCAATCGAGCGGCCCGAAGCCAGACCCGGCGGGGGGCGGCCCATCGGTGACGCCAACGACGATGCCTTGCGCATCGGGACCGAGATCCAAAATGATGGCTGACCCCACGGGTCGCGCATAACTCGTGTAGATCATCAAATCGTTCTCGTTGCCTTGCACGTCGACTGTACCAAGCAGCCGGTCGAGAAGCGTGGTGTGCAGGTCGCGCTCGACGGGGCCGTAGGGCAAGGTATAGGTTTCCACGAGGTAGCCGTGCGCCTGAATCTGTTGGATCAGCGCGGAATACACCTCCTGCGCGCGCTCCATGCGCTTGCTGTCGAGGCTGTTGCGCAGGAGCGTTGTGATCAGGCGCCCAGGATGGCTCCTGAGCGCCCCAAGCTCGCCGTAGTTTGGCTCGATGTCCAGCCCAACAGCAATCCAGCGAAGGCCGTTCTGCTGAGTCCACTTTTCGAAGGCGGCGAATTGGGCTGGGGCCTCGTTCGCATCATCGGCATCGAAATGGGGCCCGTCTTTTGTTTGCAGCGTCAGTCCTGCGATTACCGGAATCTGCTGCTGATTCAGCATGCGCACTACCTGCCCGCGTTCCGGCGAGAAATCGGCAATGGCGACAGCTACTTGCGCATGCAACTTGAGGAGAGCTGCGACTGTGGAGGGATCGGCAAAGAGCGCCTTCATCTGCGCGATGCCCTGGTCGCAGCAGGCAAAGCCGAGTTGCGGTTCAACGCCAGGCCCTTGAACGGAGATTGCGGCAGGCGGGCTTGCAAGGGCTGACGGTGGAGCAACCGGAATGCAGAAGCAAATCAGCAGCGCCAGAGAGGAAACTGTGCGATGCCATGAACATGCTGGGCCTGAGGACTGCATGGAAACTCTGTTACGCGCCTGCCTCGCGCGGCTTGCGCGGGGCGCGGCCGGCGCCGGGGATCAATTCAGGTTGAGGCGCTTTGGGAGCGGCGACGATTGCCGGGTCCCAGTAGAGGAGGCGGCTGCAACTGTCGCAGGAGAGCAGCTCACCCTCGCGAAGCTGGTTCCACACTTGCGGGCGCACACCCATACTGCATCCGGTGCATTGCTGGTTTTCGGCGCGGGCAATCCCTGTGCCGCGGCCTTTGACGATGTGGTCAAAGCGCGCAAGCCAGTCCGTATCGATCGCGTTGCGGACGGCATCGCGCTCACTGTCGAGAGCGGCCAAACTGCCGGCAAGTTCCCGTTGGCGAGCGGCCACGCTGGCGCGAACCGACTCCACCTCCGCGGCAAGCTGCTCCACCTGAGCACGGGCTTGGGATAGCGCGGCTTCGTGCGCCTCGGTGCGCTCAAGGCTCGTGTATTCGTCGCTTTCCAGGCGGTCTGCTTCCGCAGTCGCGAATTGAATCTCGTGTTCCATGGCCGTAGCCTGTTCCGGTGTCGTCACCGAGTCGAGCTGAACGCGAAAACGCGCGGCCTTCTTGCGATGGGAATCGATGTCGCGCTCCAGCCGGGTGCGGAGCGAGTCCTCGCGGCCGAGCGCGGCGGAAAGATCGGCGGACTGGCGCTGGGCGGCAGCAAGCGCGGCCTCGGGTTGAGCGATCTCGGAAGGCAGCGCACGCATCTCTTGATTCAGGCGGGCTCGGCTGAATTCAATCGATTGGAGCTTTACGAGGTTTTCAATCAGAGCTTGCATCCGTGAGAAGAAGTCTACGGCATTAGGGCCTGCTAACACTATTGGAGTGGCGGCGACCGAGGCCAGAGGTTAAGGGACCAGGGGGGACCGAGAAAGTACGACGGCGCCGAAGCGATTTTAGCCGCGAGCGTCGTCAAATGGAGCAAGGGAGTAACTTTCAGGTGCAACGTGAGCCTGCGAAAATGAACGCGGGCAAGGGTGGGCTGTGGCAGCAAGGCGATTGGGAAAACGGCGCAAGCACGGATGGCTGAAGTGGGCCGCCGGTGCGGTCCTGCTCGTATTTCTTGTGCTTGGCGTAGTGATTGCAGTGGCGATCCGCCGGGCCGAGCCAATCTTGCGCGCCGCGATCGTGGAAGCACTTGAAGAGCATTTCCGTGCGCACGTGGAGCTGGACAGCTTTCACGTCTCCCTGAAGAACGGCGTATGGGCCGAGGGCAAGGGGCTGCGCATCTGGCCGCCGGCAAACGTGGCAGGCGTGGCTGTTGCGGGCACGAATGGAGCCCTCGTTACAAAGCCAATCATTCAGCTGGATGAATTCCGGTTTCACACGCCGCTACGATACAAGCCCGGCGAGCCCATCAGGATTGCCGTGGTGCAGTTGAGTGGACTGGAGGTGGATATACCGGCCAAGCCACACTTCAGACATGCAGAGGCTGAATCCCTTGTAGTTCCGGCGAACAAGAGCCAAAATTTGATGCTGCGTTTCGAGGTGGACAGCATCGACTGCAAAGACGCGCATTTGACGATCGAAACCAGCAAGCCGGGAAAGCTGCCGCTCAAGTTTGCCATCGCGCATGTGAAACTGAGCCACGTGAGCGTGAGCAATTCGATGCAATTCGATGCGCAACTGACCAACCCACGGCCGGAGGGAACCATCGTCACTTCGGGCAGCTTCGGCCCGTGGGTAGTTGAAGATCCCGGAGAGACTCCGGTCGCTGGCGACTACAACTTTGAAAATGTTGACCTTGGCGTCTTCAAAGGGATTGCGGGAATTCTGAATTCAACCGGCAAGTACCAGGGCGTTCTACGAAACCTGGAAGTGAATGGTCAGACGGAGACTCCGAACTTCAGGTTGACGCAATTCGGCACCGCGATGACGCTCGTGACAACATTCGACGCAACGGTGGACGGGACCAACGGCGACACGTGGCTCCATCCGGTGCGCGCCACGCTCGGGCAGTCACACTTTACCGCCGAGGGGAAGATCGTGGGTGTTCCATTTACGACCTCGCCGAACGGAAGCGCGCAGCTCGGCGGACATGAGATTGCGCTGAACGTGAATGTGGACGATGGACGAATGGAGGACTTTCTGCGCCTGGTGAGCAAGAACGGGACGCCTCTCATGGCCGGCCAGCTGACATTGAATACGAAGCTCGAGATTCCGCCGGGAGCCGAGCCGGTGCCGGAAAAAATGAAGCTGAATGGAAAATTCCTGCTTGAGAACGCGGCGTTCACGAGCCTCAAGGTTCAGAACGACGTGGGCGAGCTGAGCATGCGCGGGCAGGGCCAGCCGAACGACGCGAAGAACGCTGGGGACCAGGTGCGCTCGACGATCGAGAGCAATTTCACGATGGCCGACGGAGTGATTACGCTTCCCAACCTCAAATACACCGTACCTGGAGCGGAGATCGATTTAAAGGGGACTTACGGAATCGACGGCGGAGCGTTGAATTTTAACGGCACGGCCCGAACGGATGCCACGGTTTCGCAAATGGTGGGCGGCTGGAAGGGACTCCTGCTAAAGCCTGCGGACAAACTCTTCAAGAAAGATGGGGCTGGGACGGTGGTTCCCATTCATGTCGATGGCACCGAGCAGGACCCGAAGTTCGGGGTTGATTACAAGAAAATCGGACACACGTCGCCTCAGATTCCCGGCCAGAGTCAATAAGGCGATGTCCCTTCTCAAGAGAAATGCCTCGTGGAAGCGGAACGCTCCGAGATACAACAGGTCTGCTAGCGCTGTGCAGGCCCGCAATGCGAGTTTCATGGCCCGCGCGTAGACTGGTGGCGGGATCCCAACCACTGGGATCGAAGGATCGGCTTTGAGCGATCTGCCGAAATACGACTCCTCAGACAAGCGCCGGCAATATCGCGATGCCCGCTTCGCCATGTCGTTGTCGTTGATCGTGGGCGTGTTGATGCTTGCCGGAAAAATGACGGCGTACCTCTACACGGGGTCGTCAGCCATCTTTTCTGACGCTGCGGAATCGGTGGTGCACGTGGTTGCGGTGGCGTTTGCCGTGTTCAGCCTGTGGCTGAGCGCGCGGCCTGCCGTTGCGCACTTTCACTACGGATACGAGCGCATCACCTTTTTCTCCGCGGGCTTTGAAGGCGCGATGATCATGCTGGCGGCGGGAAGCATTCTCTACACGACCACGGTGAAATGGAGAAGCGGCCTGGCCCTGGAGAACCTGGGGGGCGGGGTGATCCTGATCGTCGTTGCCGGCGTGCTGAACGCGGTTTTAGGGGCGTATCTCCTACGCATCGGCCGGCGGAATCATTCGCTGATTCTCGAGGCGGACGGCAAGCATGTTCTCACAGATAGTTGGACGAGTTTTGGCGTGGTTGCGGGCCTGGTATTGGTGATGGCGACAGGTTGGAAGCCACTCGATCCGCTGGTGGCTTATGCCGTAGCGGCAAACATTCTTTGGACGGGCGGGCGATTGCTGTGGCGTGCGTTCAAAGGGCTGCTCGACTATTCGGATCCCAAAGTTGGCCACCTGATTCGCGCCAGGCTCGACGCTCTCTGCGCGGAGCTCGGCCTGGAATACCATGGAGTGCGATTCCGCACCACGGGCTACAGGCAGATCATCGAAGTTCATCTTTTGTTTCCCGACAAGATGAATCTGGGCCAGGCCCACCGGCTCGCGACGCAGGTTGAAGAGCGGCTCGCGGTTGATCTGGAGATGCCCGCGGAGGTGACAACGCATCTTGAGTCGCTGGAAGATCACTCCGAGGTACACCACGTAGAGCACTACACCGGGCGGCCCGATTGAGGCGCGGACCGGCGATCCCCCATCTGATGCGGCGATTTCCGGATTTCGCTCCGCGCGTCCCTTAAGCGGCAGCGCTCATCCCGCGATCGACGCCACTAGACGGTTCATTTCCTCTTCCTGCTGTTCGATCGATTCCACCAGTTTGAACTGCGTGCGGCAGCGGTCAAGGTTGTGCCCCTCGCGATGGACTTTGAAGTAGGTGTCTCCGGCCAGATAGTCGGCGAGGAAACGAATCCCGATTTCGAAGGTGATGAGCTTGCCGGAAAAGGCGAGAAGTTTTCTTTCTGCGGGCGTAAGAAAGGCGCCGGCCGTTTCAAGGTAGCCGCGAACCAGAGCCTCGAACATGGGAAACTGCATCGTCACCAGAGACAGGTCCTGTTCGTCCTCTTTCGCCGGGCTGGTCGTGGTGCGCACCATGTCGCCGAAGTCGTAAAGCGCCAGGCCGGGCATCACGGTGTCAAGATCGATAACGCAGACGGCTTCGCCCGTTCTGTCGTTGAGCAAAACGTTGTTGAATTTGGTGTCGTTATGGGTGATGCGCTCCGGAAGAATGGCTTCGAGCAGAACGCCGGTGATCAACTGGCGTGAGCGCGCAAATTCGATCTCCGGTTTGGCCAGCGCAGCGCGACCGGCCGCGTCTGCGGCGACGGCCTGCTCCAGCGCCGCAAAGCGTTTGGGCGTGTTATGAAAGTCAGGAATTGTTTCGTGCAGGCGCGGCGGGGGAAGGGTGGCAAGCTGCTGCTGGAAGTGGCCGAATGCGCGCGCCGCCTGAAACGCTTGATCGGGAGACGTCGCCGTTTCGTAGGTCCGCGCATTCTCGATCAGGCGATAGGCGCGCCACGTTTCACCCTGTTCATCCACGTACCAGTTGCGCCCGTTTCGCGCAGGCACAAGACAAAGCGCGCGGCGTTCTCCGTCCGGCTGACCCGCTGCCTGCGCCGCAAGATGCGCCGTCACGCGTTGGATGTTCTGCATCACGGCGACAGGATCGTGGAAAACGTGGCGATTGATGTGTTGCAGAATGTAGCGAGCCTGCGCTTCCGGCGACTGGCACGTAACGAGAAACGTGTCATTGATGTGGCCGCCGCCGTGTGGTGTCAGGCCCGAAACCGCGCCGCGGAATTCAAATTTGCTCGCTGCGGCCTGGGCGTCGGGCAGCGAACTCATGACCAGAGACTTTCAGGATAGGATCCGTCCGCGATGAGGCGGCGGATACTCTCGACGACTCGCGGGCGGTCCTCGCGATAGGTGACGCCGAACCAGGAATCGCGCGAGCGCAGCACTTTGACGCGTGCCTGCCCGGCGCGAACCAGCTCGCCGACCGTATTCGGAATGTAGCACTCGGATTTCAAGTCGGTGGCATTGGCCTCAAGGAATTTCTCAAAACGCTCGCGCAGTTGCTCGAAGACTTGCGGCGTAAATCCCCACATATTCATTGAGACCGGCTCGTCACCTGTGAATTTCGTCACGGTTCCGGCGGCATCGGTATTGCGCGCGCCGTTTCCGTCGCGCTCGACTTTTATAAGTTCGACAATGTGTTGCAAGTAGCCATCATCGGAGACCCGGCAAACGCCGCGCGCCACGGAGCCGAAGTCGGAAAGCGTATTGCGCAGGACGAAGCCGACCATCGAATAGTCGGGCGAGCCGGAAGTCAGGTGCCCTGCCAGCGAGCGGTAACCGTCGGCGCCGTAGAAATCGTCGGCGTTGATGGCGGCGAAAGGCTCGTGGATCGCGTCGGCGCAGAGCAGGATGGCCTGCGTGGTGCCCCACGGCTTGGTGCGGCCGGCAGGAACGGTGAAGCGCGAAGGAACATTTTCGAGCGCCTGGAACACGTAGTCCACCGCAACGCGTTTCTCAAAGCGCGCGCCGACGATCTCGCGGAATTGCTGCTCGATGTCCTTGCGGATGACGAAGACGAGCTTGCCGAATCCGGCGCGAAGAGCATCGAAGATGGAGTAGTCGATGATGGTTTCGCCAGAGGGGCCAACGGGATCGATCTGCTTGAGGCCGCCGTAGCGGCTGCCCATTCCGGCAGCAAGAACAAGAAGTGTTGGAGAGGATGTGGGGGTCGCTGTCGTGGGGGTCATAGTTCAGAGCTTTCCGTGGGCTTCAATCCAATCGAATGGTACAACACGAGGGGGTTATGGGAAACGACGGTGGAATAAGGGACCGACCACGCTCATAAGGAGGAGGCGCCGGGAGCCGATTTTTGTCAATTCCAGGAAAGAGAAGCGACGCAGACCAGGTGTCTGCCAGCGACGATTGACAACGAAATGACAAAAATTGGCCCAAGCGCACGGGCAGCGGCGCAAGGGGTCTGCTACAGTGGGTTGCCATGAGTATTCAAAACCTTTGCCGACGGTTCAATTCGACTTTACTGATTGCCATGCTTGCCGCTGCGAGCGTATCGCTGATGCTTCACGCGCAGACGCCGTCTGCGCAAAATAATCTGCCGCCAGTACCCGATTGGGCTCTACCCGGCTCGGCAACGCATCAACAGGTGGCACCGCCAGCGGATTTTCACCGGCCAAGTACAAATTTCGATGCGCCGATTGGAGTTTTCGATGGCCAATCGGACGTTGGCAGCGCGCTTGTGCCGGGGAGTGCAACTTATGACGTTGCGACGGGGCAGTACACGATCAATTCCGCCGGCTACAACGTCTGGTATGCGCGCGACGAATTCCGCTTCCTGTGGAAGCGCATGTCGGGCGATGTGTCGCTGGCAGCCGACATCAATTTCCCCGATCCCAAGGGCTATGGCGACCGCAAGGTCGTGCTCATGATCCGGCAAAGTCTCGACGACGACTCGAAGGCAGCGATGGTGGCCGAGCACGGCGCAGGAATGGTGCACCTGGCATGGCGGCCGGAGAAAGATACGCGCGTGACGGATATGGAGTTTCGCATGGGCGGGCCCGGACGGCCAGGCGGCGCAAGTCCCGACAGCCTGGTGACCATTAGCGCCAAGCGGATCGGAATCGAAAAGCGCGGCGACGAGTTTTCCATCTGGATGAGCCTTGATGGCGAGCCGATGCACCAGTTCGGCCCGCCGATCAAGCTGCACCTGGATGCGCCGTTCTATGTCGGCATCGGATTCTGTTCGCACCAGCCGGAGACGGTGGACACGGCCGTGCTGGGCAATGTTGTGCTTGAGAATAAGGCGGGGAAAGTGCGGTAAGCGCGCTTCCCTACTCGCCGTGATGGTCTGATTTTCCAGAAAGGTGAAAACCCATGGCGTACGTCTTGGCGCTCGACCAGGGAACCACGAGTTCGCGGGCGATCCTGTTCGACGCGGCCGGCGCGATTGCGGCGGTGGCGCAGAAGGAGTTTCAGCAGTTCTATCCGCAGGCGGGATGGGTGGAGCACGATCCAACGGAGATCCTGACCAGCCAGCTTTCCTGCGCCGTGGAAGCGCTGGGCAAAGTTGGCGCGCGGCCGCGCGATGTGGCCGCCATCGGCATCACCAACCAGCGCGAGACCGTGATCGTGTGGGACCGCGCGACGGGCAAGGCGATTCATCCGGCAATCGTGTGGCAGGACCGGCGGACAGCTCCGTTATGCGAATCGCTCGAGCAGAGTGGCGCCGGCGAAATGGTCTCGTCGAAGACCGGCCTCGTGCTCGATCCGTATTTCTCCGCAACCAAGATCAAGTGGATTCTCGACAACGTGGACGGTGCTCGTAAGCGAGCCGAGCGCGGACAGCTGGCTTTCGGCACCGTCGACAGTTGGCTCGTGTGGCACCTGACCAGCGGCCAAAAGCACGTGACCGATGTGACCAACGCCGCGCGCACGCTGCTCTTCAACATCGTGAAAGGCGAGTGGGACCAGGAACTGCTGAAGGTCTTCGGGATTCCCGCAAGCATGCTCCCTGAGGTGAAGTGGTCAAGCGAACGAGTGGGAGAGGTAACGACCACGCTGGGCCTCGAAGGCGTTGCCATTGCGGGCATTGCCGGCGACCAGCAGGCAGCGCTCTTCGGCCAATTGTGCTGGAGCGAAGGCGAGGCCAAGAACACCTACGGGACCGGCTGCTTTCTGCTCCAGAACATGGGCACAGAGTTCATGCGGTCGAAGCACAAACTGATCACAACAGTGGCGGCGAGCGCACAGAATCGGCTCGAATACGCGTTTGAAGGCAGCATTTTTATTGGCGGCGCGGTGGTGCAGTGGCTGCGCGACAATTTGAAATTGATCAACGCCTCCTCTGACGTGGAAGCCCTTGCCGCGAGCGTGCCCGACACCGGTGGAGTGGTTTTTGTGCCCGCGTTTGTTGGTCTGGGAGCACCGCACTGGGACGCGCATGCAGCCGGCATGCTGATCGGTTTGCGCCGCGACACAGGACCGGGGCAGATTGCGCGCGCGGCGCTTGAGGCTATTGCATTCCAAGTGGCCGACGTGCTGGAAGCGGTGCACAGCGAAACGGGTGCCCTGCTCCAGGCCCTTCGAGTCGATGGCGGCGCCGCGGTGAACGATCTTCTCATGCAGTTCCAGGCCGACGTTCTTGGCGTTCCTGTTGTGCGCCCGCGCGTGACGGAGACCACGGCACTCGGTGCGGCGTATTTGGCCGGGCTGGCGACGGGTTTCTGGCCGAGCCCCGATGCGCTCCGAGATGGACGCAAAGGCGATGTGCGTTTTGAGCCGAAGATGGACGCGGCCGAACGAGCCGAGCGGCGCGGTCGCTGGCAGAAGGCCGTCGAACGGGCCAAGGCCTGGACTGCGTAAAAGTCTCAACTGCGTAGTAGTCTCGATGAAACCGGATTCGAATCTGTTGTGACGGCTGAAAGAGGAGTGTCGAGATTGTGAATCTGTTTCGAGGCTTACGGCCAATCCAGCGCGCAGCCGCTCTGCGCGATGCGCTCGCCGGCGTCGTGATGGCGGCGATGGACATTCCGCAGGTTCTCGGCTACAGCAAGATCGCGGGAATGCCCGTGGTGACGGGACTTTACTCGCTGCTGTTGCCGCTCTTGGCGTTCGCGGCGTTTGGCTCGTCGCGCTACCTGGTAGTGGCGGCCGACTCGGCGACGGCTGCAATTTTCGCCGACGGTATATCAGGTGCGGCGCCGCCAGCAAGTGCGCAATACATTGCTCTCGCGTGCATCGTTGCTGTCCTGACGGCAATCATCCTGTTGCTGGCGAGGCAGCTACGGCTGGGGTTTATCGCCGATTTTCTTTCGCGGACGGTGCTGGTTGGTTTTCTTACCGGCGTGGGATTTCAAGTGGGAATCTCCGTGCTGAGCGAGATGTTTGGCGTGCCCGTGGATTCGCGCCGGCCGGTGGTGCAGCTTTGGGAAGTGGCGCGCGGATTGCCGCATGCAAGTCTGCCGACTGTGTTGTTGTCTACTTCGGTGCTGGCGTTTGTTTTGCTGTTGCGGCACTTCACTCCAAAGGTGCCGGGCGCGCTGGTGGCCGTCGTGGGCGCGCTATCGGCCAGCGCGGCGTGGAATTTTGCGGGGCACGGAATTGCTACCATCGGGCCGGTTGCCGGCGGCTTGCCTCACTTGGGATTGATGGCGCTGCTCAGCCTTCGCGAGATGAACCGGAAGGAAGTGGAGCTGCTCGTCACGGTGTCGGCCTCGTGCGCAGTGATGATTCTTACGCAGAGCGCGGCCACCGCACGGGTTTATGCGGCGAAACACTACGAGAAGGTGGATGAAAATATCGACCTGTATGGTCTTTCGGCTGCGAACGTGGCGGCAGCGATGAGCGGCGGGTTTGTGGTCAACGGCAGTCCCACCCAGACGGCGATGATGGAAGAAGCCGGCGGGAAGAGCCAGATGGCGCAGGTGGCGACGGCGGTCGTGGTGGGCCTGGTGCTGCTGTTTCTCACCGTGCCGCTCCAGTATCTGCCCACATGCGTGCTCGGCGTGCTGGTGTTCCTGGTCGCGCTGCGGCTCATCGATTTCAAAGAGCTGCACAACATCCGGTCCGAAAGCCCGCAGGAGTTTGCGCTGGCAGTGATGACGGCGCTGGTTGTGGTGCTGGTGGGAGTGGAAGAGGGGATCGTGCTGGCGATGCTGGTCTCGTTGGCGCGCGTCGTCCGGCACGATTATCACCCACATAGCGGCGTTCTGCAGGCCAACCCCGATGGAAGCTGGAGACTTGTGCCCGCTGCGCCCCATGTCGTCACCGAGCCCGGGCTGGTGCTCTACCGGTTTGGCGCGGAACTTTTTTACGCTAATGCCGGCCGGTTTATCGAGGAGGTTACGCAAGTGGTGCAGCCCATGCCATCCGCTGTGAAGTGGGTTGTAGTGGACGCGGAGGCCATGACGCATCTGGATTACACGGCGGCGCGCATTTTGCAGGCACTGAAAAGGAATCTTACTGAAGCAGGAATAGTGCTGGCGTTCGCGCGCGTGCCATGGGATCTGAAATCCGATTTCGATCGGCACCACGTGACGGAAGCGATCGGGCCGGACAGGCTGTTCAACAAGCTGCACGAAGCGACTGCGGCGTTTGAAGCGGCGGTGAAGCCGCCGGGAAGAGATGCTGGATAAAGCATGGCGGAGCGATCCTGCGCGCAATCGAACCCCTATCAATAAATCGACCAGACTCCCGGCGAGGCCACTTCGATAAGATGCCGGTCTGGATCACGGAAATAGAGGCTGCGGCCACCGAGGTCCCAGGTGCGCTTTTCTTCAACTTCGATTCCGTTTTCGGCCAGCCAAACTTCCCATTTCGTGAAGTCGGCGGCGGCGATCGCAAACCCGATATGAAGCTCTCCATCTCCGTCGTGCGCCGATATCATGTCGAGCGAGCCACCTTTCTTGAACAGCAATAATACTTGGCGGATCCCAGCCTTCATCGCACAGCCGCGTTCTCCGAAGTCGTTAATAACTTGAAACCCGAAAATCTTCTCGTAAAACTTTGCAGAATGGGCCACGTCGGCTACGTAGAGTGACGACTCCAGGATCCCTTCAGTTTTCGGATGCACGTCCGATCCTCACATGTTTGGTGATTACCGTTTGGACGAACTTCCCGCAAACTTTCATCGAACGATCCGAAGGCTTGGGAGTGCCCTTTCAAGAAATCGAGCACTCCCGCGACCTTTCAGCCGATCTCTTGGTTCCAGCCCTCGAGCGTCTTTTTGAACTCCAGCATGAACTTGCCGCCGTCGGCGCCGTCGATGAGGCGGTGATCGAAACCGAGGCAGAAGTACTGCATCGACCGAATCGCAATGGTGTCGTTGCCTTCGGCATCCGTCAGAACTGCCGGCTCCTTGCGCAGGCCGCCGACGGCAAGGATGGCTGACTCGGGCTGGTTGATAATCGGCATACCGAATTCGCCGCCGAATGCGCCGGCGTTGGTGAGCGTGAAAGTCGATCCGCCGACCTCGTCGGGCGAGAGCTTCTTTGAGCGGGCGCGAAGCGCGAGATCGGCGATGGAGTGCGCGAGGTCGGCGAAGCTGCGCTGCTCGGCATGGTGAATGACGGGCACGATGAGTCCCCAGTCGAGAGCGACGGCGATACCAAGATCAATGGACCGGTGATAGCGAATGGCTAGTCCCTTATCCGTGTTTTCAAGCGAGGCGTTGACGATGGGGCACCGGCGCAGCGCGGCCGCGGCAGCGGCGGCGATGAAGGGCATGAAGGTGAGCTTGACGCCGTTGCGCGAGTCGAAGCCGGCCTTGCGCTGTTCGCGCAGGCGTGCGATGCGCGTCATGTCCACTTTGTAGACGGTGTAAACGTGGGGGCTGACGCGCACGCTCTCGAGCATCCGCTCGGCAATGATGGCCCTCATTCGTGTGAGCGGAACGGGATCGGCCGGGAGCGAGGCAAGCTCAGGCGGCGGCACTTGCGCCACCTGCGGTGGGACGGACTTTTGGATCGGAAGTTGTGCGGAACCTCGCGAGCTCGCCGCGCGCAGAACGTCTTCCTTGCTGATGCGGCCCTCAGAGCCGGTGCCGGTAATGCGGCCGAGATCGAGGCCGTGTTCTTTGGCAATGCGGCGCGCGAGTGGCGAGGAGCGAATGCGGCCCACTGGCGTCACCTGCGGTGGGGCAGACTTTTGGGCTGGGGTCTGTGCGATGGACGCCGACGCATTTTGAGCGGTGCCAGCGGGCGCGGCGGTCTTTGCTGCCGTCGCGGGAGCGGCAACCTTCATACCGGCATCGCCGATCACCGCGACCACGGTGTTGACCTCGACGGTCGCGCCTTCGGGGAAGCGGATTTCAGCCAGCACGCCGGCAACAGGCGAGGGAATCTCCGCGTCGACCTTGTCGGTAGAGATCTCGAAGAGCGGCTCGTCGACGGCAATGGTGTCGCCAATGGCTTTGAGCCATTTGGTGATCGTGCCCTCGAAGATCGACTCGCCCAACTGGGGCATGGGAACTTCCGTCGGCATGCGTTCCTCTCTTCGCGTTCCGCTGTGCGCAAGCACCGGTCTGACGCCTTACGCCGCTCCAGCCGGATTATAAATCGCGGGCACGATGAGGCGGATAGAGATGAAGTGCGGACTCAGGAGGGATTTATGCGGAAACGGGCCGGTCTTTGCGGTGTCGCAGGCGCTCGATCTCGGGCGGAATCTGAAGCGGCGTATCGTTTGCCGGAAATTCTTGCGCCGGAAACTCGGGCGCTGGCGAGTCGGGCCCCGCGGAGGCGACAGCGCGCAGGGTGGCGAGGTTTTCGATAAGCTCGACCGGCTCATTGAATACTTCGCCAAAGTGACCTGCGGCCCGGTGGGCAAGCGATTCGAGGCTGGGCAGGCTCTCTGGATCTGCGACTTCCCTCTCGAGACTCGTTACGGGTCGATCGGTGATGCCGCAGGGATTGATGAGCGCAAAGTCGCGCAAATCGGTGGCGACGTTAAAGGCAAAGCCGTGCGAGGTGACGCCGCGAGCGACATGAATCCCGATCGCGGCGATTTTGCGTTCCAGCCCTGCGGGCGGCAGCGCTTTGGATGAGGTTGGTGCTTCACAGTCGAGATCGCCGGACGAAAGCTGTGGCTCGGGAAGCCCGCACCAGACTCCCGTGAGGCCGCAGATGCGCCCGGCGCGAACGCCAAACTCACTGCAAAGACGGATCAGAGCCTCTTCCATCAGGCGAACGAAATCGACCGGCCCGAGGCGGTGGTGGCCGCTCGGATTGCGCAAGCTGCGCAGATCGAAAATTGGGTAGCCGATGAACTGGCCCGGGCCGTGATAGGTGACGTCGCCGCCGCGGTTGATCTCATGGAGTGTCACGCCGCGCCGCGCCAAAAGCTCGTCCGAGGCGAGAACGTTGGCTCGGCTCGCGTTGCGGCCGAGTGTGAGCACGGGCGGATGCTCGAGGAGCAGAAGCACGTTGCCGATCTGGCCCGCCGTGCGCAGCGCGACCAGTTCCTGTTGCAGGCGAAGCGCCTCGCCATAATCTACGCGCCCGAGATAGACGTACTGAATCATCGCTTATTGCGATTGTAGCGAGGCGGCGAGGCTATGGGCGATTCTGGCTCACTCCGTCACGCGCTGCTGAAGCAGCGGCAAAAACACGGAGCGCACATGCCAGACCGTAAGGCACCACAGAAAAGCGACAGCGACGCCGACGATGAGCATCCTGGGGCCCATGAGAATTTGGGTGATGCAGATGTTGACGATGATGGGGCCAAGGACGACAAGGGCCAGCGGCACAAAACGGTTGATGAGCAGGAGAACAGCCGCCAAGACCTCAAAGAACGCGACGACATAGAGATATACGGAAGCGATGAAGGCACCGAAGAACTGCCCGGGGATTCCGGCGGGGAGTGGGCCCGTATGAATCAAATTGAAGTAGTGATTCAAGCCGAAGACGAGAAAGATGAACGCGAGCAAGTAGCGGGCGATGAGAGCTGCGATTTTCATGGGTGTCTCCTCGATTTCGAATGGGCCCCGGCGATGACACTCGAGGACCGGGCGACGTGGCCAACAAGAGTTCGAGGGTTGGATGGCTCACGATAGGCGGGGGATGCAAAGGGTGCGCTCGCATCCCCCGAAATCAATGAGAGGAAAGGACTTCGCAGACTTTATTTCGCCGGATCAACGAGCGCCTGGTCGACCAGCGCGTGGATTCGATAGAGAAAGTGGTGATTGTCTGGGCTGGTGCGGCGCTGGATCATGCCGACGAAAACGACGTCATTCGTCGGGTCGACCCAGAACCAGGTGCCCGCCGCGCCATCCCAGAAAAACGTCCCCTTGCCGTCGGAAAGATCGGCAAGCGGCGGATCGTAGACGACCGCGCAGTTGTAGCCGTAGCCGAATCCCGGGCGCATGATGTGCTGGCCGATGCCGAATTGGCCGGTGAGCAGCGCTGCGGGTAAATGGTTTGAGGTCATCAGCTTAACGGTGCCCGGCGCCAGAATACGTGTTTCGCCGCGCGTGTCGCCCAGCTCGCCGCCATTCAGGAGCATCTGCGCGAAGCGGTAGTAGTCCTCAACAGTCGAAACCAGCCCGCCGCCGCCCGAAGGATTCGTCGGCTCGGTCGCATAGTCGTCGGGAATGCCGTTGGTCGTTGACTCGGCGATGAGTTGGCCATCGGTCACGTGATACCCCGCTGCAAAGCGCGCGCGCTTGTCGGCAGGCACAAAGAAGCCCGCGTCGGTCATGCCCAACGGCGCAAAGATGTGGTCGCGCATGAAGTCGGGCAGCGACTGGCCGGAAAGTTTCTCGACAATGTAGCCCTGGATGTCCATCGACGGGCTGTAAACCCATCGCGTGCCGGGCTGATAGAGCAGCGGAGCCTGCGCCAGGCGGTCGATCCGCTCCTGAAGGTCCTTTGCGCCGTCGAGCTTCAGGTCATGGACCATCTTGTCGACAGGCGTGTCACCGCTTCCGTAGGTGAATCCGGCGGTGTGGGTCATCAGCTCGTGCATTGTCGGCGCATGGTCGGGGTCGGCCAGGAGCATCTTGCCGTTGGCGTCAAAGCCGTTGAACACTTTGAGGTGCGCGAACTCGGGGATGTACTTCGAGATCGGGTCGGACGGCAGCCACTTGCCCTCTTCGTAAAGGATCATCATGGCCACGCCCGTGACCGGCTTGGTCATGGAGTAGTCGCGGAAGATGGTGTCTTTCGTCATCGGCGTGCCAGTGGCCATGTCGCGCATGCCAAAGGTGCGGTAATCCGCAATTTTGCCGTGGCGGGCGAGGATCGTGACGGCTCCGGCGAGCTGCTTTTGATCGATTTCTTCCTGAATCGCCTCGTGGAGACGTTCCAGCCGCTCCGCGGAGAAGCCGACCGACTCCGGCTTCACAGGCGTCATGTCGATCGCGGGTGAGGTGGGGGCGGGTAACGCGGGTTGCTGAGCGTTTCCGTTGATCGGGCCAATCCTAAAGAGCAATGCGATGAAGGCGAATGCGACGGGGAGCGATGCGGACCTTTTCATGGAAATCCTCTTGGAGTGGTGAGTTTGCTGCGTGAATCGTCCGGCAATCTTTATAGCAGATGCATCGAAAGCGGCCCCTCCAAACGCAGGTAACGGCGATGCCGAACCAAATTCGCGGTACACTTGAGACTGGCAGGAGGACCGGGCGGTCGCTGCCGGAAGTCCTTGCGCAAGCAGGGGTTGCCGGGAGAGGAAAGTCCGAACTCCAGAGGGCAGTGTGCCGGATAACGTCCGGGACGCGGGCTTCAAACCCCGTGGACGGCTAGTGCCACAGAAAACATACCGCCTCTGCCGGGGACAAGCTGATGGACTCGTCCAAAAGTCTGCCCCACGCAGTGGTAAGGGTGAAAAGGTGCGGTAAGAGCGCACCGCGCTGGCAGTAATGCCAGCGGCAGGGTAAACCCCACACGGAGCAAGACCAAATAGGGAGGGAAACCGGGGCCTGGAGCCAGGCGCCGGTTGCGCATCGGCCCGATGCGGCAAGGCGGCTCTTGGCAATTGCCGAAACCTCCGGGTAGGTCGCTGATGAGCGCAAGCGGTAACGCTTCGCCTAGAGGAATGACCGCATAAACAGAATTCGGCTTACGAGTCCTTTTGCCGAATAAACGACAGCCCCGACCGGAGATAAACCGGCCGGGGCTGACCATTTTGGTAGCGCGGCGGCACACGTAGTCGTACCGGAGCTCCGGTGGTTCAGTTGGAGCGGAGACGGCCAAGCTAGCCAGCGTCCCCTCAGCCGTTAGGCCGATTTCCCGAGCGCGACCTCGGCAAATTGATGGGCTTCGGTGATTCTTTCCGAATACTGGCGAATCTTTTCGCAAACCCCGATGACGGTCTGCTCAACGCACACACAATAGACCTGCAGATCCCCATCTTGCGGGCTCGCCGGCGTGCCGCGCGTAACATCGAACATCCTGCGGGTGCCCTCAAGGACGTCCTCGTGGGCCAGACGCCCACTCGAAGTGTGACTTTTGGCGATCGAGCGGGCTGAATCGAGGACCGTTTGAGCTTCTTTGGAGCTGCATGTGTGCTCCCAAACGTCCCAGGCGCCGTTCCTGAACTGCTCGGCAAAAACAATAATCTTCATAAATCTCCATCCTGAGCAAGGAGAACGATGCTTTCGCAGAAGCCTCTGGCCAAAGGGATCTTGATTTGTTGGTTTGGGCCCTTTAACCTTTTGGCTCGCCGACCGGCGCTAGCATGCCTTGCAAGGTCTGAGTAGCGTGAAACAGACGCTTGGGAAAAGCTGTTCGAACCGAGAATAGAGCACCAATTCCGATGCATCAATGCGACGAAAGGGTTATCCAACGGCTCCGAAAGGCTCACAGCCTTCTCGAGAAGGATTTGGGCTCTGCCCTGGGAAGGTGTCCTGCTAACTCCGCTGCTACCATCAGACTCATGTTGCGTGTGAAGCTTTTGGAGGCAGGTGCCCGGGCGCCGGTTGTGGCGCATCCGGGCGAGGACCTGGGTTACGACCTATTTGCGCTGGAGACGATCACGATGGCCCCTCGCTTTACGGTGAAGGTGAGGACCGGAATCGCCGTTGAGGCGCGCGATCCGCGGTCTGGCGCGCCGCTGGGACTGCTGGTGCGCGACCGCTCGTCGATGGCGGCGCGGGGACTCGCCACAACCGGCGGCGTGATCGATGCCGGCTATCGCGGCGAGATCCTGGTGGTGATGACCAACCTGGGCGATGCGGCCGTGGAGCTGAAGGCGGGCGAAAAAATCGCGCAGATGGTTCCCGTCCCGGTCCTAACGGGTCTGGTCCAAGAGGTCGAAAGCCTGGAAGGCTCCGCGCGGGCGGAGAAGGGTTTCGGCAGTTCGGGACACTCATAAAGGCAACGGTCAGAGTTCGGGGATTAAAGGCTCTCCATGCTCGGAGCCGCCGGAACCGCCCATCGGGCGGGTGCGTATCATTAGCAATACAAGATCATGCCACTTCGAGAGGCCTTCAAACTCGCGCTGCAATCGCTCTGGGGCAACAAGATGCGCACCATTCTCACGCTGATCGGCGTGGTGATGGGCGTGGCGTCGGTCATCATGGTGATCACGATGGTGAATGGCGCCAACCGCTACGTCGCCACCAAGCTCTCCGGTTACGGCGCCGACGTGTTTCAGGTGTCGCGGATGCCGAGCGTGATCTTCAGCGCCCAGGACTATTTCCGCTACCAGAAGCGCAAGATCGTGCGCATTGAGGACTATGACGCTGTGCGCGACCTCTGCACGGATTGCAGTGACATGGGCGCTTCGCTGGGCAAGTCGACCAACGTTTTTTACAATGGCCACTCCAGCGACAACACCGAAATTCGCGGATACACCTGGACGATGCTGTCCCTCAACAACATCGACATCGCCACGGGGCGTGGGTTTACTCCGTCCGACGAAGAGCACGGCACGCACGATGCGATCGTGGGCTACGACATTGTGGACAACATTCTGGGCCCGGGCGATCCCATCGGCAAAGAGATTCGCGTGGACGGGATTCCCTACACCATTGTCGGCGTGGGCGAGCGACAGGGAAAGACGCTCGGCCAGTCTCAGGACAACTGGGTGGCCGTGCCCATCAGCACCTACCAGCAGATCTATGGCTACAACGATTCGGTGGACATTTTCGCGCGTGTGGCGGGTGGCGCGCAGGTGATGGACCGGGCCGAAGACCAAGTGCGCGTGCTGATGCGGACGCGCCGCCACGATGCGCCGGGGTCGCCCGACGACTTTGAAATCCAGACCAACGATACCTTCCTCGACATCTGGAAGCAGATCAGCTCGCTATTCGCCAGCGTGGTGCTGGGGCTGGCCTCGATTGCGCTCGTAGTGGGCGGCGTGGTGATCATGAACATCATGCTGGTGAGCGTGACGGAGCGGACGCGCGAGATTGGCGTGCGCAAGGCCTTGGGAGCCAAGCAGCGCGATGTGCTGATGCAATTCCTCATCGAGAGCGGCTTGATGGCAATGATCGGTGGAGCGATCGGTGTGCTGTGCGGAATCCTGGTGGGCAAGCTGATCACGATTGTCATCGGCTTTCCAACCAGCGTCCCGGTGTGGGCGGTTTTTCTGGGCCTGTTCCTGGCCGGCTCGGTCGGCATCTTCTTCGGCGTTTATCCGGCTAGCAAGGCTGCCAAGCTCGATCCCGTGGTGGCATTACGAGCAGAGTTGTGAGACTGAACGATGGCATCGGCAGGACAAACCCGTGAATCAGTCAAGATGGCGCTGGACACGCTTCGCACCAACAAGATGCGCTCCGGGCTGACGATTCTGGGCATTGTGATCGGTGTCGCCACTGTGATCTCCATTTCTTCAGTGATCAGCGGGCTCAACAACCGCGTGTCAGAATGGGTAAGCTCGCTGGGATCGAATGTGATCTGGGTCTTCCAGATTCCCGTGATCGGAGTGCGGCCGACCACCGAGATGCTGGCGCGCAAGAAGATGACGCTTGACGACGTCCTGGCGCTGCGCCAGCTGCATCACGTGATCGCGGCGGACGGAGGAATCCAGCACGTGAAGTCGCAGTTCCGCGTGGGCGACGTTGACGTGAAATACAACGGTAAGAAAGTGGCGGGAACCATCTTGTCGGGGGACACGGCCGAGGTGTCGGACGTGAACGATTTGACTTTGCTCGAGGGGCGCGTGTGGACCGACGAAGAAGATGCGCGCGCAGCGCACGTGGTGGTGCTGGGGCACGACACCTGGGAAGAGCTTTTCGGCGACGAGCCGGCGGTGGGCAAGGAAGTGGCCATCGAATCGGGGCTTTACACGGTGATCGGCGTGCTCGACAAGCGCAAGCAGCCATTCGGCGGAGGCAAAAATCCGAACGACAACATGGCTGCTTTTCCGCTGGGCACGTTTCACAACCTGCACCCGGAAGATAAAGACATGTGGGTGAGCGTGAAGTACGACGACCCCAAGAATAAGGCGCTGGTGCAGGAAGAGATTCGTGAGCTGTTAAGAATCCGCCGTAAGGTGCGCGTGGACAAACCGGATGACTTCGAGATCTTCGGACCGGATTCGCTCAGCCGGCTCTGGGATCAGGTGACCGGGGGCCTGGTCATGTTCATGATCGCCGTGTCCAGCGTAGGGCTGATGGTGGGCGGCGTGGGAGTAATGAACATCATGCTGGTGAGCGTAACCGAAAGAACGCGCGAGATCGGCGTGCGCAAGGCAATTGGCGCTACCAAACGCACCATCCTCACGCAGTTCACGACGGAAGCGGTGACGCTGTGCGCGCTTGGCGGCATCGTGGGAATTCTGTTTGGCGCCATCGTCACCTGGATTGTGTATTTTCTGCCCATCGGGTTACCGGCCACGCTTTCCACGACGTGGGTTCTGATCGGCCTCGGCGCTTCCTGCGCAATCGGGTTACTGTTCGGCATTTATCCCGCGTGGAAGGCGGCAAATCTCGATCCGATTGAGGCGCTGCGATATGAGTAAAGCAGTTCGTAGTTCTTAGTTTGAAGTTCCTGCTCAAGTTGCTCTTTATCCAAACCGAAAATGAGGCAACGGCCAGGACCTGCGAACTTTTGACTACAGACTGTGAACTGCGAAGTGAGAACTACGAACTAAGAACTGCGAACTGAGAACTCAATGGCAAGAACCGGCCAAACCAGCGAATCCGTCAAGATGGCGCTGGATACATTGCGAACCAATAAGCTGCGCTCGGGGCTCACGATCCTGGGCATCGTCATCGGAGTTTCCACCGTTATCACGATTTCGTCACTGGTCAATGGCATCGATAATCGCGTGTCGGGTTTTATCAACTCACTGGGATCAAATGTCTTCTGGATCGGCCGCTTGCCGATCATCAGTGTGCGGCCGACGGCCGAGATGCTGGCACGGCGGATGCTGACCGCCGATGACGCGAGGGCCTTGCGCACACTGCCTCACGTGATCACGACCGATGCCGAGGGAGCTTACATCAAGAGCTTTCAGGTTGGGGACGTCAGTGCAAGATACGGAGGCAAGAAAGTTGCCGGGTCGATCCTTGCGGGAGACTTCCCGGAAGTCATGGACGTGACCGAGTTGACCATGCGGGAGGGCCGCATGTTTACCGACGCCGAGGATCAACGCGCCGCGCATGTCGTCGTGCTCGGCATCGACACAGCTCAGGAGCTCTTTGGCGACCAGCCGGCTGTGGGCAAGGAAATAGCCATTGAGTCGGGCCTCTACACCGTGATTGGAGTACTGGATAAACGCAAGCAGCCCTTTGGAAGCGGCAAGAATCCACGCGACAACATCATCCTATTTCCGTTCGGAACCTTCCACAACCTGCACCCTGAGATCACGGACCTGACGATCATCGTGAAGTACGATAGCCCGAAAAACAAGGACCTTGTGGAAGAAGAGATTCGCGAATTGTTGCGCATCCGCCGCAAGGTGCGCGTCGACAAGGGTGACGATTTTGAAATTTTCGGGCCCGACTCACTCACCAAGCTGTGGGGTCAACTAACCGATGGACTGGTCATGTTCATGATCGCCGTCTCCAGCGTGGGGCTGATGGTGGGCGGCGTGGGCGTGATGAACATCATGCTCGTCAGCGTGACCGAGCGAACACGCGAGATCGGCGTGCGCAAGGCGATTGGCGCAACCAAGCAAACCATCCTCACGCAGTTCACCGTGGAGGCTGTGACATTGTGCGCGGTGGGCGGCGTCATGGGCATTCTGCTCGGCGCGATCATTACCTGGATCGTCTATTTTCTACCCATCGGCTTGCCGGCCACGCTTTCAACCACTTGGGTTCTGATCGGCTTCGGCTCTTCCTGTGCGATCGGGCTATTGTTTGGCATCTATCCGGCGTGGAAAGCCGCGAACCTCGACCCGATTGAGGCGCTGCGATACGAGTGAAGCCACTGACCACTGACCGCTGTTCACTGTAAACTTCTTTTCGTGACCGCACACGCCTTGGCGCAGGCAGTGGAGATCGCGACGACCGCTCTGGCCGTGGCCGGAATGGGATACTTTCTGGCGTCGATCGTGGCGGCGCGAGTGTTTCTCCACGAGCTCAGAACGACGCGTCCTGAGTTCGCACCCGGCGTGAGCATCCTCAAATCGCTCAAGGGACTCGACCCTGGCATGTTGGACGCCTTTCGCAGCCATTGCCGGCAGAACTACGCAGGCGAGTTCGAACTGCTCTTCGGCGTCGCATCGCTCAGCGACACAGCGGCTGCGGCTGTAAAGGAGCTTCAGGCAGAGTTTCCCGAGCGCGCGATCTGCCTGGTGGAGTGCCCGCGGCAGCTCGGCACGAATGGCAAAGTCAGTACTCTGACGCAGCTTGCCACGCACGCGCGGTATAATTTTCTGCTCATCAACGATTCTGACATTACGGTGAGCCCGCGTTATCTTGAGCGCGTGATGTGCCGCTTCGCGCCGGCCTCGCGCGACGCGAACAAACCAGCGGTCGGCATGGTGACGGCGCTCTATCGCGGGAAGGCGCACGGCACGCTGCCTTCGCGGCTTGAAGCTTTGGGCATCGCCGCGGAGTTTATGCCCGGCGTGCTGCTCTCGAAGATGATCGAGGGCGGGCTCCATTACGGGCTCGGCTCGACCCTTGCGATGAGACGCGAGGTGCTGGAGAAAGCCGGAGGCTTGCTTTCAATCGTCGATCACCTGGCCGACGACTATGAGCTGGGCGCGCGCATTGCGCAAGCAGGCTATCGCATTGAAGTGTGTTCCGAAGTCGTCGAGACCTCAGTCCCCGCGTATGGTTGGCGTGGATTTATCGATCATCAACTGCGGTGGCTGCGGACGGTGCGTTGTTCGCGTCCGGCTGGTTACGTCGGCCTGATCTTCACGCATGGCCTCGGTTGGGCGCTCGTCAACGTGCTGGCCAGCGGATTGAGCCCCGTGAGCTTGTGGCTATTGGGGCTGAGCTTCTTCCTGCGGCTGTCGCAAGCTATGACGGTCGGCGCCGCGGTGCTGGGCGATCACGAGATGCTCGCGAATCTTTGGCTGCTGCCGCTGCGCGATCTCATCGCGATGGGCCTGTGGGTGGCTGGCTTTGCCGGAGACACCATCGTGTGGCGTGGCGAGCGCTTCTCACTTAAAGATGGAAGACTCGCGAAGGCCTGAAGCGGTCAGTCCGCTGCCGCGAGTGCATCGGCTTGCTCGCCGGCGCGCATGGCTGCCGTGTCAATGGTGAGGCACGCGCCAAGTTCGTTGAAGTCCTGCTCCCAGCGCGGACGATCTTCCGCTGTAAGCGCGGTGAGCGCGTAGTCTGAAGTGCGCAGAATCTCGTACCAGATGTTCTGCGCCTGCCAGAGATTTAGTTCAAAAGGCAGCTCAGTAAGAGCGCGCGCAAGCGCCAGCGCACGGTCGAGCTTCTCCAATGATCCCGACGACATTTGCAGCTCGACCATGGCGCGCTTCATGCGCTGGTCAGCGTTGTAGGAGAGCGCTGCGGTTTCAAGCTGAACCTGGTCCGCCTTGGCCAGCGAGAGGAACGATCGCATCTGCGCAACATCGATGGGTTCGCTCTCGAGCGTGCGGCGCAGCCCGGCGTTGATGGCGAATCCTGCGGCCAGAGCAAGCGCGGGCGGCTTGGGCAAACCCGCCTGCGAAAGATAGTGAAGCAGGCTGGCGTGATCCTGATAAATGGTCGTGAGCGAGCTCTCAATGTCAGACAGCGTGGAGTTGAGGATAAGCCTGATGATGCGGCGCTGCTCATCACTGAACAGGGAAGTGAGCGAATAGTCGGCGTGGCCATAGAAGCGGTCGATCAGCCGAATCACCTCGGGGAAGTCCGCGCGCTGCACATGGCGGGCGGCCTCGGCGGAAAAGGCCTCAAAGTCCGCGGCGCCGGAGTCGTCATAGGGTTTAACGGCGGCGGTAATGTTCTGGTCGCCAAAGTGGAGAACCGCGAATGAGAAGCTTTGTGCGTGGCCGGTGATAGCGCTGGCCACATGCGCGCGGCCCAGGGAGAGACGCCCTCGCCCCGAGGTGTAAATCTCGTTGGAGATGCGGCTGATGCGATAGCAAAACAGGTCTGTCTGATCGGCAAACGACGAGAACACCGAACTGATGGCGTAGTGCGCGGCCACCTGCTCCAGGTGCAGTTCCATGGTCGCAACACTCTTTTTGTAAATTCGGGCGCCGTCGCCGGTCTCCGACACGTTGGAGTGGGCTTCGGCGAGGCGGGCGAGAAACGCCGGCTCAAGCGGCGCGGCCTGCTGGCCAAAGAGCTGCTGCGCAAGCTGCAGCACGCGCGCGGCGTACGCGATGATCTGGACGGTCTCGATGCCCACGATGTCGTCGAAGAACCAGCCGCAACTGGTGTACATCAACTGGGCGTGGCGCTGCATCTCCATGAGCTCAAGCGCGCGGACGCGTTCGGTTTCAGTGAGCACGCGCTCCTGCTGTGCGGCAAAGAAGCGATCCGCCGACTCGGTGCCGCGGTCGAGCACCACTTGAATGTATGCGTCGCGCGCGGCCCACACATCTTTGAAGAGCTTGTCGCCCTCGCGCTCGGTGAGCGGGATCAGAGCGTCGCGCAACTCGTCCAGAGCCTGGCGCAGAGGCGCGCGCCAAGCCTGGTTAAAGCCCGGCTTGCCGCCGTTGCAGCCGCAATTGGAGCGCCAACGCTCGATGCCATGCACGCAGCTCCATGAAGTTTCGTCGACAATCTCGCACTCGAACTCCGGCGGAAACTGCTCGAGGAAGCTGGCGTAGTTCGTCAGCTTGACCGTTTTGTCGCGTTCAATCAGTCGCAGCGCATAAGCCAGCGCCATTTCGCCGTACTTGTGGTGATGGCCATAGGACTCGCCATCGGTGGCCACGTGAACCAGCTGCGGTTGAGGCGAGTCTTTGAAGGCCGCCTTCAGGCGCGCAACGAGATTGTCGCCCGAGTCGAGCAGCCCCTCAAAAGCGATGGCGCGCGAATCCGGGCCGTCGTAGAAAAAGACGGCAATCGATGCGCCTGAAGCGAAGCGGACAAGATACGGGTGCGTCGTGTCCACGCTCGCGTCCGGCGTGTCGGTCCATGCGGCTTCGCCTTTCAGCGGTCGAATGCGTTTGCACTGGTGCGGCGCGAGCAGGGTGAACTTGATGCCGTTCACGGCAAGCGCTTCGAGAGTTGCTGTGTCGGCCGCCGTCTCAGGCAGCCACATGCCCTGAGGCGCGGCGCCAAAGTTGCTTTGGTAGTCGGCGATGCCCCAGCGGATTTGCGTGTTCCGATCGCGCGCATTGGCCAGCGGCAAAATCATGTGGTTGTAGCCCTGCGCCATGGCCGAGCTATGGCCGTGGTAGCGCTGGCGGCTGCGGCTCTCGCCGTCGAGAATCATGCGAAACGTGCGCGGCGCATTCTCCTTGAGCCAACTCAGCAGTGTGGGTCCGAAGTTGAAGCTGATGCGCGCGTAGTTATTCACGATGCGCGTGATCTGGTTCTTGGCGTTGACGACGCGTGCCGCGCCATTGGGAGCGTAGCATTCTGCGCAGATGCGCTCATTCCAGTCGTGGTACGGGGCGGCCGAGTCCTGAGTCTCCACTGTCTCCAGCCAGGGATTCTCGCGTGGCGGCTGATAAAAGTGGCCGTGAATACAAACGAAGCGCTTTCCAGCAGGCATGAATGATCCGATGCAGTGCGAACGCTCTCTGCCGCTCGCTGAGCCTATTTTACGGCTATCGTGCTGAACGCCCCGTTGGAGCGGTTTTCTTTTGCAAGTCGCAGGCGCGCCAAAGATACCAGCTTGCGATGGAGCGATAGGGCGCCCACCGCTTGCCGCGGCGCAGGAGCACTTCGGCTTTGGGAAGATCCGCGGCTTCGAGCGCGCGGGTTTTGGGTATGCGCTGGAATGTTAGCGCGAAGCCCTTGCGAACACCATAGTCGGTAACGGGCAGCACGTCCGGCCGGCCCAGTCGGAAGATGAGCAGCATTTCCACGGTCCACCTGCCAATGCCGCGCACCGCTGTAAGGCGTTCGATGATCTCCGCGTCGGACATCTTGCGAATCGCGGAGTGCTCCGGCACAGTGCCATCCAGGGTGCGGGCGGCCAGATCGCGCAGCGCCTTGATCTTGTTGCTGGATACGCCGGCCGCGCGGAGCGGCTCATCCGGCGTGTCGAGCAGGAGCTGCGGCGTGGGATCGCCGCCAAAGTACTCGCGCACGCGCCGGTGAATGGTAGCCGCCGCCTTGCCGTGCAACTGCTGGTAAAGAATGGATTCGAGCAGAGACTCAAAGAGCGTGGCAGTGTGGTCGAGCCGGAGTGTGAAAGGGCCTGCGCAGTCGATCAGTACAGCGAGTTTCGGGTCGATCGCGCGCAAATGCTCGACCGCCGCGACGGGATCGAAAGGGAGCTTTCGGCTGCGTCCATTGTGAATCATGGAAGGAGTGTACCGCAGGCCCGCGCCGCGGTGCGCGGGCGCGAAGCAGCGGCGGCCGTGGCGAAAAGCCTCCCGCGCGCATGGATCGCGCGAGAGGCCTCCTGGCTGGCGGCGTCGCTAATTCGACGACGTGCCGGTGGTGTTCACGATGGTGATTTGCGTCTCGCCGTTGTTTTCGTTCGGCGATTGCGCGACTGTCACGGTGACAGAATTGGTGCTGCTCTGCATGGTGATTATGCCGCCGCTCCCGGTTGACATGGTCTGGGCGTTGGGGCCGGCCAGGCCCTTGTAGAAGGCCATCACCTTGTCCGGTGAGTCGGGCGTGAGGAAGTTTGCGGTGACCATGGATTTGCTGCCAATGGTCATGCGCAAGCCGCCTTTACCCTGTGTGGCGGCGGGATAGATGGCAATTCCCAGATCGCTTGCAGTGAACGTTTGGTCTGGGTTGGCGGAGATGGCGCCCTTGGGCGTATTGATGGTGATTTCGCCGTTGGCATCCTTGTGGATGGAGTGGGCAACACGATAGATTCCATAGCCAACGATACCGGCGACGATCAGGCCGAGGAAAAAAATGACCCCGACAATGATGAGAATGATCTTGACGGCGCTCGAACCCGATTTTGGCGGAGGCGCGCCGACCGGCTGCTGCACAGGCTGAAACGAACCGGGCTGAGGAGCTTGACTGTTCGTGGGATCGGACATAGTCACATCCTTTTCATTGGGCGTTGTGATTTTGAGTTTTGACCCGGGGGGTTCTGGAACCGCTCCACTATACCTGATCCAGCACTCGTTCTGTAATCGGTTTTTTCTCGCCGCGGGCCACGTTTTCGAGCCTTAACCCGGAATTCACTCCCGATTCGCAATTCGGCAGGCAGACGGCACGGCTCGTAAACGGTTCCGGCCTGCGGCGAGCTAGTACCATGGAACAGAAAAATGGATCGCATCCCAACTCTCGATGGCTGGCGCGGTATCGCCATCACGCTGGTCTTCGTGACCCATCTTCAAATCTCCCTGCTTGGCCATCTTTATCATGGCTATCGATGGTTGGACCTCGGCCAGCATGGGGTTACGCTGTTCTTCGTGCTGAGCGGATATCTGATTACCAGTCGGCTGCTTGGCGAAGAGAAAATCAACCTCGGGTCGTTCTATCTACGCCGCTTCTTCCGGCTGATGCCTTGCGCCTGGGCATATCTGCTCATTCTGGGCATTGTCGCCGTGGTCGCACACGCTGACATCGTCGCCGCGATGTCTGGTCCTGCCTCTTCTTTTTCCGAAATTATTATCCGGCCGGCGAAGCAGCGGACAACTTCCGCACGGGCCACTTTTGGTCCTTGTCGCTGGAGGAGCAGTTCTATCTCGTTTGGCCGCCCATCATGGCGCTATCCGGCAGGAGGAGGGCCTTTTGGATTGCGACGGCCGCAACCATCGCCTGTGCGCTGTTCAGATACTTTCATTGGGCAAGCTACAACCAGGTCCTCAAAGATCAGCACTCCGAGGTTCGCTTCGACGCGCTTCTGGTCGGCTGTATCTTCGCCCTGATGTTTCAGTCGGCCAGGATTCGCGCATGGTTCACGCGGCGTGGGGCCCTGCTTTTCTGGATACTCCTTCCTGTTATTGCGTGGCACATCTATCGCTACGAATGGCTGATTCCACTGAGCGAATCGCTTACCATGGCGCTGCTTATTGCCTGTACCAGCCTCGCTCCTTCCAGCATCGCTGGCAAAGTCCTGGAGTGGAAGCATCTGAAGTTTCTGGGCTTGATTTCCTATAGTCTTTACGTCTGGCAACAAGGTGTTCTGTTTATTCCATGGCCGCGCATCGGGGCGGTTTTTCTGCCGCTCGTGGCGATTCTCAGCTACGGATGGATCGAGCAGCCGTGTATTGCGTTCGGCCGCCGGCTCGCCAAGCGGCGCGCCAGGACCCCCGTTCCGAGGCGCTCGCGTAGCGGCCGCCCAGGCTGCTTTGTTCATTTCTCGCTGGCACGTTGGGGTCCCGCGCAGTAACGGTAGTGGGAAATGGGCCGGTGTCGCTTCATTTCGGGCCTGGGCTGTACCGAAAGCACACGTGGAAGCAGCTCGTCCCGGCAGCCCGAGTACCATGGGAGCAGAACGCAACAGGAGCTTCACCATGAAAATGCGGCCGGGAGAGCAAACTGGTTTTCTGTTGTGCGGCAAGGAATGGACTGAAGGTGAGGCGCTGGAGGTGCGCTCGCCGTGGGATCAGGGGCTCGTGGGCCGAGTCACCATAGCCACGCGAGCAGACGCGCGCCAGGCCTTGAATCATGCCGTCGCTTGCGTGCGCCGCACGCGCCTTCTGCCGCGGTGGAAGCGCCGCGAAATTCTGGAGGATGTGGCTGCCGCACTCATTGAACAAAAGGAGAGGTTTGCGCAGTTGATCGTCGTCGAGGCAGGCAAGCCGCTGCGCATGGCGCGAACTGAAGTCGATCGCGCTGTGCTCACCTTCAAGACTGCTGCCGAAGAGGCTGTGCGGATTGGCGGAGAGAGCATTCCGCTGGACTTAACCGAAGGCAACGAGGGGCGCTGGGGGCTGCTGCAGCGGTTTGGCATCGGGCCGGTTTTGGCGATTACGCCGTTCAATTTTCCGCTGAACCTGGTAGCTCACAAAGTTGCTCCGGCCATCGCGGCGGGCTGCCCGGTGATCGTGAAACCCGCGCCGCAAACGCCGTTTACCGCATTGGCGCTGGGCGAGGTGATTCTGAAGGCCGGCTGGCCTGAGGAGGCGCTGGCTGTCCTGACGCTGGCCGATGCCGACACAGCATGGCTCGCGGAAAAAGAAGATCGCATCAAGCTGATCAGCTTTACCGGTTCGGCCAAAGTGGGCTGGGAGCTGAAAGCGCACTCAGGCCGCAAGCGCGTCGTTCTGGAGCTCGGCGGGAATGCAGCGCTCGTAGTGCACAGCGATTGGAAAAACCTGGACGAGGCGGCCTTGCGCACAGCACATGGTGCGTTCAGTTTTGCGGGCCAGTCGTGCGTCAGCGTGCAACGCGTGTTTGTGGAGCGCAATATCTTTCAAACCTTCCTTTGGAAGGTAGTGGAAGTTGCGGAAAAGATGGTGATTGGCGACCCATCCAACGACGCCACTGAATTGGGGCCGATGATCCGTCTGAAAGAAGCCGAGCGCGTGGAAGCCTGGGTCAAGGAGGCTGTGGAAGGTGGCGCCAAGCTCGTGGCTGGCGGCGAGCGCAAGACATCCACCATCACGCCGGTCATTCTGACGGCAACCAAACCCGGAATGAAGGTTCGCGATGAGGAGATCTTTGGACCGGTCCTGCTCATCGAGCCCTATGACGACTTCGAGGACGCGGTGGCGCAGGTGAATCACTCAAAGTACGGATTGCAGGCAGGGCTGCTCACGCGCGACTCCGGGCGCATCCTCACGGCGTATCGCGAGCTGGAGGTGGGTGCGCTGATCGTGGGAGACACGCCAAACTGGCGCCTGGATCCGATGCCTTATGGGGGAGTTAAGGAGTCAGGTCTGGGTCGCGAGGGTATCCGGTGGGCCATTGAAGAAATGACCGAGCCGCGCATGCTGGTGATGGCGTCCCTGGGCTAGAGCGCGAACGCCTCCGATTCACAACGCAGCGTGCCGGCACGAACTTTCAACGGGAGAACGACTATCCCTTTTTGGCTTTCGCTCGCACCGCGGCCCAGCGCTTGCGCTGCGCATCGGCGATCCGCTTGCGCGCGTCTGCACTGAGATAACGCTTCTTCCGGGGCTTGGCTTTGGAACCGGCCTTCCCTGCTTTGCGTCCGGATGCAGCGGCTGCAGTCCCCAGGTTGGCCAGCAATGCACGAGCTTGCTTGAGCTTTGAAATCTCGGAGTCTATTTGGGCAAGAATATTTTCAATCGCCATGTTGACAGAATAACTCAGTAAATTCACATCCGCATAGCTTCGGACAAGAGATTTTTCGTCAGTTAGAAGGATTGTTGGATCGATCAACGCCCCATGAGTTGAGTTACAACTGTCGAGACGCCCAAAGACAGCGCGGCGGGATAGGTTATGAGCCCATCCCGCCGAGTTACTGGTCCGAACCGCGATGTCAATACAGATGCAACAGACTTACGCGCCCAGATACATGACGTGTACATAGGTGCCGAGGCGCACATTGTAGGCAAGGTACCATCCGATATGGTCCGGGTCCGCGTATATGACGATCTCATCCGAGTCCCAGAGCCAGTCCGAGCAGAATGTCAGATCGGCGTCAGCGACTGACCAGTACCAGCCATTGAACCAGAATCTGCTGGGTCCGCCACCGGCAATGTGCCACACATGGCTGGGACCAAAGCCGCCCGTGAAGTGGCCGTGTTGCCAGGGTTGGTCGAGATGGTAATTCGGATCGTTGGGGCCCGTATCATGCCCAACCCACTTTTTCCCTTCTACGTGCGGAACACTCGGGTGGCTCGGTTGCTCGGCCGGATGGCTCGGCTGTTGGGGCGGGTTAGGTTGGGGAGCGGGGGCTTTCGGCGTGCCATGATACGGTGCTGGCCCGTGTACCGGCGGAGCTGGATGACTGGCTGTTTTGTCCTTGGCAAACGCTGGCACGGCAAAAATCAGCAAAGCTGCGAACGCAATGTGAATGGACTTCATCGATTCCTCCTGATGACCGCGGGGATAAGCGGGGTACCCATCATCGGCTTCATTGGACGGTGATCGGCAACTTACAGGTTGCCCACCGGCATTCTTGCACACCACGGCGCGGCCCAGCACGTAAAATGTTGTGCCGGAACCTTGCCATGAGTGACTGTGCAAATGGAGGAAGAAAGAACTCGAGCGCCCGCCGCGGCTGTCCTAAGCGGTGACTGCCACCGGCGCACGCCGCCAAGCGTAAAGCGGGAATTGGTTGGCTAATTCGGCCACCTCGCGGCGGATGCGCTCCAACGCCGCGTCGTCGTTGCGCTGGTCGAGAGCCTTGGCAATCCACGCGGCAATCGTGCGCATCTCCGGCTCTTTCATGCCGCGAGTCGTGAGCGCGGGCGTTCCCACGCGTATGCCGGAGGGCTTGAGCGGCGGATTCGTATCCCATGGAATGGAGTTTTTGTTGACCGTGATGCCGGCCTTGCCCAGCGCCAGCTCAGCCTCGGAGCCGAGAATCCCTTTTTCAAACACATCGACCAGCAGGAGATGGTTGTCCGTTCCGCCTGAAACCAGCCGGAACCCTGCCGCACTCAGAGCTTCTGCGAGGACCTTGGCATTGGAGACGATTTGCGCAGCATAGTCGCGGAAGTCGGGGCGCAGAGCCTCAGCGAGCGCGACCGCCTTGGCCGCCACGATGTGCACCAGCGGACCACCCTGCTGACCGGGGAACACCGATTTGTCGACGGCAGTGGCCAGATCCTGGTTGCAGATAATTAGCCCGGCGCGCGGACCGCGCAGAGTTTTGTGCGTGGTGGTGGTGGTGATCTGCGCGTGAGGAACAGGCGAAGGGTGCACGCCGCCCGCGACGAGTCCGGCAATATGCGCCATGTCGAAGATGTAAATCGCGCCCACTTTATCGGCAATCTGCCGCATGCGCGCAAAATCCCACAAGCGCGGATAAGCGCTTGCGCCGCCGATGATGACCTTGGGCTTTTCCTGGAGGGCAACCGCTTCCATCTCGTCGTAGTCAATGGTTTCGGTATCGCGGCGGACGTGATAGAAGGTGGTGCGATAAAGCTTGCCACTGAAGCTGAGCCGATGTCCGTGAGTCAGGTGGCCACCGTGCGAGAGATCGAGGCCGAGAATCGTGTCGCCCGGCTGCAACACTGCCGCGTAGGCCGAGGCGTTGGCCTGGGAGCCCGAGTGCGGCTGCACATTGATGTGCTCTCCACCAAAGAGCTGGCGCGCGCGGTCGCGGGCCAGGTTCTCGACGACGTCGGCATACTCGCAACCGCCGTAATAGCGGCGTCCGGGGTAGCCCTCTGCGTACTTATTCGTAAAGATCGAACCAGCCGCCTCCAACACTGCTTCGGAGACAAAGTTTTCGCTGGCAATCATCTCCAGCCCCTCGTGCTGGCGGAGAGTTTCCTGGTCAAGGGCAGCGGCGACCTCGGGGTCAGCCTGGGCGAGGGAAAGAGACATGCGGTCCGTCATATTAAGAATTTTAGCCTGTTCTCCCCTGTGGGAATCGGTCGACCATCCCACCCGGAAGTGCAAATCCCGTAAACTGAATTCGGCACGCCGTTACGGCGCCGATCGAGGACCCAATGAAAAGCCTAAACAGGCAGCTTGGTTGGATCCAACTTGCATTCATCTTGATCTGTGCATTCGCATTGCACTTTGCACCGGCTCAGGCGCCGGGCCGGGCGCCAGCCGAGTCAGTGAATATTGACACGGCTCTGCTGGCCAAAGCCAATGCCGGCGATCCTGCCGCACAAGTGCAGGAGGGTGAGCAGTATGCGCGCGCCGCCGCCACCGAGCACTACCGCACCGTGGCCACCCAGGATTACCAGCAGGCGGCCGCGTGGTACTTGAAGGCTGCCAACCAGAAATTCGTTGACGGAGAGCTTCATCTGGCCGCGCTTTACCGCGACGGTGGCAACGGCTTTCCGCGCGACATGGAGCAGGCCGCGGCATGGTATTTGAAGGCCGCCGACCAGGGAGATGTAACCGCTCAGGGAACGCTCGCGGTCTTATATTCGATGGGCCAGGGCGTACCGCACGACGACGAGGAAGCCTACTTCTGGTTCGACATTGCGGCATCAGTCAAAGGACCCAATCAGGAGAAGTACGCCGCAAACCGACAGATGATCGGCGAGCGAATTACTGCCGATGAGTTGGCCGATGTCCAGGATCGCGTGGCGGCATGGAAGGCCGCGCACCCTCAGCCCAATTCCTCCAAATAGGAAAAGTCAGATGTCGAACACGGGCTTGCAACGAAAGTTGCAGAGCTGCGGCAGAATCTTTGTTGAAACGCTGTCTGACGTTCGAGACAGCGGTTTGGATCCAGGAAAATCGCAAAAAAGCACAACTACTTTTTCCAACCTGTGTCTGGTGGTGACATGGGCCGGCAATTCAAAATCGAAGGCCCGTGGAGAATACCCATGAAGCGCACATTCTTTACGCTTGCCGTGGCCGCCCTGATCGCTTCGGGTTCGGCCTTTGCTCAACAGAGCCAACCATCGACGCAGCCAAATCAGCCGGCGCCCACCGTGAATGACCGCAAACAAGACCAGCAAGACCGCATTGCCAACGGCGTTGACTCCGGTCAACTGACCGCCGGCGAAACCAAGAATCTGGAATCGCGTGAATCCAATTTGAACCGCGAGGTCCGCGACGATCGCTCCGCCGACGGCGGCAAGCTGACACCGCAGGAGCGGCAGCAGGTCAACCATCAGCAGAATAACCTGAGCCACTCCATCTACAAGGACAAGCACAATGCCAACACGGCGCACTACGGCAACAACGAGGTCGGGCAGCGCCGCGAAAACCAGCAGGACCGCATCGCCAACGGAATTCGCAACGGCTCAATGAACGCCGGCGAGGCTGCTCGCACCGAGAATCGCGAGCAGGGCATCAACGAGCAGATTCACGCTGACCGCCAGGCCAACGGCGGAAAGCTGACTGGGCAGGAACACCGGCAGATTAATCGCGAACAGAATGGCGCCAGCCGCCAGATCTATCGCCAGAAGCACAACGGAAAATAACGCGCTCAGTAAGCAACGCATTTTCTCTCCGAAACACTTCGCGGGATGCCGCCCGGTATGCTGATTGCATGACCGGAGCGCGCATTCCGCGGTTTGCTTTTTTGCTGGTTCTTGCAGCGGCCATTTCGCCGCAATCCGGCAGGGCGCAGACAGGGGTACAGGTATCGATCACTCCGTCTGCGGTCGTGGCGGGCTCGCCAGAGTTGATCCGCGTCAATCTTCCAGCGGTCGCGACATCGGAAGGCGGGCGGCCCGAAGGCACTTGGCTGGGCCAAGAGCTCCAGCTTTTTCGCGGAAGCGATGGACGCGAATGGTATGCGCTGGCCGGAGTCGACGTGCAAGCGCAGGTCGGCTCTTCCAACCTGCAAATCTCGACGCGAACTGCGGCAGGTGCAACGATCGACCTGAGCCGCACGGTCGAGATTCTTCCCGCTCATTACCGCACCAGCGCCCTCACCGTCGCTCCGAAGTTTGTTGAGCCGGGGCCCGAGGAGATGACGCGAATCAAGGCCGAGCGAGCGCTCAAGAACAAAGTTTTCGCGACGAGCGCAACTGCGCCATTGTGGTCTGGCGATTTCCGCGCGCCTGTGCATGCCGCCCCGACTGACAGCTTCGGCACGCGCCGCATATTCAACGGAAAGCTGGCCAGCATTCACCAGGGGATGGACTTTCGCGCAGCGACGGGTACGCCGGTGCGCGCAGGCAACAGCGGCGTGGTGGTGCTGGCGCAGGCGCTCTACTACGAAGGTAACTGCGTAGTGATCGATCATGGCCTCGGCCTGTTCACGATCTCGATGCATCTGAGCCGAATCGACGTGCACGAGGGCGATCATGTGACTGTTGGCCAGCTCGTCGGGCTGAGCGGAGCCACGGGCCGCGTGACCGGCCCACACCTGCACTGGGCCGTGCGCTGGCGAAACGCATATCTCGATCCAGCGAAGATGCTGCGCATGGATCTGAGCAAAGTGCACTAGCGCGCGAGTCCTCGCCGCCAATCCGGAGAAAGCGGCGCTGAACTGGATCGTTGTTCGCTCATAAGCACGCGTCTTGACACGACGTCGGCGATGGTCTGTACTGTTGCGCATGCGAACATTCAGGGCTGTGCTGCTTCCAGTCGTTCTGGCTGCAGTTCTCACCGCTTGCGCGGGTGCTCAGAATTCGGCTCCGGTCACGGCAGGCCCCGCTTCAGCGCAGGCGCCCACTCGACCACCGGCACGCATGTTGGCAAAGGAGATGTGGATCCGCATGCCCGAGGCCTTCCCCAACGGCCTCGATGCGCTGGAAGTCTACATGGAAGTGCCCGGACGGCATCCACTCGTGGTTCTGACGCACGGCACGTCAAACGAACCCGACGCTCGCGCGCATGCGACTCCCTGGGGAGAGTTTTCTCAGGCTGAGTGGTTCGCCGAGCGCGGATACGTCGCCATCGTGGTCGTGCGCAGAGGGTACGGGCGCTCGGGCGGGCAGCAGGACTCGACCAGCGGCGGCTGCGGTGCCAGACTCGGGAGCTTTTATCAAACCGGCGAGGCAAGCGCAGACGATCTGCGCGCGGTGATGGACTTTGCGCGCAGCCTCCCTGAAGTGGATGCGGATACGATCGTAAGCGCGGGCGTCTCCACCGGCGGCTTTGCGCAGGTGGCGCTCTCGGCCGATCCGCCGAAGGGGCTGAAGGCTGCAATCAGTTTCGCCGGCGGACGGGGCGGCGACGGGCACGAGCATAATTGCAATCTGATCAGCGTGATCGACGCGTTTAATGACTTTGGCAAGGCGGCGCACAAGCACGGCGATCTGCCCATGCTGTGGATTTATTCTGAAAATGATCACTGGTTTCCGCCGGCGATGGCACAGCAGTTCGATGCGGCCTATAAAAAGGGCGGTGGCATGGACCAGTTTGTGATGGCTCCGCCGGATGGGGACGACGGGCACCGTTTATATTGGCATGTGTCGGCGTGGTCCGATACGGTGAACGCGTTCCTGAAAGCGCAGAATCTGTTGCCGCTCGGCGATACGTTGCTGCCCGCGCCTGCACCGCCCAATGTTCCCATGCCGGACGCGCTGGCAAGTAAGGACCCACAAAAAGATAGAGACACGTGGAGGCGCTTCTTGCTGGCCCCGCCCTATAAATCGCTGGCCGTGAATGAAAACGGCGAAACGTTTCTCTCTGCGGCTGGATTCGATCAATCGCTGGCCGATGAAGACGCAATGGATCGATGCAAGAAGGCTCCCGGCGGCAGCAAGCATTGCACGATTATCGCCAGGACGCCCGGCATGAAGTAGTTGCACGGGCCGCCCACCGGACTGCGCGCTACCGCGACTGCACTTCCTCTTCCAGTAGATGGGTCGTGCTTAGCGCCGCTGCCTTCTCTTCCCGCAGGGCCTTGAAGGCGCGGTAGACGAACCACCCCATGTACCATCCGTCGATGAATTTGTAGGGTGTTTCGCCTGTGGTGTAGTGGCCGCACGGCAGCGCGCGCACTTCGTAGTTCAATCCGGAGTGTCGCGCCGCTTCGACGACTTTGAGCGAGTACTCGAGGGGAAACGTGAGATCGTAAATCGCGTAGACGAGCAGAACGCGCTTCAGTGGGCCACCGGCTTCGGAGCTGGCAAATTTTGTGTAGTAGCTGATGGGGCTCACCGGAGCCCACAGCGCGCGCAGGCGATCCTGCGTCAGCCCTGCCGCTTCCACTCCCGCGCGGATGTGGCGCGTGCTTTGCCCCGCCCACACCACGTCGCCAAAAGCAGTGGACGCATGGTTGAACGCATTTACACGCAGCCTTGTATCGTGCGCGCTGGCCAGGAATCCGTAGCAGGACCCGAGGCTCGTCCCCAGCACGCCGAAATGCTCGTACCCCTGCTCCTCAAGCCAGTCGACGCAGCAGCGAATGTCGACCACCGCCTGCCGGCAGGCTGAAATGGTGCGGCCGACGTTGGCGCTCACTGCATAGTCGGAGCGCTCCAGTTCCGCAGGCCGGCGAATGTCGTGGTAGGGCTTGGAAAGTCGCAGCGCTGAGACGCCCATCCGATTGAAGAGTGTGCACAGCGAGTTGTGGCTAAATCCGTCGGCGTTCCATTGCGGCATCACCACAATGGCCTGCTTGGGTCGTGCGGGATCTTTGTGTGCGGGCGCCGGAAACCAGCGTGCGTTCACCAGATCGTTCTCGGGGTAGGGCGTGCGCTCCGGTGAAGTAAAGCGCAGGTACTGCGCCTTGGGCAGCTTGCCGTCAACGGCTTGTTGCTTGAGTTCCGCATCCTTCGCAAGCGTTTCAGGACGCACGTTGGTCGGGAACAATTCCGGGTGGCGCTCTTCCAGGCGGAAATCCGTCGGGCGCTCGTAGCCAAAGAAGATGTCGCTACGGCTGATGAGGAGCTCGTTGATGCGAAGCATGGCGGCTTCGGCAGCCGCGGGGTCACAAACAATATCGGGATCGGGCACAGCGGCGCCAAAGCCGTGCGCCTCGAGGATCGGTGCCACCCATTCGAAGCCCCACTCCAATGGGCGTACCACGCGGTTCTCGTCGCGCGTGCTTAGCCGCGTCTCCCACGCGTACATCTTGCGTGCATACCAGCCAGTCAGCATGAAGATGATTCAATTTTATCAGTGCGAGCGGCGCGGAGTGCATGCGGGCCGCAAAACGCCACGCATGGAATCCGGCACTGAAAGCTGAGAACTGTGAGTCAAATGTTCGCCTTTTGCGCCGCGCGTCGCAGCGCGAGATACTCGACGACAAACCAGCCGATGCTGAGCAGCAGAATGATGGTAATGATGACCTGCGAGATGGCGCAATAGAGGCACCACGCGCCGAGGCCATATTGCTCAATCATGGAAAGACGGAAGGCGAACAGGAATCCGAGAAAAGCCGCAAGGAATGTGGCGAATCGCAGGCGCGCGAAGCCGAGACAACCAAGCACCAGGTATCCGGCGACGCCAATGGCTGCAACAGGGACTTTGGCAATAACTGCGAACGAGCTGTGATTGACGATGCCGCAATCCCAACGCTCGTTGATGTCGCATGGCGCTGTCCCGGTGGAATAGTGCACCTGGAGCGCGAGCGCGGAAACGACAACTCCGGCAACGGCGAGAATCAAAATGACATAGCGCATAGGAAGTGGGGAAGCGATCCCTTTTGCTTCATCCCGATTCTAGCTGACGAACCGTCGGACCGATGCGCCAGATGGGACGGCTGATGCACACTGTACGATGAAGCCATGAATCTGGCCACGGGTAGAGGCGCGACGGGGAACGACGAACTAGCTTGGCAGCACGCGATGCGAGTCGCATTCTTCGGCGGAAGTTTCGACCCTCCGCATCTGGGACATCTCGCTATTGCCCGTGCCGCCCGCGATGCATTCCATCTGAATGTCGTTTTATTCGCGCCAGTCGGCGCGCAGCCGCTCAAGCCCGAGGGAGCGGCGGCTGGCTTTGAAGACCGCCTGGCGATGACCCGTCTGGCCATCAAAGGCGAGCCTGGGTTTGCGGTTTCGCTAGCCGATGCTCCAAAAACCTCTGGCGGCCGCGATCTGAAGCCGAATTTCACCCTCGAAACACTCGATGGTTTGCGTGCGGAATTCAAGCCGGAGACAGCGCTTTATTGCCTGATGGGAGCGGACTCCTTCTTCGGACTGCGTCACTGGTATCGCGCCGCGGAGATTCCCTATGTGGCGGCGCTCATTGTAGCCTCGCGGCCCCGCCAGCCGCTCGACGGATTGAAGGCGGCTCTGCCTCACGGCCTTACGCTTGAGCCCTTACCGGCCGGCGATCGAATGGCGGCCGGAATTGAAGTCCGCGCCTTCCATATCGTGAATCCCGCTGGAGAACGCGCACCGTTTTATCTATTGCCGGGTTTGGATGTGGAGATCAGCGCGACGGAGGTCCGCGAAGCAATCGAGGAGGCAGCCCACCGACAGCCGAACGCCGCGACAGCCGATTCCGCCGCAGTCCAGTCGATGCTCACCGCCGCCGTTGCCGAGTACATCCGGGCACACGGCCTCTACCGCTGAATGGTTTTCTGGTCCCTATTCCCTAATCCCTGGTCCCTGCTCTACCATGAGTTTGGAGAAGCCACCCATCGAATGAACACATCGCCGGCGCAGAAACAGACGCGCATCATGGTGCAAACCGCAGCCGCGGTTTGCGAAGAAAAGAAGGGCCAGCACACACGCATTCTCGAGCTCGATCCTGTCGACTCTGGCCTGTCAGATTTTTTCCTCGTCACCTCAGCCACCAACCAGCGGCAGGCCGTTGCCATTGCCGATGAGATCGAGCTGCGTCTGAAACACAACTTTGGGGCTTATCCCAACTCGGTTGAGGGCCGGCGCAATGGCGAGTGGATTCTGCTCGACTACGTGGATTTTGTGATTCACGTGTTTCTCTCGGAGAAGCGCGCCTTCTATGACATTGAACGGCTGCGTAAATCGGCCAGGCCCCTCTCGCCTGCCGAGTTCGACGCCGAGCTGACGACCGCGCTTAAAGAAAAGACGCGCGCCGTGCGCGGAAAAAAGACCGTCAAGGCTGCCGCGAAAAAGCCAGCCACTGCAAAGAAAACGCGACCCTCAAAGGCCCGAAAGTCGCCAAGCCCAAAACCCCGCGCTCGAAAGCCCACTCGCAAACCGAGAACCGGGAAGAAACGCTAAGGCCCGCACCAAGCCATCGACCACCAACACAAAGGGCGCCACTTAAAGGCGCCCTCTGTGTTTCCACTTGTGCGTAATGGGTTAGAAGGTGATTTTCAAGGCGAACTGGCCGAAGCGGCGCTGATCATGGTTGCCGTTGGTAGCAAGCGAACCGAGGCCGCCCTTCTCTTCCTCCACGAAGAGGCCCGGGCTCGCGACCAGCGTCGTGGTGTTCACGAAATAGTCGTGATGGTTGAGAAAGTCGAAGCCCTCGGCGCGGAACTGCAACCCGACTCGCTCCGTGATCGGAAAGTCCTTCTGCACCGCCGCGTCTGCATTCCATCCGCCAGGTCCGCGAAGCTCGTTTCGGTGCATCATGTTGGCCGGGAAGGGCCCGAAGTCCGAAATACCCAGTTCCGGGCTGACACCAGCATTGGCCACCGCAGCCGGAATGTTCAGGCCATTAAACAGGTTGGTGCCAACCACCTTCGGACTCTTGCTGACGTTGTGGCTTGTGAATGGTGTGGCAGGCGTCAGGCGAGGCACGGTGTAGTAAGTTTCGTCGTTGCTGTAATCAAAGACCGAGAACGGGACACCGCTGCGTGCCGTATAGATGCCGGAAATGTTCCAGCCTCCAAAAGCCTCGCGCTCGATGCCGGTGCCGTGCTTGAACCACGGGGTCTCCCAGATGGGCGCCAGCGCGATGCGTTGCGGCTGATCAAAATCGGAGGGGCCCCAATCGAGTTTCGGATCCGCCAAAGAGGTATAACCCAAAGACCCAACGTAGCCAGAGCCGCCTTGGAGACTGTCGCCGAAGGTTGAGCTCAGGTCGTCGTTAGAACGCGACCAGGTGTAGTTACCGACGATACTCAGGCCGGTGCCGCGGAGGTTTTGCGTCTGGAACTTGACGTTGAGTGCGCTGTAGGCGCTGGCCGCGAAGCTGCCGCGCATGTTGATGTTGGTATATTGCTGCGTTGGGCGGGTCAGGCACTCTGAAGCATCCATTCCGGCCTGAGTTGGAGTCTCCCCTGCAGCCACATATTGGTTGTACAAGGTGTTGTTCACGTATCCGGCACTCGCGCAGGTATCGCCTATGACGAGCGGCTGGTTGAGATAGACCTGAGCGGCGCCGGCCTGATTCACGTTGGCCAGATCGTAGAGGTGGTCTCCTTTTGCGCCGCCATAGCTGACCTCGATGACTGTGCCGTGCGTGAGCTGGTGCTCGAAAGCGAAGCTCCAGAACTGGGTTTGTGACACCTCGATATTCTGGTCAAGATGGCGAAGCTCAACCGGGGGCATGGCGGCTCCCGCGCCGGCAACGCCGAGGGGCCCGAGATCCTGGTTCGTCACCGCATAACCGCAGCTTGCATCCTGGGCCGAGCACACATCGCTGATGACAGCGCTGGCCGGCGGGTTGAAACTGGCGTTAAACGTCACGTTGCCGAAGTTGCGCTCGTAGCTGATGCCGTAGCCGCCACGAATGCTGTCGCGGCCGTTGCCGAAAATGTCATAGGCAAAACCGACGCGTGGCGCAAGGGTGCCCCAGCGCGGCTTCCAGAACGCGCCGATAGGGCTGTTCTGAGTGGTGAAGACACCGCCACTTGCAACCTGCTGCTCGACTCCGTTACCGGAGCCAAAGTAGAAGTTCGAGTCCAGAGCCTGATTATTGTTGTGTTGTACGCCATAGTGTTCGTAACGCAGGCCGAAATCGAAATTCAACTTGGGTGTGACCTTGTAGCTGTCCTGCGCATAGGTCGACCAATCCTTGTAACGGTAGCTGCGGGCGTACGAAGCGGATTGGAGGGGCGGCTGGACCAGGCAGGAAGACGGAATGGGGCTGGGCTCGTTTCCGTAGATATCCACGGCGCAGGGGAGCTTGCCCTGGGGGTTGACACGAGCCTGGAAGCTGACCAACGTTGCGCCGTTGACGTCGCCACTGGAGTTGACCATGTCGCTCATGCTGTCGTCGAAGTCGGCTCCAAGCTGCTCGACGGCCTGAGCATAGGCGCCGTAGGCGACATTCATCTGGATGTAAGTGCCCAGCCAGCCAAAGCGCATGGAGTGCTTGCCCTTGGTCCAGGAGAGATCGGGCTCATATTGAATGGTGTTCTGGGGTCCGCCGTAGGGCAGGCCGCCCTCGCCAGGTTCGCTGTAGTTCTCCAGTCCTGGCATCTGAATCACGCTGCCGGTTACCGGGTCGGTAGGCGAAACGAACATCAGGTTAGGCGTGTTGGTCAGCGCCGCGTCGAACGAGTTTATAGTGCTGAAACGGGTGTAGCTCGCCTTCGCCGAGAGAAATACTGCCGGGCTGAAGGTGTGAGACAGCGAAAAAAGGTAACTCTGATTCGCGTCGGCTGTCCCGGAGTTGTATTGCGGGTAGGCAGAGTAGGAGTTGGAGCCGACGAATTCGTTTTCGTTTTCACGGGCACCGCGGAAGAACATTTGGGTTTTATCGGTGAAGTTAAAGTCGACGCGGCCTACCAGGTCGTATGAACTTTGCGGGATACCGCCGCCGGCATCGAAGGGGGCTTTGAAGTTTACGGTGTCGAAGACCGCTTGCGTTGTCGGAATCGCCGTCGTGCCATTAACGAGGGGGAACGGGGACGGGTTCACACAGGCTGTTGTGGACGTCGAACCAAATTCACATGTGGCTACGATGTCTCCCACTGTTGCGGCTGTGCCTGCGGACTTGAGTGTCGTTTGGCCGTAGCTCTTGTAGTAATTCTGGATATTGGCCGGCAACAGCGCGATGAAGCCCGGATCGAATATTTCCTCGCTCTCGGAAGCCGCCGAACGAACGCGTGTCCATTCCGTGCTCTCAAAAATGAAGACTTTGTTCTTGATGATGGGACCGCCCGCAGCGTATCCGAACTGGTTGCGGGTGTAAATGCCTTTCGGGTCCGGGCAGGGATTAGCGCTTGAGGGACCTCCGCAAGGGCCCGCAGCTGCGTTGGCCGCGTCGTTGGCGTAGGTGTTCGCAGTGTAAGCGGAGAGGCGGTTGTAGCCCCACGCTGAACCGTGGATGCTATTGGTGCCGGCCTTGGTGGTGACGTTCACAACACCGCCGGAGGCGCGGCCGTATTCGGCCGAGTAGTTGTTGGTCAGGACGCTGTATTCCTGCACCGAGTCCATGGGGATGTCCTCACCCACGGCGACGCTGAAGATGGACACGTTCTCCGCGCCATCCAGGAGAATTTCCGTGCCGGATTCGCGCTGGCCGTTGATGGCGTAGCCTACGCCGCGGTTGGTGAGGTTCTGGCCGCTATTGGCACTATTCGTTGTGTTGTCGCCACTCGAAACGTTGCCGGAGATCGAGACGAAGTCGTAGGGATTGCGGGTCAGGCTGGGTAATTGCGCCAGTTGCTGCGAATCGACAATCTGTGACAGCTCCTGGGTCTGCGTGTTGACCTGGGCGCCGCCTTCGCCAACCACTTGCACTTCAGTCACGGCCGCGCTGACGGAGAGCTTGGCGTCAACGGTCGCCTGCCCGCCGACGGTCACTTCGACGGTCGCAGTGTAAAGCTTGAAGCTCGCGGCGGTGACCGTGACCTGGTAGATGGCCGGTTCCAGCCCAGAGACCTGATAAGCGCCCGTGGGTGAGGAAACGGTATTGCGCACGGAGTTTGTGCCAAGGTTCTTGACCGCTACCGATGCTCCCGGAACAGCGGCTCCCGTCTGGTCCAGGACGGTTCCGGAAATTTGGCCGGTTTCCAGCTGAGCCGAGGCGACTGTGCCGCTGACGAACAACACGGCGAAAAGGCCTAGGACGGCCAGCGTAAAGGCTGCTAAACGATTACAAATCCCGCGCGATGTAATAGCCTTGGGATTCAACCCGCTCTGCAACGGAAACAACGTCATAAAACTCCTCCATGGTCGGTCTGAAATTGAGAAACCTTGGCAAAAAGTTTCAACATCCAGGTTGGGCGCTTTCGGTAGCTCGATGGGGAGGGCAAGTCCGATTTCGCAAATTAATTGCAAGAAGTCAAAAGAATTCCGCGCTTTCCAGAAAACTTGCACACGATACCGAAACCCGCAGACTCTCGCCTGCTGGATGCAACTCCAGTAACGTGGAATTAACTTTGTGTATCTTAAGGCAATTCAGGTGCCAATTCGATGCGCGCGGCCAAAGATGCTCAACAAGTTGAAAAGAAATGACATTCTCGTCTACAACCTCCGTTGTATTTCACTACACAATATGGAAATCAGTAGCGGCCACGACCAATCTCGCGTAAATGGGATAATGGGCCGCGGTGCCACCCCTTCACAACTCACCGTTTCCGCCCTGGAATGCGCCTTTGCGCCGAGGTTTTCGCTCGCCACCGCGGACTTTTCGGGCCCCTCACCGGCCTCGCCCTCCTTGCCGTTTTTGAGGGCAAGAAGAAAGGGCGCCCCTTTCGAGACGCCCTGCTTTGAGTCGGATCTGAAAAGCGAGCCAGCTCTTAGAAGCGGATCCTGGCTACCAGTTGCACAGTGCGGCCGCCCTTCGGGTCGCTGTTGTAATCGGCCGACGACCTGACAGCACTTACAGTTCCGAAGTATGGACCATCGGTATAGTTTCCGTCGGGCTGGGCGAAGTTAGCGTGGTTGAACGCATTCGCGGCCTGCATCATGACCTGAATCGAGCGCGTACCTTCGCCGCCGAGCGGGAAGTACTTATACAGGCTAAAGTCGGAGTAGTTGAATCCCGGTCCGTGGATGAGGCCGCGGCCTACGTTGCCGAAGCCGCCGAGCGGCTCCTGCGAGAACGTGCTGTTGTTAAAGTAGGTCGCGGTACCGGTACTCTGGTAGGTAGAGCGGATGTTCTCCTTCGCGATGTTGAAACTGGTTGTGGACGGAACGTCCGGGCAAGCGTAATAGCTGAACTCGTCGCAGTAGCCGGACTGGAAGGCTCCGAAATCGGTAATGTCGACTGGAAAACCGGATTGGAGGACCGTAAACCCGGCGAAATGCCAGCTGCCCAGCGCCTCCTTCACAATGTACTGGCGATTCATCGCAGCGAAGAGCGGCACGCCGTAGTCGTAAGAGGCTACAACGCGCTGGCGCGCATCGAAGTCGGAGCTGCCATAGCTCAGGTGGTGGTATCCAGGAAAGTAATTGGTCCCGGGTCCATTAAAGCCTGAGCTCTCCAGGCCGGATGCGTCGTCGAGAGCGTGGCTGTAGGTGTAGGCAAAGGTAAAGAACAGGCCGTGCCAAAGATTGTTGTTCAGGCTGACCTGTAGAGCGTTGTAATTCGAGCCTCCGTCTGTGCCCAAGGTTCCCATGCTCAGATATGCCGGGGCACCTCCGAAGGTTACCGGCTCCGCAGTGTATTGCGGGAAGAACAGGTGAACCGCTGTAATGCGGGCGACACAAGCGGGGTTGGCAAGGCACGATGCGTGACCCGCCGTAGTGACCGGATCGCTTTCGTAGGCCACGGCGAGTTTATGCCCCAGCGACCCGACGTAACCAATCTGCAGAATCATGGCGCTGGTGAGTTGGCGCTGGATGTTCAGGTTGAAGTTGTAGGTGTACGGCACGGTGTAGTTCTTGGCAATGGAGCTCGTGTCCTGCTCCACATAACTTCCCCAGGCAAGCGCGGCGCCGGCCGCCGGAGGCGTGTAAGGAAATGGGCTCGGCTCGGAACAACCGGTGCAGCCGGTCACATCAGCAAAGGGGTTTATGAAGCCCGGGCTGCCGCCAAAATCCGCCGCTCCAAAGGAGTTGAGGAAGTTTGGAGTGTCGCCCAGATTCTGCAGCTGGCCTTCTTCCGCGTCGCGATTGAAGTACATTCCAAAGCCCACTCGCACTGAGAACTTGTGCTCGCCCGCCGTGCCGACGAGCGCCTCGGGGCCGCTGCTTGGAGACCAGGCGAAGCCTAAGCGCGGTCCAAAGTGGTTGTATTTTGTGGTGGCGCCGCCTGCCGTATTGCAACCAGGATCGCCGGGAAAGAGAAGACCGGGAAATCCGCCCGGAAAGATTTTGGAAGTGGGACCGCCGACTTGGAAGCAGGTAATCCCTTCGCCTTTGAATTGCTCGTTCTTGTTCGGCGTCTCCACATCCCAGGCGATCCCGTAGTTCAAGGTAAGATCGCTGGTTGCCTTCCAGCTATCCTGGGCAAAGGCATACTCCTCATAGGCAAGCGTGTCGGTGAATCCGCCGGAGGTTTGCTGGTAGGTATCCGGGATGCCGAGAAGGAAGTCGATGCCCGGGTCGCCCGAGCTGTATGTTCCGGCGCCATTGAAGCCGAAGGAGCCCGCGTTGTCAGCCGAGTAAGGATTGTTGACCCGGAACTGTTCCAAAGAGGCGCCGAACTTCAGAGTGTGGTTGTGAAAGACGCTCGTGTAGGCATCGCCAAAGGTCATGTTGGTGTCTTTGCGGGGCTGCGGGCCCTCACGGGTAAAGCCCAGGCTGAACAAGCCCGTCAAACTCATGAAAGGTAAGCCGGATAGGGGGTTATTCGGAAAGATGTCAAAGCCAGCGCTGCTGGGAGAAACCACTTTGGCCGGGAAAACGGCCGCGAAGTTGAAGCGGAAATATCCGGCGCGCAGTTCGTTCAGGTTGTTGGCATTGAAGGTGTGAGTTTCAGTACCGGAGAAGAGCTTGAAGTGCTCCGCCTGGATGGTGCCAAATCCTGGCAGATCGGAGCCGCCAAAGCCCAGAGAGGCCGTTGACGGGCTGGATTGGAAGACGCCCGTGCCATAAAGCGCATCCTTGCTGCCGAGGTGGTAGTCCGCGCGCAGGACGCCTTGATCGCTCGCGCCCGTATCGGCGGTGTTGAAGTTGTAGTACGGCGCCAGGGCGGTGCCGGAATTGCCCCCCGGTACGTACTTCTGCGCGAGGGCCAAGGCGACGCTGTTGAAGCTGCTGGACGCGATCGTAACCGGCGAGCCCGCGGCGAAGCAGCCGGGGACGGCAGGCTGGGCGGGCGTGCTGCCCGAGGCGGGCACGGCAGGGATGGTCGTCCAGGCCGGGTAGGACGTTCCCGGCCCGCACTTGGATCCGGCGTTCGGCGAGCCGGGCCCGGCAGTAATGACGATGGGAATGTAGTTTTCGGTCAATCCAGCATTTTCGTTGGTATCGCCGTTGGCCGCGTTGAACTCATTGCTGAAGTTTCCGCCCGGATTCGATCCGCTGGGAAGGATGCCGCTCTGGAAAACCGCAGTCTGAGTGGTAGCCCCGGTGCGATTGCGTAAGCCCTCATAGGCCACGAAGAGGAAAAGCTTGTTTTTGAAGATGGGGCCACCGAAAGTGCCGCCATAGACATTTTGGTGGAAGGGCGGACGCTGCCCGGGAAGGGCGAAGTAGCCACCCAGGTTCATAAAGGTGTCGCGGTAGTACTCAAACCCGCTTCCATGGAGCTGGTTGGTGCCTGACTTGATGACCTGATTGACGACCGCGCCGCCGTTGCGCGCGAATTCAGCATTCAGCGTGCTGGTGATGATGTTCTCCTCGGCCAGCGCATCGGGAGTAATGACAAGGCCTTCATCCTGGAGCGGGCCATCGTTGTTGTCGATGCCGTCGAGCAGGTAGGAATTGTTTGTTGTCTGGCTTCCGTTTGCAGAGTAGGAACCGAACCGGTCGGAGGATTCCACGACGCCAGGCACCAGCTTCTCGAGCGATGCTGCGTCGCCGCCCAGCATGGGAAGGTTCTCAATCTGAGTATCCGGGACGGTCTGTTCCAATTGGGTGTTAACCGTCTCCACCTGCATCTCCGTGGTTGTCACCTGGACGGTTTGCGCTGCTCCGCCGACCTTCATCGTGGCCGGCACTTCGCGATTGTCGTTCGCATTCAGTGTCAGTCCAGTAGCGATGAAGTTCTCAAAACCCGCCGCCGAAACTGTGATGGTGTACGGACCACCCGATTGGAGCTCGGGAAAAATGTAGTACCCGCTCTTGTTCGTGGTTGTCTCAGTCGAAATACCCGTGGAGGTATTGAGCGCCGTTATTCTGGCATCGGGAAGCACGGCTCCGCTCTGATCGCTGACCGTCCCGTGAACCGCGGCGTTGGCGTTCGCGACCTGTGCCGAAGCAGCCGGGGCATCGACAAACGCGAGAGAACCAACGAGCACCATTAAAGTGAGCGCCAGAATCGCAGACTGAAAACGGAAACTACGCATTCGAATCCTCCAGAGTGAGCTGGGACGGTTTGTACTCTGACCGGAAGCCCCAAGCTCTCGGCTTCCTCGGTTTCTTTCAGAACGGACACTCGATTTACTGAAAGTCTGAATTGACATCATGTGTGTAGGAAAGCGGAACAAAGATCAAAATCGTTCCCAAGGCTTCGAATCCCGGATCAGAGCCTGACCATGCATCCCAGGAACAATTCCTCGGATTTTATATTGCACGCGGTGGGCCATTCCATGGCTCCAACTCCACTAACAGCTTATTACTAGAAAACAAAAGGGTTGCCCATCACCTGTTGGGGTCACCAAGGGCTCCCGGCACTGCGATCTAGGATTTGCAAGTATGAATTTCCATAGAATAGGGTGCCAATCCTTCGAGAATTGAATATAAGTTCCAGATTCCGGGATAGATGGGCATCTTCCCCAAGAGCCGTCGAAAGGCCTTTTGAGGTATCCTCCACTCCATGCAGATCACCCTCGCGCACATCGGCTCGGCGCCTCGATCGCAGGACGCGTATGAGGGTTCGGTTCATGACTATCTAAAGCGTTGTGTTGGAGTTGCTCATTGCGGAACCGAGGCCTTCCGCAATGAAACTGCGTTCTTTGATTGGATCGGCCGCCAAAAGGCCCGAACGGAGCCCGTAGTCATGGTGCTCGATGGGCGCGGGCGGCAGATGAGTTCCGAAACCGTAGCGGATTGGCTTGGATGTCGCCGCGATGAAGGAACGCAGCTTGTCGTCTTCGCCATCGGACCGGCGGATGGGTGGTCAGACGAAGCTCGAGCCGAAGCCAAGCGCCGCAGCCGCCTCCTCTCGCTGGGACCGATGACCCTCGCGCACCAACTCGCTCGCCTAGTGATGGCAGAGCAGATCTATCGCGCATGTACAATTCTCACGGGCCATCCGTACCACAAAGGACATTAGCAGTGGCCGAAACTCGACGCGGACTGATTCTCATCAACACCGGTTCCGGCAAAGGCAAAACCACAGCCGCGCTGGGCACTGCATTGCGCGCGGTTGGATGCGGCATGAAAGTGCTCGTGCTGCAGTTCATTAAGGGCTCGTGGCATTACGGTGAGCTCGACGCAGCCGAAGCCCTCGGATCGAACTTCGTTCTTAAGCAAATGGGGCGCGGGTTTGTGAAGATCGGTGGAGCGGAAGCCGACCCTGAAGACATTCGCCTCGTTCACGCAGCTTGGGAAGAAGCGCGCGCGGCGATCAACTCCGGCGTTTGGGATCTGGTGGTGCTGGATGAAATCAACTATGCGATCAGTTACGGCATGCTCGATCCGGGAGTCGTGGCTGAGACCCTGAAAGCCAAGCCCGAGATGGTGCACGTGATCCTGACCGGGCGCAATGCTCATCCATTGCTCGTTGAGCTGGCCGACACTGTCACGGAGATGCGCGAAGTGAAACACGCTTACCAGAAAGGGATCCTCGCGCAGCGCGGTATCGAATATTGAGGAGGAGTTGTGCCGGAAGCCAAGCACTATCGCTGGACCGACATTGAGCCGGAGCCGTTAAATCCGCTGATCACGCGGCAATATGTTGTCGGCGCCAACACTATGCTTGCCCGCATCGTCCTCAAGAAGGGCCCTCGCGTGCCCATGCATCAGCACTTTCACGAGCAGATCAGCCACGTTGTTGCGGGCGCGCTGAATTTTCTCGTCGACGGCAAAGAAGTCGCCGTACGCGCCGGCGAAATTCTCACCATCCCGCCAGACGTCCCGCACGAGGTTGCCGCGCTGGAAGACTCGGTGGCGCTCGACATCTTCAATCCGCCGCGTCAGGACTGGATTGACGGCGACGACGCCTATTTGCGCATTGGAGCGGCATCGCCGAGACAAAAGACTTAAGCCATGCCCTGCGGGCCATCCATATACAATTGGGTTCGGTATGTCGTGGTTCAAGCGCGAAGACGGCGAGTATTCCTCCGGACCGGGCGGTCCCGGGGCGGAGAACGGTCCCGAGTCTGGCGCGAGAAACGTGCGCACTGAGGGCCTCTGGGTCAAATGCCCAGGCTGCCGCCAACCTATTTATCGACAGGATCTTGAAGCCAATCTGCTGGTCTGCCCCAAGTGCCAGCACCACTTCAAGCTCAGCGCTCGTGAACGCTTAGACACGCTCCTCGAACCGGGCTACACGCTGGTCGACACCGGCCTGCGCTCGACCGATCCGTTGAACTTCACCGACGTAAAGCCCTACAAGCAGCGCTTGCGCAAGGCGCGCGAAGACACGGGCCTCGACGACGCAATCCTGAATGCGCTGGGATGGATCGGCCCTCATGAAGTGGTGATGAGCGCTATGGAATATGCCTTCATTGGCGGATCGATGGGAGCTGTGGTCGGCGAAACCATTGCGCGCGCGGTCGATCGCGCGAGAGAGACGCAGAAGCCTCTTATTGTTATTGCCGCTTCGGGCGGCGCTCGCATGATGGAAGGCGTCGTGAGCCTGATGCAGATGGCCAAAATCTCCACCGCGCTGGCGCAGCTTGACGACGCGCGCGTGCCCTACATCTGCGTGCTCACCGACCCCACCACCGGAGGCGTCACGGCCAGCTTCGCCATGCTGGGCGACCTGAACATCGCCGAGCCTGGCGCGCTGATCGGCTTCGCGGGCCCGCGTGTCATCGAACAGACCATCCGCCAAAAACTCCCCGAAGGATTTCAGCGCTCCGAGTTCCTGCTCGAGAAAGGCTTTCTTGACGCCGTCGTGCATCGCCACTCGCTGAAGGCCTACCTGATCCGCGCCCTGCACTTCCTCAAGACGCCGGCTGCGGCGTAGCTGCCGCTTCCACTTTCTAATTTGATTTGCTGCTTTCTCGGATCGCCCGCGAAGCGCGCGTGCACTCTAAAAGCTCCACAACAGCCCGCACGAGATGCGTGCGAATTTGTCGGGCAGGCCCGGGGTTTGAATGGGCTCGATGGATTGCACGTTGTTAATCAGCTGGAAATTCGACCACTGGTAGCCACCACTCACTCGGAATGCAAGTCTCCGTGCAATGGGCGTGTCCAGTCCGCCGCCCACCACCGTTGCGAATGACGCCGTTTCACCCGGACTCGCCTGTGGTCCCCAATATCTGTTAATGCCGCCATCCCCGATGAGCGCCTCGACAAAAACTGTCTCTCTGCCAAAGCGCCGAGTAAATTGCGGACCACCCAGGATGTAGTACACGTCTTCCTGCGCGCCCTGGTTGGTGCCTTTGTAGCTCGATATATCGACTTTGAATCGGATGAATTGCCAAAGTGGGGTACCGAGCGCCGCATTCCAGCCGTTCATGGGTTGGTGCTCTCCCGGAAGGCCGTTCGGTGAATTGCTGACGAACGCATAGCCGCCGTAAAGCTGAAAGCGCGGGGGCTTTTGCGGTGCCGCCTCGTTCTGGGCGTGAACCGCTATGGCCATCGGCAACAGCGCAAAAAGCAACACGAGACGTAAGGTCATGGAGAGAGCCTTGGGGGAGCGCTCCTGCAATGAATGAGGATCAGATGCGCATGGGCATCAGCACGTAGCGGTACTTGAACTCGGCATCCGGATCTTCGGGCCGCATCTGGCCGGCCGACTGCGCGTCCTTGAACTCCAGCCGCACTTCGCCCGCGTTGTCGAGCGCCTTCAGGAAGTCGAGAATGTACCCGGAGTTGAAGCCGACCGTGATGGCCTCTGACGAGTACGGCGTGTCGATGGTGTCTTCGCTCTCGCCGGACTCCGTAGAATTCGCGCTCACTTTGAGCTCGTTGTCTTCGAGCCGCATCCGAATCGCTCCCGAGCGCTCGTCGGCGAATTGCGCCACGCGCTGAATAGCCGCAGAGAGTTCGCTCGACCGCACCACCGCGAACTTCGTGTTGTCGCGCGGCATCACCGCCTCAAAATTCGGGAACTGGCCCGTCAGCTTGCGGCTGGAAAGCGTGCGATGGCCTACGCGGAAGAACAGCGTGTGCTCATCGTCGGCAAACTCCACCTTCTCCGCGTCAGAATTCGCCAGCAAACTCTGCAGCTCCTGAAGAGCCTTCCGCGGAATCAGCACGCGCTTCTCGCCGCTGATGCCTTCCAGAGTCTCGCCGGGTTTCTCGACAAACGACAGGCGGTGTCCGTCGGTCGCGACCATGGCCATCGACTCTGCTTTCAGCACCAGCAAAGCTCCATTGAGCGTGTACCGCGACTCCTCGTTCGAGATGGCGAAAATGGTCCGCGCAATCAGCGTGCGCAGCGATGCAAGAGAAATGCTTGTGGCGGCCACTGTCGGAAACTCAGGCACCTGCGGGTAGTTTGCACGCGCCATGCCGACCATCTTCGTATTCGATCGGCCGCTTCTGATTTGCACCCAGTGATTCTCGAGCAGCTTGATGGAAATATCCCCATCCGGAAGCAGCTTGATATAGTCGTAAAGCTTGCGCGCGGGAATCGTACACGAGCCTGGCTTCTTCACTTTGACTTGAGCGCTGGTGCGGATGGCCTGGTCCAGATCGGTCGCAGTAATGCTCAGCCGATCTTCGTCCGCCTCAAGGAGAAAGTTGGAGAGAATCGGGATCGTCGTTTTCCGTTCGACCACGCTCTGCGTCGCTGTAAGTTCCTTCACCAGATCCTGGCGGCTTACGCTAATCTCCATTGCTGCCCCCCCGGCCCCAGATTCGACCGCTGATCGCCCGGCCGGCTTGTCGATTTCGGCTTCGGCACTCGGCATACACCCACCCCACTCACGAAGCCGCGCCCTATGCCCCAACTTTATAACAGCTTGCGAGACATCGGAAGCGGCACTTTTTCTTCCTCCCGATTGTAGTCATCCTGCGAACCGTGCGCGCGTGGAAAACCGGGCTGATTCTATGAATTCTGGATGTTGAGACTCATCTGGGAGTGACCAACGGATCCTTCGAATCTCCGCAATCGGACCGGTGCGCTCTTTGCGGTTTGTGGAGTTCTTTCTAGGAGGGGTAGTAAAAGTGTGAGAAGGAATAGATATAAATCCGTAGTACCCGTAGTTGTGTTCGGAAAAGTGGGAATCCCAGCAATGTACCTTAGACGAAGTGGGTTGGGTGGTGTGCGAGTTTCCTAAAACGTGACGCGCCAATTCGAACAAGCCGGAAAACAAGCAGTATCTGGTTCAATTGAGGTCCTCTTACCCACGTCTCCCACACCCTACTCCAAATCGCTTGTGGATCGTACCGACGTTGTGTGAACACCGTGACGAAGGCTAAATAGGGCAGCCAGTTGCAGTGGTCGCGTCTTGCACAAATGCCTCCACTCGATCAACTGCCATTCGATGGCGAGACGGGCCTCTCGCGCGGCTCTTATACTTAACCTTTCATGCCCTGCGCAGCAGCCATGTCTTACACAGCCGCGATAGCCCAACTCAATTCTCTGGTGCCCGAGCTCTACACCGCCACGGGGCAGCCCAGTCGCCGATTCTCCGTCGACGAAGTTCGAATCCTCCTGGATGCTATCGAGAACCCGCAGAGGCTTTTCCCTTCCGTGCTCATTGCCGGGACCAATGGGAAGGGCTCGACCGCATCGACCCTCGCATCAATCTTGAGTGAGGCAGGCCTGCGCACAGGCCTCTATACGTCGCCGCACCTGGAGCGGCCCAATGAGCGTATCCGGCTCGGTCGCCCAGAAAACTCCTTTGAGATCGCAGACGAAGACTTTGCGCGCCTCTACTTCCGCGTGCACGACGCAGGCCAGCAGTTGGTGCTTTCCGGGCGCCTCGCGCAACTGCCCAGCTATTTCGAAATTCTCACAGCCCTGGCGTTCCACCACTTCGCTGAAAACAACGTTGATGTAGCTGTGCTCGAGGTTGGTATGGGTGGTCGCCTCGACGCGACCAATGTCGTCGATCCACTGCTCTCGATCGTCACCGATATTTCACTCGACCACATGGAATGGCTGGGCCCAACCATCTCGGCCATCGCGCGCGAAAAAGCCGGAATCCTCCGCCCCGGTGGAACGATGATTACGCTGCCGCAGCATCCTGAGGCCAACCAGGTTCTTGGCGAGGTGGCCACGGAGCTGGGCGTGCGCGGGGTCAGCGCAGCTCGCTTCGTGCCGGCGGCCGGAACCAGCGGTTCCTACACCGTAAACGCGTTGGGCGCCACCATTAAGGTCGATTCGCCGCTCACAGGAGCGCACCAGCAGCGGAACATTGCCCTCGCCATCGCTGCCGCAGTCGAGCTTGCAGAGCACGACTCATTTCCCGTAACGCCCGCCGCAATCGAGAATGGGATTCGAGTCACCCGCTGGCCTGGACGCCTCGAACGCATCGCGAAAAACAGGACGGAATGGATTCTCGACGTCGCGCACAATCCCGCCGGCGCCTGGGCGCTGCGTGCAGCCGTACGTGGAATCCTCGAAGCTCACCAGCCTCGGCTGCTCGTCTTCAGTTGCCTGCGCGACAAGCCCCTCAACGAAATGGCGCAGATTCTCTTTCCTCTTTTCGACGAAGTGATTGTCGCGCCGATTCAAAATGCGCGCGCTGCGGCACTCGATGATCTGCTGGCTGCAGCCGCGGCCACAGGAACACCCGCGACCGCAGCGAATTCGGTGAGCGATGCTCTGCGCATGGCCCAGCAGCGCATCAACCAAGACCGTGGAGTCAATGGCATCGCGGTCGTCTCAGGTTCGGTGTACCTCGTGGGCGAGGCGCGCACGTTGCTTTTGTCGGGGAAGAGCGATCAATCATGAGCACGCGTCCCAACCCGCTGCCTCGCTTCTACGTCTGGCTCACCTATGGATTGATGGGGCCGCTCATGCTCGTGCTCACCGCGGTCTGCGCATCCACCGCGCTTCTCGTCTCCGTGGTCGACAAGAAGGGCCGCATGCAACATCGCATCGCGCATTTCTGGGGGCGCAGCTTTGTGCGCCTTTCGCTCTCCCGGCTAAAAATCGAAGGTGAAGAAAACTTCTACAAAGCTCCCGTCGCCGTCTACGCCTCCAACCATACTTCGTATATGGACACGCCCGTTATCTTCGGCTCCATTCCCTTCCAGTTCCGCATCCTCGCAAAGAAAGATCTCTGGCAGTGGCCGATGATCGGTTGGTACCTGGGCCGCTCCGGCCAAATGCCCATCGACCTCGAAAATCCCCACGCTACGCTCTCGAGCTTGGGCGGCGCAGTCAAAGCGTTGCGGGCCGGCGTGCCGCTCTTCGTTTTCCCTGAAGGCGGCCGCACTTCAGACGGCGAGCTGCGGCCGTTTCTCGCCGGAGCTGCGTACCTCGCCATTCGCGCGCAGGTTCCGCTCGTTCCCATCGCGCTCAGCGGCGTTTACGATCTCTTGCCCATCCACACCAAGCATTTTTATCCCTGCCGGCTGACAGTGCGCGTCGGCGAGCCGATTGAGACCAAAGGGATGCACGTGCGCCAGAATGGCGAATTGACGGAGCGCCTGCGCAATGCGATCGAAGAAATGCGGATCCCGCCCGAGCACGCTCATGCAGAATCGCCCACGCCCGTCGCGTAAAACTGCGCATTTGGCGTAAGCTGGTGTATCTTCCTCGCAAGAGATTCTCACGATGGATCGCTCTCGTAGAGCCCGTCTGGCCGGTCCGGCCTTTTGCTTCCTAACTCTCTTCGCACACGCTGCGCTTACACAGTCCCTATCATCCGAGGTTGAGAGAATCGAGCTTTCCCCTGCTTGGGCCGGATCCGAGAAAGCCGCACGGTCCGTCGTCACGATCACGAATGATCAAGGAGTTTTCAAACGGAGTTGGAATCCAACTACGATCTCTGCCGACTACAACCAGCTCCAGATCATCGGTTCCGATCCAGATCACCCCCCAGATCTCCATGCGCGCGAACAAGAGCCTGGGTTTTCCCAAGACATCGTCAACACACGTGAAGTGATGGCGTTGGTTCGGGCCTTGAGCGCTCCGACCATGAGCTCTCCTTCGCTCTCGAACCTAGGGATTACCCCCGCATGGCTGGCGGATCATGCCGGTGATGCTGCAAAACACTTCGGAACGCTGGGAGAGCCGAACGATCGGGGGCAGCAGGAATTCTTTAGAAAGTCGTTCACTGACCTTGCTCTGATCCAGAGGATAATTCCTAACGTAGTTAGAGCCAGCTGGACCGACGACGCTGTTTGGGTTCACATCGTCCTCCGCTTTAAGAACGGCACGACCATCTCGGCGGAAAGCGAAAATCAACCCGCATTCATGCTTCCGTGGACCTGTCAGGCCAACGGGAAAACAACTCGTACGTACAACGCTGACATTTCGCGTGCTATTGCAAATCTGCTGCCCATCGGTGCGGTCAACAGGGAACGCCTTCAAGGCGAGGGCCTGGAAGACCAGGTTGTTTTCGAGATGCCGGGCGCGCTCAGGGGAGAGTGGCAACGTATCGGTGCGGAAGACATCGCCGGGGATGCTCTTGCACGCCTGCGTCACAACTACACAATCCGCCGGTCCGAAGTTTCAGAACACATTGGCCTGCAATTCGGCCCGGATCCTCCCAAGCCCGGCGTTGAGATTTTGCAGGCGGATGTGCGCCGGTCAAGCTTTCCCACGAACCTGGTGGTCGCAACCGTCTTTCCTTTCGAGGGCGGAGATGCCATCGGTATCGACACTTTCCTCCAAGAGGGACAGCGATACGAGCGCATCGTTCTCGACAATCCATGGATCATGGTCTCGCTGAAGAAACACCCGGACCTAGGGGCCTGGCTCATCTTTGTAAAGGATGTATCGATGAGCGAGAAGGCAATGCGAATCTTCGCCGCCGACATGCATGCGCACGGGCGTGATGATCTGGCGCAGGAAGTCTCTGCTCACCGCGCGGAGATTGCTGATCTCAGCTACTACGGCGATGAGGTGATCCTGTTTCCCGATCACCATGCGATTCTTTGGCGGTGGGATCCGAATCGCGAGCTGTTTGGGTGGTCGGCATCCGAGGTCAAGACCCAGCAATGCACAGACTATCCAACTCTGGATGTCGGCTGCGCGGCGGCGGTGGTAAGCACAGACGGGAAACTGGAAAGATAACGCGCGCCCGAAGATTTCCGGCGTGACGCTTATATCTGAGACGACCACTAAGTCCCTTTACACTGTCTCCATGCCCCCGCGCATCGCCATTCCCGAGCCCACAAGCGATGATCCTGAATACAACCAGCGCGCGTTGCCGCAATATGTTGCCGCCATCACGGCTGCAGGCGCGGAGCCGGTTTTAATTCCGCTCGGTGAGACTCAGGAACGTGTCGCCAAACTGCTCGCGTCCGTGCAGGGCGTTCTTCTGCCGGGCAGCGGTCACGACGTGGATCCGGCGCGCTACGGCGAAGATCGGGAACCTGAATGCGCCGACAACGATCCCGTCCGCGCCGTTGCCGACGAGGTGCTCTTGCAGGACGCATTCAACCATCGCAAGCCGATCCTCGCCATCTGCCACGGTACGCAGACGCTGAACGTGTGGCGCGGCGGTTCGCTCATTCAGGATTTGAAAACATCGGTGAATCACCGTCCCGGCCGCGATGTTGTCGAAGCGCATCCGGTGAAGATCGTAGGGGTCTCGCGATTGAACGGAATTCTGGCGCACGCCGGCGCGTCGGATGCGCAAGTCAACTCGAGCCATCACCAGGCAATTCGCAAGGTCGGGGACAATCTGCGCGTGACCGCTGTCTCGCCAAATGACAACGTCGTCGAAGCGGTTGAGCTCGATGCGCCGGATCACTTCGTCGTTGGCGTGCAATGGCATCCGGAGCGCACCTACGAGCAAAGCGAGTTTTCACGCGCGATCTTTTCCGCGCTGGTTCAAGCCTCTATCGAGTGGAGCTCGCAGGTAGAAGCTGGTGATAAGCGATGAGCACGGAAGGCACAGCCTCCCGGCTCAACGATCTCCTGCAAAAAGCCGGCCTTGACGCGCTGGACGACGAGACAGTCCGAAAACTCGAAGCCTATCTTTCGCTATTTGTTCGCTGGAACAAGCGGATCAACCTAAGCTCTGTCCGCGATGAGGAAGGGATTCTTTCGCAGCATGTCATTGATTCTATTATAGTTGATCGTTCAATTCCCGATCAGGTCGCAACCCTCCTCGATTTCGGTTCCGGCGGTGGCCTGCCGGGAATTCCCATTGCTATCTGCCGGCCGGAGATCGTGGTCACGCTGGCCGAGTCTCAAGGGAAAAAGGCGGCGTTCCTCCAGGAAGCTGTGCGCGTGCTCGGAATCGCGGCGAAAGTTCACGCGAGTCGGGCGGAAGCGCTGAACGAGCCGTTCGATTGCGTGATTCTGAGGGCTGTCGACAAAATGCCGCAGGCCGTTGCAGCCGCGACGAAACTTGTCGCGCCGCAAGGCTGGCTGGCGCTGATGACGACAGACGGCGCACTCGCCGAGCTCCAGGCGGCCGCCGGGCCGCAGTTCAGCTGGGATGATCCGATTCGTTTGCCTGAAAGTGATTCCCGCATTCTTGCCCTGGGACGCAAAGTCAATTCGCAAGCTTGATTTCGACGAGCCTACGAATTACAGCCAGGTCTTCCCGTTTCCGAACCATGAGCCGGACGCCAGTCCCCTCGGCGTAGCGCTTGGCCTCTGTGATTTCCTTTAGGAGGCTTTTCGGTAGGCCGCTGGTCCGGATCGCTGTAAGCGCCTTGTCGCCAAGAACAAAGCTCACCCGAAAACAGCCTTTGCATGGACCGAGATAGAGAATGGTGCGCTCCTTGAGCGCCGGACGGAGACCCTACCCGTACTTCTTTGGCGAAACTGACCGCCATTCCCCACTGGCGATTCCCTTTTCGTCGAGCCAATCGAGCAGCTCCGTCCAGGTCGCCAGGACCGGCCCAAGCTTGGCTGTTATATCTATTTCAGAGGGCGGAGTGCTCTGGCCTATAAAGGCGTTTGGGAGATCCATTCTTGCCTTCTTTCTGGATTCCGACCGTAGTCTACTCCCGCGCGGCCGAAAGGGGGGATGCCTGTTGAATGTCAAGCCCTTGCCGCCTCCGCTCCGGCCTTAACCCGCTGAAAACAATAGTTGAAAAAACTCCGCAAAGTTTGCCGGTAATTCTGCCCTTCTGGCGCATGATTGCTGCATCGATCCAAATTCACGAAGCGACGCGGCGATGGCTTCGCCGGTGATCACTGAGTGGTGCGACGTGAGAGACAACCTCAATAGAATGAAGTCTTTGCAAAAAGCGACTCCTTAGAATCACGAACTTGCGGAGGAGGATGGCTCGCAACTCTTTTTTTATGACGTACTTGGCTTAAAAGATAGGGGGGAGTCGGGGTGGCCGCCCCCTCAAGGAAAAATTCGGGCGAAGAGCTGCACGCGGAACATCTCGCATGCGACCCATTGAGTCACCGTTCGTCACGTATTCACCGTTCCTGTTCCACGTGGAACATTGGGGCACTGGCCATAATCGATCTAACCGCAAATCGTTCCACGTGGAACATTGACCTCCACCAGCCCCAAATCAGGCGAATGCCCAAATTGGAACAGGTTCTGCGACACCCACAAAACCAGCCCCATCCATGGGCAGTTTTCCACCACGGCTCCTTTTTTCTGCGTTCAGTGACCATTCCGCGGCTCCCGGCTCAAAGCCCTTCCGCCATAATGATTTGGCCCTATCCGCGGTTTTGGCCACACCGAAGCTTTCCACAACTATGCCCCGTTCTCCACAATGCAAGTCCAAACGCGCCGACGCACTCTCGTTTTACTCTGGAGTGCCATGGGAAAGATCGTCGGACTCGTCAATCAAAAAGGAGGCGTGGGCAAAACCACTACCGCCATCAATCTGGCCGCCTGCCTCGCGCTCGAAGGCCTCAAGATCCTCCTCGTCGATTGCGATCCCCAGGCCAATGCCTCATCGGGGCTCGGCTTGCAACGCGACGATAGCCGCCACTCGATTTACGACGTGCTCGTGGGCGATAGCCGCGCCAGCCAGGTGATTCTCCCTACCGAAGTAGAGGGCCTTTCCCTGCTCCCTGGATCCAAGAACCTCACCGGCGCAAATATCGAGCTGTCTAGCGCTGAGGACCGCGCCGTCCGCCTTCGCGAGAGCCTTGAGCCCATCAAAGCCGATTATGAGCTCATCTTCCTCGATTGCCCGCCAACTCTCGACCTGCTCACGTTGAATGTCTTATCCGCAGCTGAAACCCTGATCGTGCCCATGCAGGCGGAATACTTTGCGCTGGAGGGCATTTCGGAGCTGATCTCGACGCTTGAGCGCGTGCGCTCCGCCTACAACCCGAATTTGGCCATTGAGGGCGTTCTGTTGACCATGTACGACGACCGCACCAACCTCGCCCAGCAAGTCACGGAAACTCTCCGCGAGCACTTTCGGGAGATCATTTATCGCACCGTCATTCCCCGCAACGTCCGCCTGGCTGAGGCGCCCAGCCACGGCAAGCCAGTCGCCTTGTACGACCCGCGATCACGTGGCGCCGAAGCCTATTTCGAGATGACTTGGGAGTTCCTGGCCCGCAACCAAATGGAGAGCCCACGAGCAGCTGAGCGGCATGCCGCGGCCGGCGACCGTCCGCGCGCGAAAGGTACATTTTGGCCCTATACGTGACCCATCGCCGGCTCTTCACGGGGCGATCAAGTTCGGAAGTTGATCACTTTGTTGTATTCACTATCCTTTGAGGTTTCAGCACTATGACCACAGCCGCCATTGACCCCAAGCGCCGCGCACTCGGCAGAGGCCTCGACTCTTTGCTGCCCCGCGCACAATCCGCACCCACACCCGAAATCGACGCAGGGAAGCCGCGCGAGATTCCCCTCGATCTGATCGACCACAACCCATTCCAGACACGGTCGGCAGTGAACGAGGAGCTGTTGGCTGAACTGGCTGCCTCCATTGCCGCCAACGGAGTGGTACAACCGGTGCTCGTTCGTCCCTTGGCTGGTGGACGTTTTCAGCTCATCGCCGGCGAGCGCCGCTGGCGCGCATCGCGAATTGCCGGCAAGGCCACCGTGCCCGCCATCCTGCGCCAGGTCTCCGACGAGCAGGCGATGGAGATCACCATCGTTGAGAATCTGCAGCGCGCGGACCTGAACCCGATGGAGCAGGCGCGGGCCTTCGAGCGTCTCTCACGCGAATTCCATATGACCCAGGAGCAGATGGCGCACCGCACTGGAAAGGACCGCGCGACAGTCGCCAATTTCTTGCGTTTGCTCAAGCTGCCATCGTCGGTCATGGAACGCGTCGAATCCGGCCAGCTCTCTTTTGGCCACGCACGCGCCCTCCTCGCGCTTCAGGAACCCGGGGAAATGGAAAGGGCAGCGCAGCGGATCGCCGATCGTTCGCTTTCTGTTCGCCAGACCGAGAGCCTCGTCCAAGAGCTCATCGACCCCAGCCGCAAGGCAAAGAAAGGTCCTAAACCGCCTTCTCCCGTCGACGCAAACGTTCGCGACGCCCAGGAACGGCTGCAGCGCGCACTTGGTCTCAAAGTTACAATCGATGACCATAATGGCCGCGGAAAAGTGATCATCGAATACGCCCGCCTCGAGGATTTCGACGCCCTGATGGAGCGGTTTGCGGCAGAATAAGTGGCCGGGGCCGAACAGGTTGCCCTTGAAAATCTGATAATCTGATCTCCATGGATCCGGTCTCGATCAGCGTTACCGAAGCTTCGCGGAACTTTTCCGACTGCATAAACCGTGCGCGCTATCAGGGCACAAGCTTCATCCTTCAAAAAGGCGGCGTGCCCGTTGCCCGCATCGAGCCCGCTGAAACCCAACCCAGAAAAGGTCGCGAACTGGCAGCTGCGCTCAAGCAGGCAATGGAGGAAGTTCACGTCGGAGCGGAAGATGCCACTTCATGGCTGCATGATCTGGAACAGGCGCGCGGTTCGTTGCAGCCTCAGGTGAGGCCGTGGCGTTTCTGATTGATGCAGACGTCATCATTCAGGCGGCGCGAAGAGCGCTCGACCTCGAGGCGTGGCTTCGCGCGCATCCCGACGAAGAGATCAAGCTCGCCGCGATTACGGTGGCAGAGTTAAGTCGCAGTGTGGAGCGTGCTACCGGCGCCCACCGCGCCAACCGGCAGAAATATCTACAAGCGGTTCTCTCCGTATTCGAAGTCGTTCCGTACACAGAGAAGGCAGCCGTGGAACATGCGCGGCTGTGGGCAGACATTGACGTCGCGAGACAGAGGATGAGTCCTCACGATTTGATGCTTGCCGCGACAGCCCGTGAATCCGGCGCCACCATCGTCACCTTTAATACGCGACGTTTCGCGGCTGTCCCGGGTCTGACGGTGCTCAAACCGTAGCTCCGTCCAAGCGAGAGGTTAGAACCCGATGATGAAAGCTTCGGCGATTTTCCTTTGTGCCGCACTCGCTGCGAGCGAGGCGCCCCAGCCAAACCCTGTCTCCATCCATGTCGATCTCGCCAGGCCGATCGGCAGCTACAAGCCCATTACCAGTTGGTTCGGCTACGACGAGTCCAACTACACCACCATGAAGTATGGCAGGCAACTGCTCGGCGAGCTTCATGATCTGAGCCCGGTTCCTGTAACCATTCGCGCCCATCATCTGCTGACCTCAGGCAACGGCGTGGCCGAACTCAAGTGGAGTTCCTCGAACGTACTCAGCCTCGATGCAAACGGCAAGCCGGTCTACGACTTCACCATCACCGACGAGACATTCGACGCATTCCAGAGGGCTGGCGTGCGTCCCATGGTTGAACTGGGCTTCATGCCAAGTGACCTGGCCTCCGAGGTTCCGGGAATCACCGAATACCAACTTCACTATCCGCACCCGACTATGGCCGGCGCATCCAATAACCCGCCCAAGGACTACAAAATGTGGGGTGACCTGGTGCGCAAGTTCACGCAGCATCTGGTCGAGCGCTACGGCCGCCGGCAGGTAAGCACTTGGTACTTCGAAGTTTGGAACGAGCCGGACATCATTTACTGGCACGGCACTCCTCAGGAGTACTTCAAGCTCTACGACTATGCCGTCGCGGGGGTGAAGGCTGCACTGCCCAATGCAAAGGTTGGCGGACCAGCCAGCACGGGCCCGGCCGGCGCAAAATCCAGTGTCTTCCTCGAGAGTTTCCTTGAACATTGCTCGCACGACAAAAGCGCGGCCGACGGCAAGCCCATCCCACTCGACTTCATCTCATTTCATCCCAAGGGCCATACATCGCTGGTCGATGGGCATGTTCGGATGGGCATCTCTAACGAGCTTGAGGCCGCGCAAACGGGATTCCAGATTGTCGCGGAGTTTCCGCAGTACCGGAACCTGCCGATCATCCTGAGCGAGGCAGATCCCGAAGGCTGCGCAGCATGCTCCATGAAAGACAATCCGGCCAATGCCTACCGTAACGGGCCCCTCTATGCGAGCTATACAGCAACGGCAATCAAGGCGCTCTTTGAACTGCAAGATGAGGCCAAGGTCAACTTGCTCGCCATGCTGTCCTGGTCCTTCGAGTTTGAAAACAAGAACTACTTTGAGGGATTCCGAACGCTCGCGACCAACGGCATCGACAAGCCCATTCTCAATCTCTTCCGCATGGCGGGGCTCATGGCAGGCGATCGTGTGACCACCACCAGCACGGGCCAGATTCCGCTTTGCGACCTCGCCAAAACCGGGGTGCGTCAAGCTCCCGATATCGACGCGTTTGCGACGAGAGCCGCCCGCGAAGCCGCCGTCATGCTCTGGAATTATCACGATGACGATCTGCCCGCGCCTGCTGCCGACGTCCAAATCACCGTCACCGGAATTCCGGCTGGCGTGAAGAGGGTGCTGCTCGAGCACTACCGGATCGACGAAACCCACAGCAATGCCTACACCGCTTGGAAAAACATGGGATCGCTGCAGTCGCCGACGCCCGAGCAATACGCTCAACTCAAGGCGGCCGGCCAATTGCAGCTCCTCACTTCACCCACATGGCTTGACGTCGACAACGGCCGCGTGATCGTCGAAACGACCCTGCCTCGCCAGGCCGTCTCGCTACTGCGCCTCAAATGGTAACCGCCAGCCCTTGATTACCGGAGTGTCCTGCGCCCCATGCCCGGAGAATGCCTCGGCGGTTGCTTTGCGGCTGCCAGAGATTTATCCTTCATTTCTACTCGAGGCAGCTCCTGGCGATCTGAAGGAGCCCGTCTTTTCTGGCTGAATTCAGTTCTTCAGCACTGTTGCGGAGTCACCTCATGGCCGTCCAACCCGTCACCTCGAATCACAGCGCGTCCCACCCCGCGCCGCATACCGTCCAATCCATCCCCGTCGTCCTCAATGGGCGCACTCTCGAACCCAACCACCACATTCCGCTCAACCTCGATTGGGTTGAAGGCGTGCGCGTCAACACCAGCGCGGTGGAACGGCGCGCGGCGACCCATGTAGCGCGGCGCACTGTGAAGAAAGAAACGCAGGCTGCCTGGCTTCTGCGCGCCATCGCGTGCATGGACTTGACCACATTGAGCGGCGACGACTCTGCCGACCGCGTGCGGCGCCTCTGCGCCAAAGCGCGCAACCCCCTGCAACGCCATATTATTGAAGGCCTTGGCATTGAGGATCTGCATCTGACCGTCGGCGCGGTGTGCGTCTATCACGCCTTTGTTGAGACGGCTGTGAAGGCCCTCGAAGGCTCGGGCATTCCGGTCGCTGCCGTTTCGGCAGGTTTCCCCGCGGGTCTTTCGCCGCTCGCCGAGCGCGTCGACGAAATTCATCGCAGCGTCGAAGCCGGCGCTCAGGAAATCGATATCGTCGTTACGCGCGCCCATGTCTTCAACGGCGAGTGGCAGGCTCTCTACGACGAGGTCGCCGCGTTTAAGCAGGCTGCGGGCCCCTCACACTTGAAGGCCATTCTCGGCACTGGCGACCTGATGACGCTGCGCAACGTCGCGCGCGCCAGTTGGGTAGCCATGATGGCCGGTGCGGATTTCATCAAAACTTCGACAGGCAAGGAAAGCATCAACGCCACGCTACCGGTCTCGCTGGTCATGGTCCGCTGCATTCGCGATTACGCGGAGCGCACGGGCAGTGCGGTCGGCTTCAAGCCGGCTGGCGGCATTCGCACCGCCAAGCAGGCCACAGACTGGCTGGCGTTGATGAAGGACGAGCTGGGGCGGCCGTGGCTCGAGCCGTCACTCTTTCGGTTCGGCGCAAGTGGAATGTTGGGCGATATAGAGCGTCAACTGGAGCATCATTTAACTGGGCGCTATTCGGCCACGTACCGTCATCCCATCGCGTAGAGGTCTCGCTGAGGGTCACAAGGAGACGCTGTGAGCATTGCTGAAAAGTTCTACACCATGGAGTACGGCGCCGCGCCGGAAGATCCCAAAGAAGCAGTGCAATGGCTCGATCGCCACCACCGCCAGTTTCAAGAGTTCATCGGCGGCGCGTGGGTAAAGCCCGCAAGCGGCGAGTACCAGACCACCAGCGATCCCTCCAGCGGCGAAACTCTCGCTGAAGTTGCCAAGGGCAACACCGCCGACGTCGAGGCCGCAGTCTCCGCCGCGCGCAAAGCATTTCCGGCGTGGCAGGCCCTGAGCGGACACGAGCGGGCCCGCTACTTGTATGCTCTCGCCAGGCAGGTGCAGAAACATTCGCGCCGTCTCGCCGTGCTCGAAACGATGGACAATGGCAAGCCCATTCGCGAGAGCCGCGACATTGACATTCCTCTCGTCGCGCGCCATTTTTATCATCACGCCGGCTGGGCGCAGCTTCTTGAATCCGAATTTCCCAACTACCAGGCTTGCGGCGTAGTAGGCCAAATCATTCCATGGAACTTTCCACTGTTGATGTTTGCGTGGAAGGTAGCTCCGGCATTGGCCGCGGGCAACACCGTCGTCATTAAGCCGGCAAAATATACGCCGCTCACTGCGCTCGCTTTTGCCGAGCTGGCTATGGAAGTTGGTTTGCCTCCCGGCGTGCTTAACGTGCTCACTTGCGATGCAAAAACCGGCCAGGCGCTCATCGAACACCCCGGCATCGACAAAGTCGCTTTCACAGGATCGACTGAAGTCGGCCGCACCATCCGCAAAGCCACCGCCAACTCAACAAAAAAACTTTCGCTCGAGCTCGGCGGCAAGTCTCCTTTTGTCGTTTTCGACGACGCCGATCTCGACTCTGCGGTCGAAGGCCTGGTCGACGCCATCTGGTTTAACCAGGGCCAAGTTTGCTGCGCAGGTTCGCGGCTGCTTGTTCAAGAGCGCGTTGCCGAGACTCTCTATACAAAGGTTCGCGCGCGCATGGAATCGCTGCGCGTCGGACCGCCGCTCGACAAAGCTATCGACATTGGAGCCATCGTTTCGCCAGTGCAACTTGAATCAATCCGCAAGATGGTTGATGCAGGCGTGGCCGAGGGCGCGCGCTGCTGGCAGCCGAGCAATCCTATGCCCGAGAAGGGCTGCTTCTTCCCGCCCACGCTGCTCACCGACGTTCATCCCGGGTCGACCGTGGTCCAGGAGGAAATCTTTGGGCCTGTTCTCGTCGCAATGACCTTCCGCACTCCGGCCGAAGCCGCGGAGCTGGCGAACAACACCATCTACGGCCTCGCGGCGAGTATCTGGAGCGAGAACATCAACGTCGCGCTCGACCTCGCCTCCCAAGTGAAGGCCGGCGTGGTCTGGGTCAACTGCACCAACCAGTTTGACGCGGCCTGCGGATTTGGCGGCTATCGCGAATCAGGTTACGGACGCGAAGGTGGGCGCGAGGGAATGCTCGAGTACCTCACGCCCAAGTGGCTGCACTCGCTGCCGCCCGCTCCTGCAAACGCAGCGAAAACTGAGACTCCGGATGAGAACGAGGAAATTACGCCGGCTGTCGGGATCGGCGGCGCAAGCATCGACCGGACGGTCAAGCAATACATCGGCGGCAAACAGGCTCGCCCCGACTCCGGCTACTCGTTCCCGGTCTATGGAAGAAAAGAGGGGGGCCGCGACGGCGAACTCCTCGGCGAAGCGCCGCTCGGCAACCGCAAAGACATCCGCAACGCCGTTGAAGCCGCGCGCAACGCATCCGGCTGGGCCAGAACTTCAGCACACAATCGCGCGCAGATCCTCTACTTCCTCGCGGAAAACATGATCCAGCGCCGTGACGAAATCGCGCATCGGCTCGCCCGCGCCGTCGGTGAGGAGCAAGCGGCCGTCGAAGTCGATCTCTCCATCGAGCGCATCTTCACCTATGCCGCGTGGGCTGACAAGTACGACGGCCAGGTCCACAATCCTCCTGGCCGCAACATCGCCATCGCCATGAACGAGGCCGTCGGCGCTGTCGGCATCCTGGCGCCAAGTGAAGCGCCCCTGCTGGGCCTGCTTTCGCTTGTGATGCCCGCCATCGCCGTGGGCAACACTGTTGTCGCCGTGCCCTCCGATCGCTATCCGCTCATCATCGGCGACGTGTATCAGCTTCTCGACACGAGCGACGTGCGCGCCGGCGTCGTGAATCTTGTCGCGGGCCGTCCCGCGGAGCTGGCCAAAACCCTCGCGGAGCACGACGGTATTGAGGCCATCTGGTGCTTCCGTAGCAATGAGGAAGCCGACGCAGTCCGCGCCGCTTCCATCGGCAACATGAAGCAGGTCTGGACCAATGACGGCCACGAATACGACTGGTTCAATCCAGCGCAGGCTGAAGGCCGCTGGTTCCTGCAGCACGCCACGCAAGTGAAGAACATCTGGGTTCCGTACGGCGAATGATCGCCGTGCGATCATTCGCCAGGTATAGAAGGATCCGCCGGAATCGTCACCAATTCCTCATGGCCTGCCAGATGCATTGAGTAGAAGTACCCAATCACTGTCCCCAGCGTGGTTGTTTCCTGGTGGAGCAAATTGCCTGTTTCCAGTGTTCGGAAATGGCCCACCCTGGATTGGAAGATAGGTGCCATTTGTTGGGTCGAACCATTCGGCTTTGGCGAAGCCTTTCAAGCTATTCATATTGATCGTGATCTGTCGTGCGGTTGGCATATAGGTAATGACGTACGATCCATCCGCCGTCCTGGCGGCGGTCGCATAGTCACTTTCGCTCACACGGGGGAGCATCCTCGTCGCAAGCGTCTTGGGAATGAAGACGATCACGTTGTTCCCAAAGGTTCCAAATCCAGCCGTAAAAACCGTGTGCTTCTGGTCGGGAATCAAGTTCTGCCAGGCCAACGACAAAAAGAAGTCCTTCCAGATTGTGAGCTGCGATACGCCAACGGTATCGAGATGGGAGTCCCACCCTGGAGGAAAGCTCCAGGTGAAGTGGTTGCCATAGAACTGCCCAACCCCTCCGCTCAACATGGTCCAGTATTCCTGGCGTCGCAGCACTTCGGGCGTCCCGTAGTCCGATGGCGTGCCAACATCCTCCAAATCGTAATGCGCCTCCGCCAGATAAGTGGGCATCACCGGCGTTTGATTGTAGCTATGCAGCATTTGAATGTAGGTCGCTGAGTAGGTGTAACTGCTGTTGAGCGAAAGGATCGGAGCCCAGGATGGGTCGTCCAGCGACCAGCTCGTGTTGTAGTTGATCTCAACACTCTGAAGCTGATCCGGGGCAGCCGATTGAATTCCCTTTGCCACTGCTTGCACTAATGCGTAATCAGAGGGCACGCGCCAGTTCAGAAAGTCATTCCCGCAGATCCACCCGACGTTGGGATAGCGCTTATAGCGACGGCCAAGATATTGCCCATAGGAGTACGCCGCGGCGAGGCCTTTGTTGCGCAGTGTTTGCAGCCAACCATTGGTCTCCGCTGGATCGATGAATACCCAGATGCCGTGCTTCGCAGCAATTTGAACCATGTGATCGAGGCGCGCAAAGTAGGCTTCGTTAGGCTTGGAGAGATCATAATCCGTGTAATTCATCTCCTCCGCCGCGAATCGAGTGAAAGGAAGAAGGTCGTTGTCGCTGAGCAATGCCCCATAATCCGTCCTACCTTCTACGAATCCAGTGAAGGGAAGAATGCCGTCGTAAGTGGCGCCGGTCTTGTTCTCGGGGAAGTCGCTCCCTGCGCAGGCTGCATCGATCCACCCGGCCGTGTTGAACCCGTGCGCCTGGCGGTCGGCAAAGTACCTCTCGGCGTCTGCTTCGCTCAACATGCAAACTAAGCCTTGCGGAGAATCTCCCACGATCAGAAAGGGCTTATCTTGCTGATCCACAAGGTAGCGATGGTTCGCACTCAGCTTCAAAGGGTAAGCGGGCAGGGAGGCGCCGGAAGTTTGCGCGAATGTCATGTCTTCCTTCCCATCCACTACAACCAGGACCAGGAAAAGGATTGATAAGAGCGCCACAAGCCTGATCGAACGTGGACAACGCCTGAAGGTCCGTATTCTCACTTCGATATGCCTTCACCCATATAACTGGGTACCAGAACCAGCGGAACATGCTTTTCGTCTGGAGAGTTCTTGAATCAGCAGAACCGCGATAGCAGACTTTGATCTCAGAAGTCCCAAAACGACATGCTTGCGAAATGGCTTGGGATAGCGCAAAAGCCGCAAAAACTTCGCGCTACTGCGTCAACCCTGCAAAGTGCCAGCATAAACCCGATAAAGGCAATAACCATCCACTTTTTCTCCGCGTCCTCGTTTCGCATTCGGGGCCGTCCGAGGGAATCGAAAACGCCGAGACATCGACTCTACTGATCGAATTCTCCGAGAGCTTCATATGAAAAAAGCTCCTGGGTGTTTGTGCCGGACGGGGTCACTCACCTTCCAAGGGACCGTCCGGTTAGCCGCAGTGTAAACGTGCAAAAGCACTGGACTAAGATTGCGTCATGCGCCTTCTGCTTGTGGAAGATGAAGCCGATATACAAGGTTTCCCGCGGCGCTCGCTTAACGAAGTGGGATACGAAGTGGAAGTTGCGCCCGACGCAAAAAACCGCTCAGCGGCTTGCTGACGAGAGCCAATTCGACATTCTGGTCGTCGATCTTGGGTTGCTGGATCGAGACGGAATCAGCTTGATCCTGCTCCTGCGCGAACTGGGCCTGAAGGCGCCGGTGTTGATCCTCTCGGCTGGGCGATCGGTCGACGATCGCGTCCGCAGGCTGGAACAAGGCGGTGATGAGTTGCTTGCCGTGTAAGAGGTAAAACCTCACCGGGCCACGGGCTCGGCCTTTGTCGACGCGGTTACCCGGGCTCACTGCGGGACCGTAAAAGCCATGAATCGGGAAGCTGGGGGCGCACTAGTTACCATAACGTTGCCTCTGGCCGCGACGGAACTTCAACGTCAATTGGATTTGGCCGGATCAGCGCACACTGGTTGATAAGATTGAAGAGATTATCCTGATCCACGGAAAATAGCCTGCGAACTCGAAACCCCTCGCCTCAATGTTGGATCGGAAGGAAACGGACATACACGTAGCTCGGGCGTGAATCTCGAAGCGTTTTTGCAAGAACCCAGAAAGGCGAAATGAATACCCTTATGCAGACACAGGAGTTTCTGAGAGCCGCGCGGCCCACCAGCCCAGAAGACAGACCCAGGTCAATTTCGGAGGCTGGTGTACGAGAAACAATTCTCGAAGATATCGCATTAAAGACCCTTTATCTCTCGGGTCCATTTTCAGTTCTTGAGCTCTCCCAAAGAACTCGGCTCAGCTACGAAATAGCAGAGGAACTTTTTCGCCGGCTTCGGGCGAAACTACTCGTAGAAGTCACTGGAATGAGCGCCACCGTTGCCAATATTGCCATCACATCTCAAGGCAGAGCGCGGGCGCTGGAATTACTATCCCAGAGCCACTACGCGGGAGCTGCCCCTGTCACTCTTGCCAGCTACGTTGAGCAAGTTCGGAAACAGAGCGTCCGCAACTTGAAAGTTCACCAGGGTGATGTCGAGCAGGCCTTCGCGCATTTGGTGATGGACAGCAAAACCTTGGCGCAGTTCGGAGCAGCAATCAACTCCGGTGCGGGGATCTTCCTCTATGGTCCGCCTGGCGTTGGAAAAACCGCCGCCGCCGAGGCCTTGTCGCGCGTGCTTGCTAAGGATGGGGTATGGATTCCCTATGCGCTGGAGGTCGATGGCCAGATTATTACTGTCTACGATCCAGCGATTCATAAGCGAACAGAGGAACCGGAATCTGAGAATCGAGACGAGCGTTGGGTACGCTGCCATCGACCCTCGGTTACTGTCGGTGGAGAGTTGACAATCGAAATGCTGGACCTGCAATTCAATCCAATTTCAAAATGCTATGACGGTCCACCGCAGATGAAAGCCAACAATGGCGTTCTGATCCTCGATGATTTCGGGCGGCAGCGAATTCCTCCTGACGAATTGCTGAATCGCTGGGTTGTTCCCCTTGATCGCGGGATCGAGTTTCTGACTCTGGTAGGGGGAATGAAGATTGAGATCCCCTTTGAAATGCTGGTCGTATTTGCGTCGAACATCGATCCGGCCAAGGTCATGGATCCCGCGTTCTTGCGGAGGATCCAGACGAAAATCAGACTTGGTGCAATTTCGGACGAGCAGTTCTGCGAAATATTCCGCCGCTTTGCCGGCGACCATGGCCTCGAAGCTGACACGGACCTGCTCAATGAGCTGATCGTCGTCATTCGCGACACAATGCAGCAGGAGTTACGGGCGTGCTATCCCCGGGATCTTGTGAATCAGGTCTTGTGGGCCGCCCAATACGAAGACCGGCCGCCGCAAATCGATCGTGCTGCCTTGATGCGTGCAATCAGTGCTTATTTTCTGCAAAAAAATCTGAGCGACACAGACGAGACGCAGTCAGGAAAGCAGAAGCAAAGCTAATTCGGAAGCTCGCGGCTCCCCCTGGCTTGTCAGGTGAGGCCGCAGAGCGGAATCGCGAAGTGTATACCTCAAACGCCGGAGCTTTTCGGGGAACGCGCAGTTTATGTTATGGGTTCACTTCCCGATGCAGAAGGTGGAAAAGATCAGATTCAGAATATCGTCGGAAGTCGTCTGGCCGGTGAGCGAGTCGAGAGCCCATAGCCCGCGATAGAGATCGAGCAAAATCATTTCGTGAGGAATGCCACCCGCGTTGGCTTTCACAGCGTCAGTCAGCGCTGAAATTGCGGTGGTGACAGCCTGGTGCTGTCGAAGATTGCTCAACATTCCTGGCTCGGCCGCGGCGCCGCCGGTGGCGAGCGACAAGACTTGTTCCCGCAGCGCGGAGATGCCCTCGCCCGAAAGTGCGGAAGTCGAGATTGCAATCAGTCCTTCAAGTGCGGGCTGGCCGCCGGCGCCAGGCCCCGAACTTTCCGCAAGCAGGTCGCTCTTATTCAGGGCAACAATCGCCGGCCTTCCGTCGACCGCGGCAATCAGTCTCCTGTCCTCATCGTTCTGCGGCTGTGTCGTGTCAAGAACGATCAGCACCAGCGCTGCATCGGCCAGCGCTTCGTGGCTACGGCGAATTCCAAGTTGTTCCGCTTCTTCCAGAAGCTCGCGTGCGCCTTCGCGAAAACCCGCAGTGTCCACAAGCTCAATGGGAATGCCGCCGATCGAGATGCGTTCGCTGACCAGATCGCGCGTCGTGCCCGGCGACGCCGTAACGATAGCGCGGTCGCGCTCGACGAGCCGATTGAAAAGCGAGCTTTTGCCCACGTTAGGCCGGCCAACGATTGCCATCGTCAAGCCGTCATGGACAATGCGGCCGCGCGCGAAAGAGACCTCAAGAGCGGCGAGCGGCGATGCGATCTCGCCGATGCGCCGAGCGATCTCGGCTTGCGGCGACACGTCGATGTCGTCTTCGGCAAAGTCGATGCCCGCTTCGAGCAGCGCAATCAGTTCCACGAGCGATTGCTTGGCCGGCGCAGCGCGGCGGCTGAGCGCACCGCCCATCTGGCTGGCAGCCTGGCGCGCCTGCGTCAGCGTCTGCGCTTCGATCAGGTCGCGAACCGCTTCGGCCTGCGTAAGGTCCAGTCGGCCCGCCAGAAAAGCACGTTGCGTGAATTCGCCGGGCTCGGCCAGCCGTGCGCCCAGCTCCAATGCGCGTCGAAGCAGAAGCTCCAGCACCACCGGCGACCCATGCGCAGCAATCTCAACCAGATCTTCCGCCGTGTACGAATTCGGCGCGCCGAAGAAAGTCACAAGAGCTTCGTCAATGCGCGGACCATCTGTGTCTCCCGGGTCCAGTACATCGGCCAAACGCGCTCGCGCGTGTTCAAGGGGTTGATGAGGGCGCACGAGCTTCAGCGCAATCATCGCGGCCTGCGGCCCGCTCAGGCGCACAATGCCGATGCCTCCACGCCCTGGCGGCGTGGAGATAGCGGCGATGGTGTCGGTCGCGGGTTCAGGTGCGGCCATGGGCTGCACTCAGTGTAGTGTTCCGTGCGCTTCGGAGTATCGCAACAAAATCGGCCTGAAACCTGACACCTGAAACCAAGATGTTTGTGGCAAACCCCGTGAATTCTGAATTAAACTTTAGCCAGGAACAGCACCCCCCTGCGTTCTCTCTTGATCCGGCTTGAAAACTCGGCCCGAAGATCCCGATTGACTTGAGGTGAAAGCGATGAAAACTGCGAGATTAGCCACGCTCAAGTTCTTCGCGCTGCTGTTTCTTCTGCCCGGCTTGGCTGGCCTCATCGTCTCCGCGATGATCTCCACGCATTACCTTGACACCATGCCCAGGTGGCCGGCGCCGGAAGTGAATCGCATTGTGCCGCGCGGCATTCATGGAACAACGGTGTATCAAACCCCTGCTGAAGACCGCGATCTGAACCTGATTGAAGGTGCTTCAGTCGGGGTCTTCTTGGTCGGTCTCGCGCTTGGGGTGGTGTATCTGGAGCAGTGGGGAGCCCTGCAAAGCCGCATGGCCGAAGAAGAATCTGAATTGGTTGAGAATCCTCGATAGGAATCAGCCGAATCGCGCAGCGCTCTATTTGGGATCCGCTACAATAAGCCGATGCCGGAACTGCCCGAGGTGGAGACAATTGCTCGCGGCGTTGACAAGCGCATTCGCGGCGATCGCATTGTTCAGGTCTGGTTTAGTCGTCATCCTCAACCCTTCAAGACGCCTCGCGCGCGCCAGGCCAAGGGGCTTTCAGGCCGCGCGATCCTCGCGGTTCACCGCACAGGAAAGCACATCGTCTTCGAATTAAGTCCATTGACGTCCGCGCCCGACGCGCACGAGCGCGAAGCGCTCAGACCTTGCGCTCAATGGATCGTGCATCTTGGCATGACCGGCCGCCTCCTCGTGGCCACGCCGGAAAGCCCTGTCGCCCCTCATACTCATGCGCGCCTCTCCCTCGAAAGCGGCCTCGAGCTGCGCTTTGTCGATCCGCGGAGATTTGGGCGCCTCGAATTCCGCGATCTTCATCGTCAGGCCGCGTTCGGCGCGCCAGGAGATGAACCGCTCTCCATTGGCCAGCGCGAATTTGCATCACTTTTTCGCGGCAGGCGCCTGTCGATCAAGGCAGCTCTGCTCAACCAAACCCTGCTTGCAGGCGTCGGCAATATCTATGCCGATGAAAGCCTCTTTAATGCCGGCATTCGCCCGCGGAGACGGGCCGACCGCTTGACGCTTATTGAGCTTGAACGGCTCCGGCTGGCGTTGCGCGAAATCCTCACCCACGCCATCCTTTTGGGTGGTTCGTCGGTCTCCGACTACGTCGGCGCCGACGGAGAGCGTGGTTTTTTTCAACTTGAACACTGTGTTTACCAGCGGACTTCCGAGCCCTGCCGCCGCTGCCAAACGCCCATTCGCCGGGTGATCGTCGCCGGCCGCGGAACTCATTATTGCCCTAAGTGTCAGCGCTGACCGCCCCATGTTGGGAGTTCGCGCGCACGCCGCTATGCTTTTTTGAATAATCTTCGCTTTTTTCCTTCCAGAATCCAGACAATTTCGGCTCCGCATACCGCGCAAATCATTGCAAAGAAACAATGTTGTGAACGGTACAGCGATTGCTACTCTATGAGCGCCAGTGATGTGGGGTCGCTCAAAGCAGCGAGCGCCTGATCAGCACCGGGTACCCGGCAGAGCAACCGCCAACGAGCGGCCCTCAAAAGGGAGAAGCCAGCCGGGGAGCCTGCAATCGGAGCAGAGCAAACAGCTCGCTCTTTAATTCGCTGGGAGGCCAGTGACCAGCGCAGGATCCAGAAACGCCACTCTCACCTGAGTGGCGTTTCGCGCATCTGGGTTCATTTCCAATCAGACGTTGGGTCATTCCTTGGCCAAGCCTGAAGTTCAGTACACTTATTACTTAAGGCGGTTCCTCCCCAAACCCCCTCTTGCCAGAGGGTGACCTTCCCTGTACTATCGGAGTTGCCTATCAAGCGGCTGACGCAGGCCACCCGGGTATGGGTAGAGCAAGCTCGCCGCGGAGCAAGCAAATCATCGTTCGCCAGTCTGATTGCTATCAAGCTGTGTGCGATGAAGGCTCACATAGGAAAGGGCATTCTCCGAGAAAAGCAGAGGCTGCGCCGGGAAATTCCGGCGGTCGGATGGAGTTGATTGACGACTCCCGCGTATGAAGCAGCAATCGCATTCTCTAAGACGCTCAAGGGGTTGAACCAGAGAATCTGAAGCGCGGGGCCAGCTTGAGGACCATTCGCGCGGCATTTCGTCGCTCCGCAGTCGAGACTCTTTTTCTTTATCGAGGAAAAGACCTCGCGGGGAAGGAAACGGTCTGCACCAGTTTAAGAATTGAGCGGTGGATGGATGGATCTGCGCCACCTTCCGGAGGAATCCGAAGAGTACCTGCGCAAGGTCATTCAACGGCTCAACCAAGAGTAAAACGCGCAATTCAATACAACGGAAAGCAAAGTACCAGGAAGCATACGCATTATGACAACAGAACCGACTCAGCCCCAGTCTGAACAGGGGCCTTCTCCTGACAACGGTCAGGTGCAGTCGCATGGGCATCGGCGCCGTCGCCGCCGCCGCAAGAACAAGTCCAGCCAGCAGCCTGGGATGCAGGCACAACAGCCACAGGGACAGGCGCAGGAATCACCGCAGCCGCAGGCGCCGCATCAATCGCAGCCCGTGCAGCACAGACCGGCACACCAGCACCAGGGCCGCAAGAAGAAGAAATTCTTCCAAAAGAGTTCGGCTCCTCCGGTGCAGCCTGGCAATAGCATCTCCGGGCCGCCGCAAGGCAAGCGCAGGGGGCGCCAGAAGGGTCCGCGCGCTTTTGTCGGCCCCATGGACCACAGTTATCGCGTGGTGAATGGCAATGTTGCCGACGGTCCTCCCTCCACCATTCCGACTGCGGGCAACGGTCATAGCAGCGGGTACTATCCCGATGTCTATGCGGCGCAGCCTCCGGCACCGATCCGCGAAGACGCGCCCACGCGCATCTTCTGCTTCATTGAGGATCTTTTTTTTCTGGCCAAGATTCAGGAGACGGCGCGCAAACTCGGCGTCAAGGTGGAGTTTGTGAAGGGTGAGAACAAGGACGCGATCGCGCGCATCTTCGAGTCGCCTGAAAACGAGAAGCCCGCGCTCCTGGTCTTCGACCTGAACAATCTGAACGCCAAGCCCATGACGCTCATTCCCAAATTCAAATCCAAGTTCAAGAAGGCCGTCTCCATCATCGGCTTCCTCAATCATCTGCAGGGCGACCTGAAGATGAAGGCCGTCGAGGCGGGATGCGATTCGGTCATGCCGCGCTCGGCCTTCTCGCAGAGTCTGCCGATTCTTCTCCGCCGCTATGGTGTGGAAGAAGAAGAGGAAGTCTCTCAGCAACCCATGTAATTGAGTCACCGAAGAACAAAAAGGGCGCGCCGCTTGGGCGTGCCCTTCTTGTTTTGCGCGACTTTTCTCCTCGGTCCGGTTTTTAGCCCGGTGGCCAGGTCATCTGCCGGCCGCCCATCAGGTGCAAATGAAGATGGTCCACGGTCTGGCCGCCTTCTTCGCCGGAATTGATGACAACGCGGTAGCCCTTCGCCAGACCTTTTTGTCGAGCAATTTCCGCCGCTACACCTAAAAGGTGACCGAGCAGTGCTCGCTTCTCCGCGCCCGTCTCAGCGAGCGAACTAATGTGCTCGCGTGGAATGACAAGGATGTGCACCGGTGCCTTGGGGTGGATGTCGGCAAAAGCGTAGATTTGCCTATCTTGATACACGGCGGTTGTGGGAATCTCACCGGCGGCGATTTTGCAAAAGACGCAATCCATGGCGTGTCCAGTGTACATGGAAGTTGGGCGAGTGGAAGCCGAGCACAGCTTACAATGACGCCATGGCTGCTTCCGCGCCGTTCCGCATTGTTCACACGGTCTGTTCGCACGACTGCCCGGACTCGTGCGCGGTGCTGGTGACGGTGAACGAAGAAGGCCGCGCAGTAAAGGTAGAGGGCGACCCTTCGCAACCGGTCACCCGTGGATTTCTGTGCGGCAAGGTGGCCAAGTATCTCGATCGCGTGTACGCGCCGGACCGGGTCCTTTATCCGCTGCGCCGCAAGCGCGGCGTGGCAAAAGGCCCGTTGCAACGCGGGCGCGAGCAAGAGTCCTTCGAGCGCGTCAGCTGGAATGAGGCGCTGGACGGAATCGCAGCGCGGCTCAAACAGATCAGCGATCGATACGGGCCCGAGTCGATTCTGCCCTACAGCTACGCCGGTACCATCGGCGTGCTCGGCTACGGATCGATGGATCGCCGGTTCTTTCATCGCCTTGGCGCGAGCCAGCTCGACCGCACGATCTGCTCGGAGGCTGGCGGCCAGGCATGGAACCTGGTCTACGGCAAGAAGTACGGCACGCCAACAGAAGACGTGCGGCTCGCCAAGCTCGTGCTCGCGTGGGGCGCGAACATTCACGGCAACAACATTCATCTGTGGCCGTTTGTTGAGGAGGCGCGGCGCAACGGAGCGCGGCTGATCGTGATCGATCCCTATCGAACGCGCACGGCGGCCGCGGCTGACTGGCACATCGCGATCCGTCCCGGCACCGACGCTGCGCTCGCGCTCGGCATGATGCACGTGATCCTCAATGAGGGCCTCGAAGATCGCGCCTACATTGCGGAGCTGACGCACGGGTTCGAGCAGCTCGCAGAGCGCGCTCGCGAGTACACGCCGGAGCGCGTAGCCGCGTGGACAGGCATGACCGCGGCGGAGATCGAACAGCTTGCACGCGAATACGCCAGCACGCGCCCTGCAATGCTCCGTCTGAACTACGGCGTGCAGCGGTGCGAGAACGGCGGAACAGCGGTGCGCGCCATTGCCATGCTGCCTGCGCTCACAGGCGCGTGGAAGCTTCGCGGTGGCGGCGGACAGCTTTCGACGTCGGGCGCATTTCAGTGGGACAAGCGCGCTCTCGAGCGGCCCGAACTGGCGCTGGCGTCGCCGATCGGACGACTGGCGCGCGTGGTCAACATGTCGGAGCTTGGCCGCGCGCTCACCGAACTTGGTTCGCGCGCCGAGGACGGTCCTCAAGTTCACGCGCTGTTTGTCTACAACTCGAATCCCGGTGCAGTGGCGCCGAACCACAACGCAGTTTGCCGCGGATTGATGCGCGACGATCTGTTTACTGTTGTTCATGAGCAGTTCTTTACGGACACCACTGACTACGCCGACTACATTCTGCCGGCGACAACGTTCCTCGAACACACCGACGTGCAGGGCGCATACGGCCACTACTTCGTGCAGCTTTCCCGCCAAGCCATTGACCCGCCCGGCGAAGCGCGACAAAACGTGTGGCTTTTTGGCCAGCTCGCGCAGCGCATGGGATTCACTGAAGACTGCTTCCGCGACACGCCGGAGGAGATGATCCGGCAGGCACTTGCGATCGGCGCGGACGGCCACTCGAAAAACGCGAACATGGAGCACATCACATTCGAGGACCTGGAGCGCGAAGGCCACATTCCGCTCGCGTTTTATTCCGATCCCGAAAAGCGTCCGTTCCTGCCGTACACTTCCGGCCCGTTTGCCACGCCTTCGGGCAAAATCGAATTCTTTTCGGAGACATTGGCGGCATCCGGAGCTGACGGGCTTCCGAATTTTGTTCCGCCGGTCGAGTCGCGCTGGGGCGAGACAGCCAAGAAATACCCGCTCGAATTGCTGGGGCGCAAAAACGACAACTACATGAACTCGACGTTCGCCAATTTGCCCGGTCACCGCAAGATGGAAGCGCGGACCAGCGAGCGAATCGAAATGCATCCGGCTGACGCGGCGACGCGCGGCGTGACGGAGGGCGAACGCGTTCGCGTCTTCAACGACCGCGGGTCGCTGGAGCTGACGGCAATGCTGAACGCGAGCCTGCCCGCAGGGGTCGTGGCCGCACGGCTCGACTGGGCCAAGCTGCACCCGGACGGCGGGAACATCAACGCGCTTACCAGCGAGCGACTGACCGACATTGGCGGCGGCGCGACGTTCTACTCGGTCCTGGTTGAAGTGGCGAAGACGAAAGCCGCCGCACGATGGAAAGTGGACAGTAGACCGTGAAGGAGTGAAGAAGTGAAGAGAAGTGAAACAAGAGTCATAAAATGAGGCAGTTAAGAGGTGAGCGCGCACAGGTTGCAAAAGAGAGGACCGCCTGTTGATTTCAAAGGCTTTGTTGGTCATAAATTCGATGCAATTGCATGTACATTTTCGACTTTTCCGAAGACGGTTTATTGATTCTAAAGAAGTTAATTGGCGAATATTCGGCGAAACATCCCCAATTTTTTTCTTTAATTATTTTTCGCACCTCCTGGATGCAGCCTGGAATGTCTTCGATTCCTCAAAATGCTGCTTCCGCGGGCCAAAGTGGTGCGGTTCGTGACGTCTTCGATCATGGAATGAGTATGCGCCAAAGGGAAGTAACTGTCGGCAAATGGAAGTGGTTTAGATGCAGTAGTTTATAGATTTCTTGCTTGACAGCGGCGCCCGGGAATCAGCGCTTGCGAGCGCGTTCGCGCTGGAGCTCGCGGTAGACCTCGCTTTTAGACCGACCCAACTCGCGGGCCAGGCGCTTGAGCGCTTCTTTTTCGTCGATTCCGCCTTCGGCAGTCATGCGGGCGACGCGGGTGGCGATCGTTTCGTGCGCGTTCGCCGCGCCCGATGCCCCGACCGACGAAGCATCATGCGCGGGCGCCTCGATGAGCAATGTGATTTCGCCGCGGACGCGATCGCGGCTTGCAAGTTCGTTGCGGACTTCGGCAACGGTCCCGCGTAAAAACTCTTCATGAATCTTGGTGAGCTCGCGAGCCACGGCGATGCGAAGTTCCGGACCAAAAACCGATTCGAGATCAGCGAGCGTATCGAGCAAGCGGTGCGGCGCCTCGTAGAAGATCAGCGTGCGCGCGGTCTCATGCGGCTGCGCGGCAAGATCTTCAAGTTTCGTCCGGCGGCCTCCGGCCTTCTCTGGCAGAAAACCGAGGAATTCAAATTCGTCGGCGGGCAATCCCGAGGTAATCAACGCGCTGACGGCCGCATTCGCTCCGGGAATCGGAAATACTTGAACGCCTGCGGCGATAGCTTCGCGCACCAGCCACGAGCCGGGATCGCTCACGCCCGGCGTTCCGGCATCAGAAACCAGCGCGATGGCGGTCGCCGTCCCGGCTTTTATGTCTTGGATTAATTCTTTGGCTCGGGAACGTTCGTTGTGCTCGTGGCAACTGATGGTTTTTTTCTCGATTTGGAAATGATTGAGAAGTTTTTGGGTTTGGCGCGTGTCTTCACAAGCGATGCGGTCGACGTTGCGCAGAACTTCAAGCGCGCGCAAGGTAATGTCGCCGAGATTTCCGATGGGAGTGGCGACGAGGTAGAGGCCGGGAGCAAGATTCGCTGCTGGACTCGCATCTTCCTCGCGCGCCATGGGAGCCTCTAGTTCTCTGCTTCCTGGCGTTCGATGCGGCGCTGTTCGGCGAGCAGCGACATGGAACTCATGAGGTTCTGCACGCTGACGATGCCGACGACTTTCCCGCTCTCGGTAATGGGAATGAGCGCGAGGCCGTGGCCCGCGGTGAGGCGGCGAATGGTGGTGCCGAGCGTGTCCTCCGGCCGAGCCACTTGAAACGCGCGCGACATGACGGACTGCACATAGCCATTGCCGTCGTTGCGCAAGGCCTCAAGGATGCGCTGGCGCGAAACGATGCCGACCAACTGCGGGCCGCGCACCACAGGAAAATCCTCCTGCAGCGAGTGCACGCAGCGATAGAGCGCGTCGGCGAGTGTATCGGACGGCGAGAGCGTGGCAAAGTCGGTAAGCATCACCTCGCGCATGCGCACAGTGTCAACGACCGACTGGAAGAAGACGCCCTGATCCTCAATCTGCGCGCCGATCATGATGAAGAAGCCGGCGAGGATGAGCCACGGCTCCTGCGCAAACATGCCGCCGACGATGGCCGCACCGGCGAGCACCTGGCCAAGGCCGGAGACGGCGCGGCTGGCGGGAGCAGACCCATGAGTTTGCGCGAATTTGTTACGGATAAGGCGGCCGCAGTCAAGAGGATAGGCAGGGAAGAAATGCAAAATGCCCAATGACGCCTGCATCCAGACCAGGCTGCGCAGCAAGTGGCCAGAGGTAATGAATGGATGATCGAAGAGCTGTACGTTGCCGCTGGCGCCGAGGATGATGCCGACGGCGGTGAGCGCCGCGCCGATGTTCGCCAGCGGGCCGGCCAGCGCGAGAACAAACTGACCGCTTCCGTGATTGGCCATCTCCTGGCTCTCGGGATTGGCGTAGGCAAACAGGCCGCCGATGGGCAGGAGCAGGATGGCGCGGAGTCGAAGGCCCAGCCATGCCGCCGCCACAATGCGCGCTGTTTCACGCACAGCCACGGCCGCAACCAGGAGAAGGAAGAGCGCCAGCGCGCGAGGCCAGCCGTCAGAGCCGCTGATGGCGAACAGCACCAGGACCAGCAGAGGGAAGAAGATGTGGACGCGCATCTCCACACCGAACCATCGGCCCAGCGGAATTGACCAGCCACGCATACACCGATTGTAGAGCGTGGGGTGGGAAAGGAGCGGGTTGAAGGGAGTGAACGGAGTGAAAGAGTGAAGGAGTGCAGCTGGGAACGGATGCGCTTCCGCTATTCTGGTTGGCGATGCGCATCATCGCAGGAACGTACCGCTCGCGCACGCTCGCGGCTCCGCCGGGAATGAGCACACGGCCCACCAGCGACCGGCTGCGGGAGACGCTCTTTAACGTGCTCGCCCCGCGGATTAAGGGCGCGGTGTTTCTGGACTTGTATGCCGGCTCGGGCGCGGTGGGGTTGGAGGCACTGAGCCGAAGGGCCGCGAGCGTTACATATGTGGAACGTGCGCCGGCGGCACTGAAGGTTCTCGACGGCAACCTGGCGCGGCTAGGAATCAGCGAGGGCGTGAACATTCACAGAAAAAGGGTGAGCGCGTTTCTCCGTGGGATCACCGGAACCAATCCAAAACCAGAAGAAGATCCAAAACCAGGAAAAAACGAAGTAGTGTTCTTGGATCCTCCGTATGAAGCAGCGGAGGAGTATGCGATCGCGCTGGGATTGCTGGGTGGTGCGGCCAAAGGGATTCTTGCGGAAGGTGCAGTGGTGATTGCCGAACACCGGCGCAAATTCGCCCTCGATGAGCGATACGGCAGCCTGAAACGAACGCGTGTGCTCGAGCAAGGCGATGCGGCATTGAGCTTCTACGCAATCGAATCCGATGCGACCCAGGCTTGAACCGCGTCCGGCGCCGGCGGTGTTTTCGGTTGAGCCTTGAGATAACCCACTACAATGAGGCGCATGAAGACCAGGTGTTGGTTCAAGGGTCTTGCGGCCACCGCGCTGGCAGTTGCCGCAGGAGTGGGAGCGCACGGCCAGCCAAATACTGCAACCGCGCCGCAAGCTCCAGCGCGGCAGCTCGTCATTCTGGATACGGATATCGGCGACGACATCGACGATGCGTTCGCGCTGGCCCTACTGCTGCGCAGCCCTGAGGTGAAGTTGCTTGGCATTACCACTGCCTTCGGGGATACCGAACTACGCGCGCGCCTTGTAGATCGCTATCTCGCGGCCGTGGGCAGCAAAGGAATTCCGGTGGAAGCCGGCGTTCGCACACCGGCGACGAATCATTTCACGCAGGCTGCATACGCGCTTCAGGCGCCGGGGCGGAAGCACGGCGACGCAATTGGATTTCTGCTTCGCGAGATCGCCGCCCATCCCGGCGAAATCACTCTCATCGCCATTGGTCCGCTGTTCAATGAGCAAGCGGCCATCGCGCGCGACCCGGCCACCTTCCGCAAATTGAAGAGGGTCGTTCTCATGGGTGGCAGTGTCTATCGGGGGTACGGGGACACGAATCAGCCCGTGTCGGCAGAGTGGAATATTCTTTGCGATCCGGCAGGAGCGCGGTCGCTGCTCGCCTCGGGTGTTCCGGTCTTCATGATGCCCCTCGACTCAACCCAAGTCCATCTCACTTTGCCGGAGCTGGGGGCCGTCCTTTCACAAGGATCGCCGCTTACTGACCAGTTGACGTTGCTCTACCACCAGTGGACGGGGCCGGATGCCTGGAGGATGCCCACACTCTTTGACCCTGTGGCCGTAACCTATGCCATTCGTCCTGCACTATGCCCGGTGCAACCGATGCGCCTGGATATGGATGACAAAGGGTTCACCCAGCCTGTCGCGGGTCCACCGAATGCGCAGGTGTGCCTCAAATCGGATGAGAAGGGATTCCTGGAGCTTCTCCTGAAACGGATTTCGGCCGATTCGGCACAATCGTCGAAAAATCAGGGCGAGCAGAGTGATTTTCGACGTAGAACGAAGTGATTTGCAGGCTTCCACCGGCGAAACTTGACTGTTGTGAGCAAGGTCACCGTCAACTCCATTGACAGCGGAGGAAAGTAGATGAAAAATGGCGGGGCGAAAGATTTCGAGCCATTCAATGCTGTCTATTCATGCGGGCCACTTATGTGGTTAAGGGAGGGAATGTGAAAAACGCGGTGAAGTTGCAGGTTTTGGTAGTTTTGGTTTCGCTCGGAGCCGGCCTATGGATGGCAGGATGCAAGTCGGCGCCGGATCTGACGCAAGCCCAGGCTTTGACGATGATTCAGGCCAAATACGACCAGACTCCCGCCGCGCCCGTGAACATTACTTTGAACGATACCGGGATGCAGCAGGGAGGGACTGCAAAATACTGGATAGAAACCAAGAGGTATCCCAACGGCTATTGGGCGGACTTTACGCTGACGCCCGACGGCAAGAAGGTACTGACTTTGGCGGGAGGCGCAAGCGTGATCCAGTGGCGGCCCGATAGCCCGAGCGATCCGCACTTTGTCATCGTCATCCAGTCCGTCGTGACGAATCATATGAAGGCGCGCGATGTGGGAGAGATTCAAACGGTGGCAGATACGAGGATCGCCTCGTTCACTGAGGACGTGAATCTTGACGGGCTTCCACAGCCGCTCGCGGACATGGCGCACAATCCCGGCAACAAACTGAGCTCGCTGCGGCAGGCCACGTTTGTCCTGACCAATGGAGCGTGGACGCTGCAGTCGATCGAATAAGGCTTGCTTATTGCGGCGATGAGGTTTGGGGCGGCGCGCTGCGCGGAACTTGTGGTGTCTGGCCTTGGCTGCGCGGGACCGAAGGCGTCTCGCCGCCCTGCCCGCCAAAAACGTTCACGTTGGCGGCGGTAAAGACTCCATCCTTCACAACGCCGTCGGCGCGCACCGCGTCTCCCACCTGAATGTCCGCGAGAGTGATGGGATCGCGGCGTTTGCGGAATTCAGTGTTTTCATCGGCAACAAGGGTGTGCGGCGCGCTGTCGAGCGTTCCGGTCAGCGTGATTTTTGTGCCGTCGATGGCGGTCACCTTTCCCATCAGCCAGGTCTTGCCAAAGTTCGCTTCCATGGCGCGGATCTGGTCGACTGTTTGCTGATCCATGAGGGCGACGGCTCTCGCATTCACGCTTTTTGCCGAGGCGTCGGTGTCGCCCATGACGTTGATGACGTCGCCCGCTTTGATGTCGGTGGCGCTGATCTGCTGCGGAGGATTCCCGCCGCCGCCCATCCCGCGATGTCCGCCTCCGGGCTGCTCGCCGCCTTCGCCCGGACCGCCTCCCTGACCCTCGCTCGAACCTCCGGTTCTGGCCTGGCGCTTGAAGATCCGTGTGTCCGCGGTGAAATGGACGGTGTAGACGTCGCCTGTATCGGTTTTGATGGTGTAGTGATCGGCGGCAACTGCTGTTACGGTGCCCATGATGCCGCGGCCCATCATCATTCCCGCGCCCCCGCCTCCGAAGCCGCCACGGCCACCGCGCTGGCCGTAACCACCGCCCCATCCTGAGTTTCCATTCTGGCCTGAGTTTTGGCCGGACGGGGGTGCGATGCCGGGGTCCTGAGCGCAGGCGGCGGCTGTGAAAGCGAGAGCAATCACAAGTGACGGATAGAGGCGGTTCTTCATCGGAGTCTCCAAGGGAAGGCTGAGCGCCAACCTACTTGATAGACGCCCGAGATGCGGCCGGAGACGACGATAGACCCAAGGTGGGCGCGGATTGAGCCGCTTACTGACTGTGCTGCTGCTCCGCAAGCAGCTGTTTGAAGGCGGGGTTCGAGCGCAGGCTGGCGAATTCAATATCGTTTGCGACCTTCTTGCGCGTGGTAAAGCCCTCGTCAAGCGCCATGCGCAGATACTGCAGAGCGCAGTCGGCGTAGCCTGCACGCGCGCAACCTGCCGCCATGTAGTAATTCATTGCGCCCCGCTCCTGAACCGAAGATGGATCGTCCACAGAAGGAGTGCCGCGATTGGAAAAGATCTCCGGATCGATAGTCAAAGCCTGCTGGTAGGCCTCCCAGCCCTTGTTGTACTTATGTTCCGCCAGCAGGTTGGTGCCCAAATTCTTGAGGATCAGCGCGGACTTGGGATCGATTTTGAGCGCCTTGCGGTACAGGCGTTCGGCCTGGCCGTATTCCTTCTGCGAGGCATAGACCGTGGCGAGATTATTCAGAACCTGAGAATTGCGCGGATCGAGCTGGAGAGACTGTTTGTAGCAGCGAGTGGCGTCTTTGGAGTTGAACATCATCTGGTAGTCGATGCCCATCTTGTTCCAGATCGGCGCGGTCATTTCAGGCGCTTTCGAATAGGCCGCAATGGCAGCCTGGTAGTGCTGGCGGGCAGTGAGCGAGTCGCCAAGCTGCTCGGCAGTCGGCGGGGTGTGGGCTGGGGACACGGTTTCGGGCGCAGTTGGAGCGGCCGACGGCTGGGACTGGCTGCTTGCCTGCGCTGGCAGACTCCGCGGAACCGCAAGAAAGAACGCGAACAGTGCCGCAATTGGAATCCGCTGTAGACCGAACCTCAACATACTTTCTCCTGCCATCCCACCCGAGAATGAAGAGTCTTTCAGGATTCTCTGGCAGGGATTAAACCACCATTCACAGTCAAATGCCAGCACACTACTACCATTAACGGTTAAATGGACCTATCCAGGCCGGGAGTTAACGGCGGATGGTCCGTCATGGGGCGGCCACCCCAGGTGATGGGACGGATGGGCTCCCCTTGGTGTGCCCGGGACGAGTGGCCGCTGCACGATAAGGCGTCGAAATCGCGATGGATTGCATCAAAATGTTCTACACTCAGCGGATGCGGGAGGGGGACCGTGAGCACAACCACTTTTTCTGGCGCCGGGTCGGCGATTCTCAACCGTTTCAATGAAGTACGGCGCAGCACAGTCGGCTTGTGCGAGCCGCTTTCGGCCGAAGATATGATGGTGCAGTCGTGCCCTGAGGCCTCGCCGGTCAAGTGGCACTTGGCCCACACCGCTTGGTTCTTTGAGGCCTTCGTGCTGCGGGAGTTTCTGCCCGGCTACAAACTCTTCAACCCCGACTTTCCCTGGCTCTTCAACAGCTATTACGAAGGTTTCTCTGCATTTCCCGAGAAGCGGCTGCGGTCGTCGTTTTCACGGCCTGGACTCGAAGAGATTCGATGTTATCGCGAGTATGTGGACGCAGCCATGCAACGGCTTTTCGAGCGCGAGCCGGAGGCGGAAGCGCTGCGGCGCATCGAGCTGGGTGCGAACCACGAAGAGCAGCATCAGGAATTGCTGTTGACCGACATTCTGAATGCGTTTTTCACGAATCCGCTGAGGCCGAAGTACAGGGAGCAAGAAAGCAAGGGAGCAAGGGGGCGGCTGGAGCCGGTTGAGTTCACCCAATTTGAGGGCGGATTGCACGAGGCCGGCAACGCGGGCGACGGTTTCTGTTTCGACAACGAAATGCCGCGGCATCGCGTTTGGCTGGAGCCGTTTGCTCTGGCAGACCGACTTGTTACCTGCGGCGAGTACGCGGAGTTTATGGCCGATGGCGGATACCGCAAGCCGGAGTTGTGGCTCTCGGCTGGGTGGGATGCGGTGAAGGCGAACGGCTGGAGAGCGCCGCTCTATTGGACCGAAAGTGATGGCGCCCGCGGAGAACATGAATGGAGCGCGTTTACCTTGCGCGGAGAACTTCCGCCCGAGGACTTGAAAGCGGTGCCTGTGAGCCACGTAAGTTATTACGAGGCAGACGCTTACGCGCGGTGGGCCGGCCGTCGGCTGCCCACGGAGTTTGAGTGGGAAACCGCCGTGGAGGGCCAGCCGATCGAGGGTAATTTGCTCGATTCCGGAAACCTCACTCCAATTCCTTCTACTAATCTCGTCCAAAACCAGGACGGTGCGAAGCACTACTATGGGGACTGCTGGGTGTGGACGAGTAGCGCTTACCTGGGCTATCCGGGCTTCAAACCGCTCGATGGCGCGCTGGGAGAGTACAACGGCAAATTCATGAGCGGGCAAATGGTTCTGCGCGGCGGATCGTGCGTGACGCCGGCGCGGCACATCCGCTCGAGCTACCGAAATTTCTTCTCCCCCGAGACACGATGGCAATTTTCCGGCATCAGGCTGGCGACATAAACGCGCCAGCTGCATCGAAATTGAAGGCGAATTAACTGAGAACCCATGACCGCAGCAGCTTCCCCTGCCCCAGCCCTGCAATTTGACGAACGCGTCGCCACGGCGGTCCGCGAAGGACTCACTGCGCGGCCCAAACGACTTCCGGCATGGTTGTTTTACGATCGCGCAGGTTCGCGGCTGTTCGATGCGATCACCGAACTCGACGAGTATTATCTGACGCGCACCGAGCGCGGCATTTTCCTTCGCGCCTCGAAAGAGATTGTGCGTCAGGCGAGCGCCGAACAGCGGCTGCGCATTTCGGAGCTGGGCGCGGGCTCAGCAGAAAAGACGCGGCTGCTTTTGCGCGCCGCGGTCAACCGTCTTGGAGCCGTTGTCTATGAGCCAATCGATGTGTCAGCGAGCGCGCTCGATGGAGCGAGACGACGCATCCAGCGCGAGATTCCCGGCGTGACGGTGACGCCGCGCGTAATGGACTACACCGATGGCGACGGCCACAAGTTTCATCTTGGAGCGATGGACCCCGACGAAAGAAGGCTCGTGCTTTACATCGGATCGAGCATCGGAAATTTTGAGCCGGCCGAAGCCGAGCGTCTGCTACACCGCGTGCGCGCCGGACTGGAGATTGGCGACTCGATGCTGCTGGGTGTCGATCTGGTGAAAGACAAATCAACGCTGGTCGCGGCGTACGATGACGCGCAGGGCGTGACGGCGGCCTTTAATCGCAATATGCTGGTGCGCGTCAACCGCGAATTGGATGCAGAGTTCGATGTGGAAGCATTCGAGCATCGCGCTGTGTGGAACCAGGCAAATTCACGCATGGAAATGCACTTGGTGAGCCGCTGTGCCCAGCAGGTGCTCGTGGGCGAACTGGATATGACCGTCGAGTTCGCAGCCGGCGAGACCATCCACACCGAGAACAGCTACAAATACCGGCCGGGGCAGGCGGAAGCATTGCTTGCGAAGACGGGCTTCCGCGCCGAGGCAACCTGGACCGACGAGCGTGGCTGGTTTGCGGTGTGCCTCGGGCGGGCTAGCTAGTTCTAACTCGCCGACGAATCGTCGTCGACTGTTGAATCATCGACGGGCGTATCGTCGACGGGCGTGTCATCCACTGGAGCGTCATCGGCGGGCACATCATCCGTTGGCGTATCCATTTCCTCGCCGGTTGAGCTCCCGTACTCGCCCGAATCAGCGGAGCTGTCGGCAGTCTGCTCCTCGCCTGCGGCAGCGTCGCCATAGAGCTGCGCGTCGGCTGCATCCATGTCCGGATTGCCGGAAGTGTCGTCGGCGTAACTTGCAGCGGTTGTCGCATCCTCTTGCGCGGTCTGCTGGTCCGATGCGGCGTAGCTTTCATCGAGCTGCGCCGTCCAGGTCTCGTCGGTGTTGTCCGGACCTCCTTCGCCCGCCACGGTCTCCGATTGCTGGTAGGCGTCTTGAGCATCGGTGGATGCGGCCGTGTAGTCGCCCGATTGGACGTCCTGAGCCTCCTGTTGCTCGTCCTGCTGGAGCGTGTCCTGATCGGAGGTCAACTGCGACGGATCAGTGGAGCTGGTCGAATCGGGGTCGGTCGAGCTGGTGGCGTCGGGATCGGAGCCGACCGTTCCCCCCGCCGTTGGGTCGTCGGTGCTGCCGGCGGTCGGGTCGGTTGGATCGCTGCCGTCGGGCGTCGTCGAGCCGTCTCCGGGATCGGACGATGGGCTGATTGGATCTACTGACCCTTCCGGTTCCGTGTCGCCGGTGGATCCAATGGTTGGCGAGTCACTGGGGTCGGAATAGCTGCCAGTGGGATCAATAGAACCCTCGGGTCCCTGGTCGCCAGGAGTTGAACCGTCTCCGGGAGTGGTCGAAATGGGATCGACCGAGCCCATGGGATCGCTACCCGGGTCAGTCTGGCCAGTTGGATCTGTTGTAGGATCCGTTCCGGAATCCGTTTGAGCGCTTGGGTCAATGGCGTCAGGGTCGACGACGAAAACCTCTTCCTGGCCATCCGGCGCAGCTTCGACCACGACTACTTCGGGATCGGTGCCTGCGGTTGGGTCGGTGACGGCGTCGAAGACTTCGACAACAACTGGTTCGTCGGAAGGAGTGGAGCCGTCCGGTGAATTCGCGGCCGCATCGGGGACAATCACGACAACTTCATTAGGATCGTCTGGCATACATTATCCTCTCTTTTCTTTTTGGGTCACCTGGCTTGTTTATGCGCGGCAGCAGCCTCCTGCGGCTTGGAGGGCAGTTTTGCTTTTGCACTCGAAGGCGCGGGCGCGGCAACCGGCTTTGGCTTTGCGCCGGCGGTACCCGCCGGCTTTGCCTGTTGAGATGCGGACGGTGGGGGGGCGACCGTTTTTGCCGGTGCGGAGGGGGACACCGGCGCGGTAGCTGGTTTGGTTCCCGCGGCGGGAGGAGCCGGGGCCTGAGAAGCCGGCTTGGGCCGCAGCGTAAAAACGTTCTGGCATTTTGGACACCGGACGTTCAGCGACGGTTTGCCGCGCAAAACAGCAAGGGGAATGCGCATCGCGGTCTGGCACTTGTTGCATAAGACGCGGACGGAGTCAGAGGGCGGTGGTGCGGGAGCTTGCGCCAGCGCGGGCGCATGTGCCGGCGCGGGGCCCTGAGCTACTGGGGGACGCCGGACGCCAGGCGCGGCAGCCGTCAGGCCCGATATTGGCGGCTGTGGCGGAGGCGTCAGGCGCTTGCGAACCGGCTGGATGGTCTGGCTCCATCGCATGAGCTCCGGCTCGTGCGCTGACTGTCCGAGCAGCCGCAGACGCCGCGTTGTGTACATCGAAGATGTGGTCGTCATTTCTGAGAAGCGAGTCATTTGATCGTCGCTCGCCTCTTCCTGCTTCATCCACTCCTCAATGTTCACCTGCTTGAGGAGCCTGGCGGAGTGGATGGACCAGGCGAGCAGCACACGGCGAGCGAGTCCCTCGTCACCGATGGTGAGCAGCGCTGCGCGGTCCGCGGTGATATCCGCCTGGCGCGACCACGCCATCAGCGGTATGTCCACCGCATCCTGAACCCATTTCGTAGGGCTGAAGCTGATGGCGTTCAACACTCCGCTGGAGAGCAAACCTTTGCGCACACTATCGTCGCCGACAAGGAAACGAGCCACCGTTTTCCAAAGGGCGTGGCCCGCTTTGCAGTGGCCCATCTCGCGCGCGAGAACGAAGACCAGATCGTCATTCTGAAAGTTGTTGAGAATCGCAGTGCCCAGAACAATAAACGCACTTGTGTCGGTGCCATAGGTATACGTATTCCATTGCGAATCGCCCGAGATATAGACATCGGGCATTCTGGTCAGGCCGAGAATGCGCGCGGCCAGAACGGCTCGAATCCAAATATCAGGGAACTGCCTTGGGCCGAGGCGAATGCCATTAAATGTCGATTCGATCCAAGGACGACCCACCTTTTCCGAGACGGACCTCGCGGCCGCATGAAGCGCGGAGATGCTCTGCAGATGAGTCATCGCCTGGCCGTCCTGCGCCCACATGAAAACCGAGCGATCGAGCTTGTAGCCGGGAAGCAACGGACGCAGCCAATTACATTCCGGGCAGACCAGCACGTTTTCGCTGAGCCCGGTTCCGGTGTTACCGCACGTTTTGCAGGGGACCGGCTGATTTGCGACGATCGGCGCCGCCTGGGTTGCGTCAGGCGCTGGCGCGAGAATTGGGCCCGAAGAGGGCTGCGGAACAGGCGCTGCGGGTGAGGGTTGCCACTGGGGTGGTTGGACCGCCGTTGCTGGCGCCGGCTGCCATTGCGGCGCGGCCGTGGCTTGAACCGGCACTGCGGGCGTCGCTTGAGCAGGCCCGGTATTGACCGGTTGCCATCCGGCGGCGGTTGGCGGCGCCGCCGTCGCAGGATTTGTGGGCATGGGCTGTCCCGGGGCGAGCGGCGCTACGAGAGTGGCCCCACAAAACGTGCAGAACCGCGAACCAGGTACTCCGGGCCCATGTCCCTGCGGGCAAATCAGCGGAGGAGCGATGGTTGCCATGGGAACTCCTTTTCCGGTTGAAAGGCGGAGAGATCAGTAACCCGCGAACTGAAACTCCGCCAACTTGAAAACCCAGCTCGCAAACAAAAGTGCAGTTGAAGCGTAGACAGCCTTGTTGAACCAGGCGTGGTCTGTAATCCGGCGAAATGAAATGCGGCGCCAAAGCAGAACCATCGTCAACGGAATGAGCGACACCGTGCCGAAAAATGCCAGGACGCCGAACGGATTGGCGAAGAACGCTTTCCGGAATTGAAGGCGGATGGCCCACGCAAAACACGTCGTCATTCCGCACGTCGGGCAGGGCAGATGCGTGAGGCGCAGAAAATTGCAGGGGGGCAAACCCAGTTGCATATGCGTTCCATAGCCGATCGCAGCGGGCTTGAGCCATGCCGCCATGGCAAGAACTGAGCAGGCAAAAGCCAGCAGTCCCATAGCAACCGATTTGTCGGTGCGGCCGTACATGCTGGCCCTCCCAGTGAACTCAAAGAGCGCGAAAACCCCTGCCCCAGAAGAACAAGATCCCGATAGCCGAAAGAATCAAAGCACCCACGTTTAGGTAAAAGGCGAGTTTGGCCGAGCTTTCGTTCAAATACGGTGCGCGCCCTGAGGCAAAATCATCCATGTCTTTCTTGGCAAGAAAAAGGCCCGGAATTGCCGTAAAGGGTCCGCAGCAGAACAAGGCCGCGATGCCCAGCCCGATTGCCCACTTGGTGTTTTGTCCCGTCACATTCGCGCCGGGGCCCATGGGTGGATAGACGCCAGGGGGCGGCGGATAGACTCCGGGCGGCGCGGGAATCGCGCCCGGCGGTGGCGGCGCATAGGCTCCCGGCGTTTGTGGCTGGTTCGATGCGGGCGGTGAAGGCGGTTGCGGTTGTTGAGTAGCAAGCGGCGTTCCGCAGGTTCCGCAGAACGCAGCATTGGAATCGTTGGTCCCCCCGCAATGCGGGCATCTGACGTCGCTCATGGAAATGCCTCTTGAAGGACGATGGAAAAAGATCAGGCCGCTAATGGACAGCAAGCCCCACGGCGGCGCGTTCTAAGCGTCACAAATGGAGCGGCGGGAGGGAGCCGTTGGGGATTACTCTAACCGGTTTTCGCGCAAGTAGAAATAAAAATCTGAGATTCCAGCAGGGAGATTGTTGGCCCGATGAGAAGGCTGTATGGCTGGGCGCTGCCTCGGCCTATTTTGGCGACTTGATGCGCACCAGCAGAATGTCGTGGCTCGCGATTTCAATTGGCATTCCGTCGGTCAGAACGATCTCCTTGCCCGTCCACAGATCCTTGCCCTTTTGCGCGCCATGCAGACCGAGCGTGGCCAGGCTCAAGTGAAACGGATGGGTGGAGTACCGGTCGGATCCGGCGTTGATGACAGCGATGGCCATGGCTCCGCCGGAGAGAGGCCGCGTCCAGACGTCCACTTCACCGTCGGAGTAGGCGTGCATGGCTTCGCGGCCCAGGAGATCCTGATCGATCGCGATCACCTCGCGATTGGTGAGGATGGCGCGAACTTCCGGCGTCATGTTGGGCAGGTCGTTGCCCGCGAGCAGCGGCGCGGCCAGCATGGCCCACATGGAGAAGTGCGTGCGATTCTCCGCCAGCGAAAGCCTGCCGTTGCCGACTTCGAGCATGTCGGGATCGTTCCAGTGGCCGGGTCCGGCATATCGGGCGAGTCCAGCCTGCTCGTTCAGGATGGAGTAGATGCTCTGCCAGTAGGGCTGGATATCGCCTGTGGTGCGCCACAGATTCGCGCCGAGGTTCGGGCCCCACTCCCACACCGCGTCCCATCCGTACTGGCACAGCGAATAAACGATTGGACGGCCGGTCGCTTTCAGCGCCTTGTCCATCTTGCCGTAAGCCGCGATCATCATGCGCATCTGCGCGGCTTTGTCGTCGGGCGCCTGCACCGACATGACCGACTCGCGATAGCTGCACAGGTCGTACTTCAGGTAGTCGACGCCCCATGAAGCGTAAAGCTGCGCGTCCTGCGCTTCATGATCGAGTGAGCCTGCGAAACCTGCGCAGGTCTTTGGCCCAGGCGACGAATAGATGCCAAGCTTAAGCCCCTTCGAGTGTACGTAGTCGGCGAGTGCTTTCATGTCAGGGAACTTTGCATTCGTGTGCAGCACGCCATCAGCGTCGCGTTCGCCTTCCCAGGTGTCGTCAATATTGACGTAGACATAGCCGGCATCTTTCATGCCGGTTGCAACAAGCTGATCGGCGGCGTTGCGAATGTCCTTGTCGGTTACGCGGCCGGCGAAGAAATTCCAGCTGTTCCAGCCCATGGGGGGCGTAAGCGCCACCTGCGTGGCTGCGGACTCTGGGACGCTTTTCTTCGCGGTCTTCGGGGCGGCCTGCGCCGCAACGGTCACGGATCCGAAAGCAAAAACGCAAATAGGCACAAATGAAAATGCACGCACGGCGGGTATCTCCTGAAAACCTATTCACGGTCATCGTATCTTGCCGATACACAGCTCATCAACGGGGCGCCGAATCTTCGAGCGACACAGAACCTTCTGAGACATGCGAGATACTTGAGACAATGCCTTTTACTTTCTCTCATGCAGCCGCCATATGGCCTTTTCAACGAACGCGTCTTGTCCTGTCGGCCCTTATCGTCGGAAGCTTCGCGCCCGATTTCGCCTATTTTTTCTTTCTCAACGCGCACGGACTCGGCGCCCACTCACTGCACGGCATGTTTCTGTATGATTTGCCACTGAGCCTCGCTGCGCTTTGGCTCTTTCATGCCTTCGTAAAGCAGCCCTTCATTATGCTCCTGCCGAAGGGGTTTCGCGAGCGACTGAAACCCAGTGCGACACCTTTCTCGTTCTGGCCGCCCGCGCGGCTGGCATTGATCGTAGTCTCCATCCTGGTTGGAGAAGCGACGCACCTTCTATGGGACTCGTTCACCCACCCGTTCTATTGGCCGTATCGACATTTGAGCTTCCTCAGGCTGCCAGTCCACTTGCCCATTGAAGGGGATGTGCAGATGTACAAGGTGCTGCAGGACGGCAGCAGTCTGTTCGGCCTTGCTGTCGTTGCGATGTGGATCTGGATGTGGTATCGCGCGACTGAGCCGGGTGAATTGCCGACCGCAAAGCCCTATTCGCGGGGGCAAATTCGCGTCATCACGATCGTCGTGCCGGTACTGGCGCTCATTGGAGGAGCGCTTAAGTCGTATAACAACGCCGGCATCCCGGCCATTGAATTTCGCCCCTTGCTCCACTTCTGGCTCAACGCTGGAATTGCCGCAACCACGTTTTTCATGGTTGGACTGCTGATCTGTGGCGCAGTTTTCCGGAAACGAATCGACTCCGTGGAGCCGATGCAGGCATGAACGGCCGCACCGCTCACGGCTGCTTGCCCGGCGTTTCCTTCTCCTTGGGTCCCAGCAGGAGTTGGAATCCGATGTAAGCGATCCAGCTTGGCTCGCCATTGGTGCGCGTAACCGACTGGATTGCACGTCCGCCCATAAACAGCAAGCGAAAATGTCCGGATTGGCCGAGGGTCTGGCGCCCGCCGAGATCGAGCGTGAAGGAGCGCTGTTTAGGCTGGTCCCCAATGCGGTTGATGGCCTGCAGGTCATACAGCTCGGCATAAAGTTCAGTGCGATCGTTGAACTCGTGTCCGGCGATCAAGCCACGTCCCCACTGATCGGGCATGTTTTTGTTCCCAATCCATCGACCCACTTCGCCATTGAGCGCCAGCCACCCGATTTGTGCCGTGGCCTCGATGGGCAGATAGTATTGCGGCCCGGGCTCGACAATACCGCGCCTTACCGAGCTGGTGGGATTGTTAATCATGACCTGCGGGTACGTGCCCAGCGAGAAGAGCAGATTTTCGTCCGTTTTGGGCTGCCCCGCTCGATGGTATTCAAAATAGCGCCACTTTACGCCCGGGTACGATTCGCCGAGCCCCACACCTGTTGAATTGTTCGTGTCCGTGCCTGCGGCAAGGGGCAGCTCGTATTTGAGCTGGATACGATCGCCCCAGCCGTAGTTCAGGTCGACATCGGGAATTTCGTAATACGACTGGCCGGGATTATGGTTGGCGATCCAGCCAAAGTTGATCTCCCAATGATGATTGCCGGGCGTGCCGGGGTCGTCGCCAATAAACGGCGGGCCGCCCTGCGCTCGAGCGAGCGCTGCGAGCGTAAAAAGCGCGGAGAGCGAAAGAATTCGAAGCAAGCGGCGCATCGACAGGTCGAGGGAGTTGCGCAACATCGGGTTCAAGGCGATCGCAGGAGGATCCAAATCAACGTTAGCATTTTGCGTCCCGTGGGCAGGGGGATCGACAGGTCATTCAGGACCTGACCGGGTGCTCTTCTATCCTGCAGGCTGAAAGCGCGGGACCACCCGGCTCTGCGATACTTATCTGTTATGCCCATTGACGACCTTCAACAGGCTGCACAAAAAATCGCTGGATTTCTGAATACCCTGAACAAATTGGGCGGGCTACGCCTCAAATACCGCATCAGCGCGTCGGATGGCGTGAGCGAAGGGGAAGGCGCCGCGCCGAGGCAAATCTCGGTTGAATTGGCCGGGCCCGATGTGCCTCTGGTCATTCAGCACAATGGCGAGTTGCTGCGCGCGCTGGAAACCCTGGCCGCACAAATGCTCCGCCTTGACCACCACGAGCACCACATGGTCAGCTTTGACGCTGGCAACTTCAAGGCTCTGCGCGCCGAGGAGCTGCGTCTGGCCGCCGAAGCCGCCGCGGAAAAAGTGCGCCAGACTGGAGTTCCCTACAGTTTTCCGCCCATGAACAGCCGCGAGCGGCGCATGATGCATCTGGTTTGCAAGTCACTCCAGGGTGTTGAGACAGCCAGCGTGGGAGAGGGTGCAAACCGCTTCCTCGTGGTCTATCCCGAGGGCAAGACCAATCTGCCCGTCAAGCCGCAGTTCAAGCCGCGAGGGTTTGGACGCGATCGGCGATGATCTGAAGCGATGGTAGAATGCCGCCATGAAGAGCCGTCTTTCACTCAAGTTGCGAATGATAGCGGACGCTGTCATGGCTCTCGCCTTTGGAATCGTTGCTCCCATCGTTCTCGCTCCTGCAAGCAGGAACTGGCAGACGATGTTGGTGACCTCCGCCTCATTCCTCTTCGCCGCGGCATTTCAGTTTGACTTGATACGAACGATATGGCGATTCCAAGGCAAGCTCCCGGTGAATTAACACCTTTCATGAGAACTTCGACGACATTCCTGCTGCTCGTGCTCATGGCGTGCGCGTGCCCCGCGCAAAAGCGGATGGTGCTGATCGATCAGGATGGCGCCGGTCCGGGCGGTTCGGACCAGATGTCGATGCTGGCACTGTTGCAGGCGCCAGACGTTCAGGTGCTGGGCATCACCATGGTCACCGGCGACGCGTGGCGCGACGAAGAGACGCTGCACACGCTGCGCATGCTGGAGCTGACCAATCACACCGATGTTCCCGTCGTGCGCGGCGCTGTGTTTCCGCTGGTCCGCAATGAAGAGCAAGCACGCATGGAAGAAGCGATCGACGGCAAAGTGGCGTGGCTGGGCGCATGGGGCGGGGTCGTGGCAACATCGGCGACCGGCGCTGTGAAACCGGAATCGCACGGGCCTTATGAGATTCCGCCCATGCCTGAGGGTCTGCCGGCCACTAAGCCGCTCGATGAAGACGCCGCGCACTTTCTCATCCGGCAGGTGCGCGCGCATCCGCACGAGGTGACGATTTACGCCGCCGGGCCGCTGACCAACATCGCGCTGGCCGTCTCCATCGATCCGGAGTTCGCGTCGCTGACTAAAGGCATCTTGATCATGGGCGGAAGCATTAATCCGCAAACGAACGATATCGAGACCGCAGACCCGCGGCACGAATTCAACTTCTGGTTCGATCCCGAGGCCGCGCACATCGTGCTCCACGCCAACTGGCCGCGCATCGAAGTGACGACTGAAGACATTTCCGCCAAGGCGCCCTTCACGCAGGAGATGCTGGATGCGATTGCAAAGTCGCAGGCGCCGGCGGCGCGCTACATTGCTGCTTGGACCCATCGGCGCACGGATATGTGGGACGAGCTCGAAGCGTGCGCGTGGATCGATCCCGCGATCATCACCAAGGAAGTGGATGTCTTTATGGATGTGGACCTGAGCCACGGCCCAAGCTACGGCGATACACTCGCGTGGCCCGAGGCACTGAAGCCGTCGAATGGAGTGCGGCTCGTCCACGCGCAGATGGATTTGGATCTGCCGCGCTTCCAAAAGGACTTTGTCGACGTGATGACGCGGACCAATTCAAAATAGACGATCCGCTGGAAACTCTCAGCGAAGGTGAAGGATGACGCAGCGATCGATTCTTGGAGAGTGTAAGCTTGTGGCGTTTGTCGCCACCACGGATTCCGTCAAGGCGCGGGCGTTCTATGAAGGCGTTCTTGGACTCAAGCTCGTTGAAGATCAGCAGCCGTTCGCGCTTGTCTTCGACGCCAATGGAACCATGCTGCGGGTAACAGCTGTGCGTGAACACAATCCTGCATCCTTCACCGTGTTGGGCTGGGATGTGGACTCGATTGAGAAAACAGTGGAGCGGTTAACGGCGGCGGGGGTCGAGTTTCAACGCTATCCCGGAGTCAACGACGGCGACCCGAAGGGAATCTGGACTGCGCCCAGAGGGGCCCGAATCGGATGGTTCAAGGATCCCGATCAGAATGTATTGAGCGTGACGCAGTTTTAGAGCGGGCGTTGGATTCGCCCGCTCATTTTGCCTACATAAAGTTGAGCGCGCATCAGTCGGCCGCATTCTTATCTCCGTCGTGATGCTTGTATTTGATAATCGTCGCGTTCAGCCGGTCCGGATCGACGGAAACCTGCACGACATTCAGTTCCTTCCCATCGAGATCGAGAATGAAGAGCCCCATGCGCTTGCCGTCGGGGTGCGAAAAGATCAGCGTTTGCTCGCCGCCATGGCGGCTGGTCTCGCGAATCATCCGGTCCCATCCCTGGCCCAGCTTCTCCTCGACCAGGCGATTCAAATCATCTCCGTCCACGGGCGCTGAGAATTGCTCGAACTCGGCAACATGCACGCCGCCCACGCCGCCATGTGTGGCCACACCCGCCACAACGCTGGCCAGACCCATCAGCGGAATGCGCATGGCGTGCTGGTGATAGTGCGACTCGATGGAATCGACGACGCCGTCAAAGCCGCCTTCACCGGCCGCTCGCACAACCCACCACGGAGCCGTCAACAGCACGCACAGAACAGCGCAGCCAACAGGAATCCAAAAATGCCGATTCCCAAGATACTTATTCATTGGTCGCCTCCCTTTCTTCTACTTCTCACCCTTGTCACCCTTGTCGCCCTTCGTGCCCTTGCTCTTCTGTCCCATATCCACGTCGCCCAGCTTGCTTAGCCCGCTCAGACCTTGAAGCTCAGATAGCTGATCCATGCGGATGGGGCCGAGGATCAGCACGATGGTCAACTCTTTCGGTTCGGCGTCCAGCACAAAAATTCCCTGCGGCTCGCCGTTGACCATCTTCATCATCACGTCGGTGCTCTCTCCTCCACCCTTGCTCTCGCGTTCGTGCACCATCGGCGTCCACTCGGGAGTGGCGAAGGCCTGGCGCAGTTGTTGAAGCTCGTCCATCGAGTATTGGCCTTCTTTGTCGAATTCGTAATCGCGAACGTAGATGCCGTCGAGCCCTTCGATCAACTGCTTTACCGCAGCCTGGTCCTTGTCGTTCTTGTCCATGAATTTGGCGGCGAAGTCGAGCATGCCCTTGCCCAGCGTCACTTCGGTTACGTTGGCGGCGCGTGTGCCTAATTCCTTTTCGACCGGCGTAGGCAGCGGAAACGGCGAGGGTGAGGTTTGCGCGCACGCCGGCATAATCAGCGCGGCCGCTCCCAGGATGACTGCAAAAATGTTGCGTTTCATGTTCAAATCTCCTTCTTCCTGACCACGAGTTCTTGTTACTGCGATTCGTTACTGCGAATCTTTGTCTTGCTGCTGCAACTGCTCGTTCATCACCTGGAACGCGTGATTGGTAATGCGGAGCGCGGTAAACACCTGCTGTTTCGCTTCTTCTCCCTTGCGGCGCTCAACGGCGTAATGCCCTATCGCGGCGCTGCCTGCCACTCCGGCCAGGACGAGCGAAGCTGCAATGCGTTCGAGCCAGATCATGCGGTTGCGCTGGCGCGCGGCGGAGCGAATGGATTGGATCTGCCCGCGATTTTGCGCGCGACGATCCATTACCTTGTGCTTCAGGCTTTCGGGCGCGGGCTGGCGCTTGAGGCTCTCTCGCAATTCGCGCTCGAAATCGTCAGTCTGGTCAAACGGCACGAATGTACTCCTTCAGCTTGCTTTCGGCCTTCGTCCGCAACAGCTTCAATCCCCGCTGCAATTGGCTCTTCACCGTGGCTAGCGGCGCGCCCAGCGTAGCCGCAATCTCTTCCGGCGTCAGCTCCTCCTGGTAGCGGAGAACGATCGCCGCGCGTTGCGCTTCCGGCAGCGTGGCCAGCAAAGCTTCAATGCGGCCACCGAGTGGCGAGCTTTTTTCCTCCGCCTGCGCGCCGTGGTTTTCGTCAATCTCGACCCACTGGCCGAAGCCGCGCGCACGCCGCCGGCGCAACGCATCGGTTGACCGGCTGATGGCGACACGCCGCAGCCAGAAGCACGCGTGCTCAGGACTTTCGATCTTCGCGATGTTCCGGTCAAGCTCCACAAAAACGTCCTGCGCAATCTCCTCGGCCAGGCCGCGGTCGCCGGTCATGCCGAGCGCCAGCGAAAAGACCATGGACTGGTGCTCGTCAAAAAGCCGTTCGAAGTCCGGGAGTTGTTCTAAGCCGGGCTGCCAGTCGTTGGCCATAAAACTCGCTGCTACCTTCTAATCCGCACGGGAATGCGGGATGGGATGCAGAGAGTTACGCGCTGGACGGAAAAAAGTTCAAGGTCGAGGGAGCGCCGGTCGGGAGTCCGGCTCTAGATCAAAACAAATCCGGGATCGCATTGAATGCAATGCGCGTCGGCGCGGCCTTGTAGGCGGTGAGCATAGCCGCGGGAGCGAGCGTGCTCATGCCGTACTTGTCGTTGATCTGGTCCATGGTGGCGTTGAGGCGCGTGCGGCTCTGCTCTTCTTCGAGCCCGTCAAAAAGCGCGAGCGTGTGCAAGCGATCGGGAACCAGATTGTTGAGTTGCACGCCGATGAAGTACGGGTGCTGGTATTGGTCACCTGACGGCCGTGACTCCCAAAGTCGGCGCAGAGCCGCGATGAGCGTTTGATTGTCCTGACATTCGCTCAGCTTCAATTCGCTTCGCCAGCCGCGCGCGGGTACACCAAAGCGCGAGACAGGTGTGCCCTCGCTGCGCGGCACGGCAAAGCCAATCGCCAGGCCGATGTGGCTGGCCCACAATCCCGCAGAGCGCAGGCGCATGGCCGCTTTGTGGAGAAGCTTGTGCGCCACGGCCCAGGCTTTTTCCGCGTCGCGCATCTCGGGCGCCAGCACATGCGAGTGGCTGATGGATTTCTGGTGCTCCAGCTCACCCATTTCGCAGTCTTCGCCTTGCAGCCAATGAAATAGCCGCTCGCCCCAAACCGATCCCCACATTTCGCCGGTATGTTCGCGGTCGAGCGCAAGCAAATCGTCCATGGTGCGAATACCCTTTTCGTTCAGGTGCTTCTCAGTGCGCGCGCCGATGCCGGGAAGATCGCGCAGCGTGAGCTGGTGCAGCGCTTCGGGCAGAATGTCGAGCGGCAGCGCCACCAGGCCGTCAGGTTTTTCCATGTCGCTGGCCACTTTCGCGAGATATCGGTTGGTCGCAAGGCCGACAGAACTCCGCAGGCATTCGCCCACATTTTCGCGAATCGTCCGTTTCACCCGTGCGCCCAGATTGATCGCATTCAAAAGCGGACGCTCGCGGCCGATAAGGCGGCAGGCCATTTCGTCGATGGAGCAAACAGCAGTGACTGGGACGCAACTCTCGACTGCTTCAACCACGCGATGGTGGTACTCGGTGTAGATTTCGTGGCGGCCCTCAACGAGAACAATCTCCGGGCACATGCGTTTGGCGTCGGCAACAATGGTCCCAGTGCGCACGCCGAAGGCCTTGGCTTCGTAGCTGGCGGCGATGCAGACTGTCGTGTCGGCCATCATGGGCACGACGCCGACAGGGCGGCCGCGAAGCTCTGGCCGGACCTGTTGTTCCACAGACGCAAAATAGGAGTTCAGGTCGACGAAAAGCCAGTTGAGCAGTGCCCCCTGGGCAGACCCTCCAGCCGGGGTCTCCTCTGGATCTTGCGGCGCAACTTTATCCGTAAATCGAAGGTTCGCAAGCTCCTCCGGCCACTCTTCGGGAGGGTGCGAGGAGACCGGGTTGGTCTGAGCCGCCATCTTCGCGCCCAATAATTTTCGCCTTTTCTTTGCTATTTTGCAATCTATTTCTTCGCGTGAACAGGCCGATAAATAACCTGAAAGCGCTAGTTACTGACGCGAAAGGGTGGAATAGCGTCTAATTAAAACGTGGGTAGCATTCTTGAAGATCCCAAATCCGCTCGGATGGCGGGATCATGACCCGGAATGGTGACCGAAAATGCAGACCCTGGCTCATTGGATTGCGGTGAATGGAAGCGTACTCGCCGTGCTGGTCACGTTGGGGGTAGCTGTTTTGCTGGTTGCTTGCCTCGAGTGCACACATTGCCCGAAGAGCAAGAAAGACGATCTCTTCCATCGCCACGAAGTCTAACTAAGTGCTAGTTCCCGCCCGCGGCCGGAGCTTCCGGCTTCAACCAAGTCTCAAACTGCGCCAAAATCCGGTTGTACAACTGTGCCTCCGCCTCGGGTCCTGCAAGCGAGTGTGTCTTGCGCGGGAAAATCTGCAGGTCGTAAGGAATGCCGGCGTCAATCAGTCTCTGAACGAACTGCACCGTGTTTTCGAAGTGCACGTTTTCGTCGCCGGTGCCATGAGCCAGCAACAAGCGGCCCTTCAGGTTCGCCGCCGAGTTCACCACAGAAAAATCATGATAGCCGTCAGGATCTTCCGTCGGCACGCCCAGATAGCGCTCGGTGTAAATCGAGTCGTAGTTGCGCCAGTCGGTAACGGGGGCAACGGCCACGCCGGCGCGGAAGCGCGGCGAATGTGTCATGGCATACAACGTGAACGTGCCACCCCAGCTCCAGCCCCACCACCCCAGGCGTTGAGGATCGAGTTGCGGATACGCCTTCAGCGCCGCGTCGATCACGGTCAACTGATCCTCAAGCTGCACCGGGCCAAAGTTGCGATACGCCGCCTGCGCAAAGCCGCGCCCGCGGCTGCCCATGCCGCGATTGTCGGCGTGGAGCACAGCAAATCCATGTTGCGCGAGCAGCTCATCGAAAAATAGATGGCTGCCCCATTGGTTCATCACGGTCTGGTCGTGGGGCCCTCCGTAGGGATTCACAATCAACGGCGTGCCGGCCGGATTGGCATTGCCTTGCGGCAGCAGCAGCGTGGCAAAGAGTGTAGTTCCATCGTGCGCCCTGACTTCAAATTGCAATGGCGCGTGCAAATGGTAGGAATCCAGCGCGTGCGTCTCCCAAAATACGCGGCATGAGACAACGGACGCCGACGCCTCGGGGGTTCGGCAGACGCGCATCTCCGGCGGCGTCATGCTCGTGGAGAATTTGTCAGTAAAGGCGCTGCCATCGGGAGAAAAAGTGGCTTGGTGAAATCCCTCGCCCGCGCTCAGCTGCTTACGCTCGCCGGCGAAATTCACCTGCCAGATCTGCTGCTCCAGTGGATTGCGTTCGTTGGATGCGTAATCCACCACTTTACGAGCAGTGTCCACGCTGTACACATCGCCGACATCGAAATCGCCGGTTGTCAGTTGGCGATCGAGCTTGGCGTCGGACCCGAGCGGCTTCGACCTGTCGTAGCGGTAGAGATAAATATGATTGTGCCCGTCGCTCCAACTGGTGAACACGATGGCTCCGTCGCTCACCGTCATATCGTAGCTTTCATCGAGAAACTTTTCGTCGCTGATTTCGAGCATGAGACGCGCTTCACCATAATCGGTGTCGGCAAAGAAAAGCGCCAGGTGCTTGTGATCGCGGGTTAATGCTTCGGCCCAAAGGGTCTTGCTGTCGACCCAGCCGAAGCGTGGCGCATAATCGTCACCTTCGTGAAATGGGATCTTGATCCATACAGGCTTTCCGCCATGCGCGGGCACCACGGCCAGGTGCACATCGGGATTGGGGTCGCCTGGCTGCGGATAGCGCTGCCAATCCACCGTAGCGTGAGTCGGAATCCAGTCAGTGAGCGGGTACCGCGGCACCTGGGTCTCATTCGTTTGCAAAAACGCAATTCTCTTTGAGTCAGGGGACCAGAAGTAGTTGCTCCGGACGTCGAGCTCTTCTTCGTACACCCAGTCCACTTCACCGTTGTGAAGCACCTGACCATCGGCGGCGGAAGGATTGGGCGCGGGTGCGAGAGGAATAGTCGGCGTGCCGGGTTCGCGGAGTGGAATGACGGCCAGACCGTGATCCTTGATGAACGAGACGGACCAACCATCGGGAGAGAACTTGGGATCGTCGCCTGAGAGGAGGCCCGAAAAGCCGATTTCGACTCCAACGCCATTGCGCAGGTCGTAGAGCCACAGCCGGCCGTTGGAATCGAAGAGAATGTGCGTGGAGTCCGGAGCCCAGACATAGCTGGCCAGGTTGTAGCGGAGGCGATGGTCGCGGTCCCGCTCAGAGTCGCTGCTGGCGTTCAGGTTTTCCATCTTCGCCGCGCTCACCAGCACATGGGTCTTGCCCGTCGCGGGATCCACATCCATCAATTCGCCGCCATCGAGGTACGTCAGATGCTTTCCGTCGGGCGACCAGGTGAGTTGGCCGGGCGGCTCGCCAATCAGCGGTCCATGGGCAAAGATGGCATCGACAGTAAGCGGCTTTTCAAGCGCTTGCGCATTGATGGGATGTGCGGTCAGCGCAAACGCTGCAATAGCCGAAAACAGGATGGCGGCTTTTCGCATCAATGGGCCTCTCCTGAAGTGGGAATCCGGCCCGGAATGCGGGATCCAAGACACGGGATCTGGACCGCAGAAATCGGAGGTAGGCCGGTGGATCCGGAAGACTCAGTCTAAATCAAAGCACTTGGCGGCGAAGCGCCGCTCGCACACGCAACTTCCTTCGGGAATAAATGCTTGCTTGACTCCCGCAAAACCCCATACAGTCAGGAAATCCCCCGGGAGGAAGAAGCATGTCGACAACGTACGATGTTGCCATTGCGGGCGGCGGCCTGGGCGGCGCCGCCTTGGCCAAAAGCATGGCTGAACGCGGCGCCAGGGTCCTCGTCATCGAGCATGAGCGGCAATTCAAGGATCGCGTGCGCGGCGAAGCAATGTTTCCCTGGGGCTACGCCGAAGTTCAGGCCCTCGGAGCGGCCGATTGCTTTGCCCAAGCCGGCAGGCACCACCTCAACTCGCTCGACACTTACGTTACGAGCGACCTGGTCGAACATCGCGAAGTTGTCCCCAGCACAAAGCATCAGCTACCTTTTCTCACCTGTTATCACCCCGCCATGCAGGAATCGCTTTTGAAAGCAGCGGCAACAGTGGGTGCCACAGTGCGACGCGGTGCGGCGGTGCGGGAAGTGCGGCCGGGTGCGCCGCCGGAGGTGGTGATTGACGAAAATGGCCGCGCGGAAACCGTCTTCGCGCGTCTGGTGGTGGGAGCCGAGGGACGATCGTCCGTTGTGCGGTCTTCGGCGCGCTTCAAAGTCGAGCGCGATCCCGAAGACATGATGATCGCCGGAATTCTGCTGGAAAACGTCTCCGCGGCGGAAGACACCCTCGTGGGCATCTACAACTTTGCGCTCGGGCAACTGGCGATTGTCATCCCGCAGGGCGGCGGCCGCGCGCGGGTTTATCTTTGCTATCACGGCGCCACACAAGCGCGGTTTCAGGGGCCCGGCGACGTGGCGAGATTCTTTGACGGCTGCAAAAAAACAAGCGCCAATGCTGCGCTGTTTGAGGACGTGAAAGCGATCGGGCCGCTGGCGACGTTCAGCTGCGCGCACAGCTGGGTCGATCACCCGTACCGCGATGGAGTGGCGCTCATCGGCGACTCGGCCACGTCGAGCGATCCTACCTGGGGGCAGGGCCTTTCGCTCACCATGCGCGATGCCCGCGTGTTGCGCGACCACCTGACGCGCAGCGACGATTGGAATGCCGCGGGGCACGCTTACGCCGACGAACACGACGGCTACGCGGGCCGGATGCACACCTTCCACCAGTGGATGACCGCGATGTATCTCGCCACCGGGCCGGATGCCGATGCCCGCCGCGCTCGCGCCATGCCGCTCATTGGGCAAGACCCGAGCCGCCAGCCAGACTCGCTCTTCGTCGGGCCCGACCTGCCGATTGACGAAGCCGCAAGGAAACGCTTCTTCGGCGAAGACTGACGGCGGGGCGTTGCGCGGTTCGTTGAAACTGCGGTTTCCGAAGCGACTCGAAGCAAAACTTTGCTGTTTGGTATCGCGAGGGTCGACAGTGTATGTCGCGCCACGCGGTTCTACAATTGACCTACTCTGGAACCGCAGGCGCTTAGCGGCTTTTCCCCAAAGGAAAGCCGCTTTGAACGAAGCTCTAAAGGGAAGTGAATTGGAGAACCGCCAGCATGCACTGGGCAACTCCTGAAGAACGGCGTGCACTTGGCCAGACGCGGCGCAAGCAGGTGGGTCGCCACCAGCACGAGGCATTGCACGCAAAAGCCCGGCCGGTAACAGCGCTGGAATTAGTGGCGCGATCGATGCGCGGGCGCGTGCCGCCTCTGATCCAGCTCAAATACCAGCTCATGGCGGAGTCGCCGTTCGGGTATTTTCGCGGCGCAGCGCCGGTGATGGCAGCCGACCTGGGGCAGCTTCCGTCCACCGGCATCGTGAGCCAGCTTTGCGGCGACGCGCATGTGCGCAACCTGGGCGCATTCGCCGCGCCCGATGGGCGACTGGTCTTCGACCTCAATGATTTCGACGAGACCATCCGCGGCCCCTTCGAGTGGGACCTGAAGCGCATGGCGGCTTCGCTGGTGCTGGCCGGTCGTGGCGCAGGGCACAAAGAAAGCTCGGCGCGAAGAGCCGCCGTGGCCTGCGTTGAACGATATGCAACACAAATGCGCGCGTTTGCCCGCATGCCGCAATTGGAAGTGAACCGGTTTATTGTGCATCGCCTCGACCTGGCCAAACCGGTGCACGACGCACTCTCGAAGGCGGAACGCGCTACGCCTCAGCACACGTTGGATCAACTTACTGTGCCAATTTCCTCCCGAGCCGGAACACGCCGCCGCTTCAAAGAAATGAAGCCGATGCTTTGGCGCGTTACAGGCGCGCGTGCCGCCGCTGTCGTCGCCTCGCTGACCCTATATCGCGAAATGCTGGAGCCGCAGCGGCAACACCTGCTCGACTTTTACCGGCCCATCGATGTGGCCTTCAAAGTGGTTGGCACCGGCTCAGTGGGCTTGCGCGACTACTGCATCTATATGGAGGGCAACGGGCCCGGCGATCCGCTGTTTCTGCAGATTAAGGAAGAAGTTGCGTCGGCCTACGCGCCGTACTTGCCTGACGCGCGGGCCGCCGAGCACAACGGCAAGCGCACGGCCGAGGGGCAGAAATACATGCAGATCCAGACCGATCCGTTTCTCGGCTGGACGCACATCGGCAGCCGTCAGTATCTTGTACGCCAGCTCAACGACCACAAAGGCTCGATTGCGATCACAGACCTGGCCGGCGCCAATCTCAAGGCTTACGCGGAAGTCTGCGGCGAACTGCTCGCCCGCGGGCACGCGCGATCGGGAGACGCGCAGACCATCGCCGGCTACATCGGCACCGGCACCGCATTTCCTGAAGCCATTGCCGAGTTCGGCATGGTGTACGCCGACCAGACGAACAAAGATTGGGAAGATCTCAAGCGTTCGGGTAGGGCGAAGAAAAAGGCGTAACTCTGGTGAGGACTATTGTCGACGCCAGTAGACGTCGTATCCGCGCAAGCGCGCGGCCAGTGTAAATTCGCCCATCAGCGCCTGCATGGTTGCGGCGCGGTCCGGCGTCGGGTCAACGTTGATCTGCAAATCGCGCTTCACAATCAGCCATCGAATGTTGTCGGTGCCGGCCAATCCAGCCGTTTCGGCAGGCGAATAGGGATCGGTTGTCGGATCGAACAATAGAACCGGAAACCTCGGAACTCGTCCAGAGGCAAAGAAAAACGGATCCTCGCCGGGAATCAGGATCAGCCCATCATCTTGCGGAATATTCGCCTGGGCGTAGCGCAGCAGCTCGTCGAATTCCGGCAAAAACGGCCCCGGCGTGGCCATGCCGGCAAGCTCGGGAAACGCTGAGTGTTCGATTGGCGCATCGGGCAAGCGAGCGTAGGAGAGGCGCTCCTCGCTGGCGGTGTAGAAGGCTCCGCAGACAAAAAGCGTAATCGAGACGAGAGCAGCGAGCGCGGGCATGAATCCTCGCAATGCGGTGCGCGCGGCAATTGGGCCAAGGAATGCGAGCAACTCCGCGATGAGCAGCGCGAGCAGCGGCCAGATTGCATACGTGGAGCCCCAAAGCTCCTGCGACATGAATGTGCCCAGAATTGCGGCGAGCACGATCAGCGGAAACAATGCGCGCACGGACGGCTTTTGGCGCACGTTGAACAGGTTTGCGATGGCCACGACGGCCGCGAGCAAGAGCAGCAGCGGCCAGAGGGCCAGCAAGCTGTCGCCGCGCGAATCGGCATCGTCGTAGATCAGCAGCGAAGCGAGCGTGAAGAGAAACGGTGCGGCCAGCAGAAGGAAAGCCGCCAACTGCGCCCAACGAGTTTTTTGTGGCGCGAAACGCAACAGCCCGAATGCAGCGACGACGCAGGGCAACGTCCATAGCAGCGCCGGATCGCGAAAAACGGCGAGCATGGGGCCAAAGCCCGGCAAGCGGCGCTCGCCGGCGAAGGTCATCGTCCAGTAAATGTAACTGCGGATGCCGACGGTCCAGTGCAGCGCCAGCGCGGCTGCAAACAAAGTGGCGCCTGTGCCGGCAAGAATTGACAGCAGGGTGCGAGCGTCGGGCGCTTCAGGTGAAACTTGCTTGCGCCGAAAGACCGAGAACGCGAGCACGGCCAGGACCGCTACGATGCCCGCCAGCAGAAACGGCAGCCCCATGTTTTGTTTCGTGAAGAGCGGCAGGCAGAGTGCAACTCCGGCAACAAGCCCGCGCGCAACGCCCTTTTTTCGCTCGGCGCGCTGCAAGAGCCAGAGAGCGACGAGGATCCAGAACGCGCAATCGCCGTCGTATTCGGGAATTGGAATGATGCTGTAGATGCCAAGGACGGTGAGGGGCGCGGCTAAAAGCAGTGCCACAGTCCAGGCTCCAGAAATGCGCCCGCGCAGCGAGACGAGCGCGAGACGCCAAGTTAGAAGCGTGGCCAGCCCGCCCACAACCGCGGCATAAATCACGTGATGAAAGAAGACGCGGCCGGTAAAACGGATGATTGCAGCCTGAATCAGAAAAGTAAGCGGCGGGTGAACAAAGGGAAAGTGCCGGTACGGCGCCTGCCCGAGCGCGAAACGTGCCGCGCTGTCGAGCACATAGCTCGTGTCCCACAGAATCGCGACGTGCGCATTCTGCCACAGCACAACACAGGCCGTCGCGGCGAATAAAGCGATGCCGGCGAAGAGGTCTCGCAATCGGAAGCGCGGCCCCAGGCGCTCGAGCCTTGGGGAGCGAGCCGCGACCTTCACCATCCGCGGCGATAGTAATAGGGAGCGTAATAGGGCATGGAGAAGATCGCCATCATGAGTGCGACAACCCAGCCTATGAATGTCCAGCCAAGGAAAAGATTCAGAAACAAGATCCCCATGGAGTTGTGCGTGTGCCGCACCGCCGCAATGATCGCAGGAAGGAAATAAAGGCCGATGCCGAAGATCAGGAAGTGCATAAAATCTCCCGCTTGTGTACAGATATTTCTACGAAGAGTGTACCCCTGAAGTTCCCAGGTTTCCCCCCGTTACATTGCTAATCCCATGAAAACGCGGTGCATATTTTCATTGCGCACCCTTTTGCCGGTTGCGTATACTCCCGTGGTTGTTCAAATTCCCCCAAGGAGCGCATCATGGGAAAGATCAATGTTGGCCGCCTGATTATGGGCGGAATTGTCGCCGGAATTGCCATCGATATTGTGGATTATTTCGTGGATGGCATTTGGCTTGCGCAGCGCTGGGCCGCTGGAATGGCCCTGCTTGGCCATCCCGGATTCACGCAGATGCAAATCATCCTGTTCAACGTGATCGGACTTCTGACTGGGATCGTGGCGATCTGGGTTTATGTGGCGATCCGGCCGCGATTCGGCGCCGGCGTCAAGACGGCAATCATTGCCGGGCTGGCGGTTTGGCTGTTATCAACCCTGTTCCCGAACCTCGCCCTCATGCACGTTATGCACCTATTCTCGAATCACCTGACACTGTATACCACCCTGGGCGGCCTGGTCGAAGTTGTTTTCGGCACTGTTGTCGGGGCATCGGTTTACAAGGAAAGCTAATCCAGAATTGGGGTCGCCTCAGGGCTGACTGAGGCCGTGCAGGCCCTTCAAGGGCCTGCATCCACTCGGTTTGCGCGCAAAACTCCGCATGGCTTTCGCGCGTGAGATCGCGTGTGTGCGAAGGCCGCCCGCCTGAGAAAATCCGTTGCGTGCCGGCTCAGGCCGCGAGTATACTCCGCAGGTCTCCCCTAAATCCTCCAATCAAATTCCGAAAGGAGCGGTTATGGGAAAAATCAATGTTGGGCGGGTCATTCTCGGTGGCATCGTTGCCGGCATCGTGGGAGATGTTTTGGACATCCCAGTCGATGGTGTCTGGCTTGCGAAACGTTGGACGGATGGGCTGAGCGCCCTTGGGCATCCCGGATATGGGACCAACCAGATTATCTGTTTCAACGTGCTTGGACTCATCGTCGGGCTCGTCGCGATCTGGATTTATGCGGGGATTCGGCCGCGTTTTGGCGCGGGCGCGAAGACGGCAATTTACGCCGGAATAGCGACGTGGATTCTTGCCTTCCTGGTGCCGAACGTCGCTTTCATGTGGGTGGAGGGCCTGTTTTCGGAACACCTCACCCTCTATACAACGGCCGGAAATCTCGTGGAGTGTGTGATCGGGGCGATTGCCGGTGCCGCGCTCTACAAAGAGGACTGACAGCCAGTTTCCGATTCCGGTTCAATGAATTCCTGGCTGGCCGGGTGAGCGCCAAAAAGGCGTCCGCCCGGTTTTGTGGCGATCGACCGTGCCCTGCGCACGCGTTGAGTAGAAGTGTCAGTGTGCCCCGGCAGCCTGTAATCCCTCTACAATGATCCGGTATGCCGACCCAAGTCCGATCGCACGCCAAGATCAACCACGGGCTATTCCTCGGGCCGCCCCGTCCAGATGGTTTTCACTCCCTGGCGACGGTCTATCAAACGCTTGAAATGCATGATTTAGTGACGGTTACAGCCAGCAAGGCGCCGGAAACCATCCTGCGCATCACGTCGAACGATGCTCGCGTGCCCACCGACGAGCGCAACACGGTCTGGAAGATTTTCTCCCTGGTTTTGGAGCAGATTGGTGGGGGAACCGAAGTCCAAGTCCATATCGATAAACGACTTCCCGTGCAAGGTGGACTGGGCGCCGGGTCGGGAAATGCGGTTGCGGCGCTGGTCGGGCTGGACGCGGAACTGGGCACACACTTCCGCAGCTTGTACACCCGAAGGTTTGAGCTTCCGGCCAAAGTTGGCTCCGATGTGCCGCTGTTTCTCATCGGCGGAACGGTATTGGGCGTGGATCGCGGCCAGGAGGTTTATCCCCTCGCCGACATTGAGCCGACCTGGTGCGTGGTCGTCGTGCCGGAGATCGGAATCTCGACGCCGCAAGCCTTTCGCAATTGGGACGCGCTTTGTGCGGCCGAAGGTTTGACCATAGAGGCAGGTACCGCTAGACTAGAGAAGTTGAGCCGAGACTACGCCAGCGCCTTTCGGGGAGAGATTCCCGAGGGCGGGTTTGGACAAGGCTCCTCCGGTGTCTTCTCTTTGGGAGAAGACCTGGCCGGACCTAAAGAGTCCGCGCTTGTCCGCACCGGGATCACGAGCTGGATCGAGAACGACTTCGAACGCGTTCTGTTTCCCCAGCACCCCTCCCTTGCAGAGATCAAGCGTCTTCTTGCGGTTCCGGGCACTCCGGAGGCAGCCATTTTTGCGTCTCTGTCGGGTTCCGGTTCGGCGCTCTTTGGGTTGTACCTGACCCGCGGAGATGCGGAAGCGGCAGTGGACCGGATCGGCAACAAAGTCCGGGACCTGGAAGTGCGGAGCACGCTTACCCGTACTCTTCCGCGATCTGCATATTGGGATCAAATGTTGAAAAGAAGCTGATTGACAGTCCACCGTTGGGCAAGCGAGACTCACCCACGGCTGACCGAGGTGCTGGGCGATCGTTCAATGGTAGGACAATGCCCTTTGGAGGCATTTATCCAGGTTCGAATCCTGGTCGCCCAGCCAGAAAAACTGCTTTTAGCTGCTAGCTAATAGCCATTAGCTTGACATTGCGAGACCCCAAAAATGTGGGGTTTCGCGAGGACGAAGCGAATGGCCAAAGGCTTAAGGCTAAGAGCTTGAATAGGAACGCAGCCATAGCCAACCAGCATGGAGGTGCTCTCAAGATGGAAGCGGCGACGTCGACAGTAACACTCGAAAACAAGCCGGGCGAAACAGGCCCGGAGAAGCATGAAGCCGGCAAGGAAACACCGAAGATTGGTTCGGGCGGTGGGTCCGGAGACGGCAACAAGGCCAAGGACGCAAGGCCGGCACCGGCGCCGGAGCGCAAGAAGCCCGCGAAGCTGAGCGAGGACAAGCGCTTCAAGCTGTTCAGCGGCACTGCGAACCCGAAGCTCGCTCAGTTGATTGCCGAGGATATCGGTGTCAAGGTCGGCGAGGCCAAGATGCAGCGCTTTGCCGATGGAGAAGTCTACTTTCAGCTTCTCGAGAACGTGCGCGGTGTCGATGTTTTTGTGGTGCAGCCCACCTGCTATCCGGTGGATCAGCACCTGGTTGAATTGCTCATTATGATTGATGCGCTCAAGCGGGCTTCGGCGGCAAGGATCACTGCGGTGGTTCCTTACTACGGCTATGCCCGCCAGGATCGGAAAGATCGCCCGCGCGTGGCGATAAGCGCGAAACTGATTGCCGACCTTCTCACGACGGCCGGCGCCAATCGCGCGCTCTTTGTCGATCTGCACGCGGCACAGATCCAGGGGTTCTTCAATATTCCCGTCGATCACATCTTTGCCAGCCCGGTGCTGGTGAGCCATTTCAAGGAGCTCAAGCTGCCCAACCTGACGGTGGTTTCGCCGGATGCGGGCGGCGTGGAACGGGCGCGCCACTTTGCGCAGAAGATGGAAGTCCCGCTGGCCATCGTGGATAAGCGGCGCACGGACATCAATGTGGCCGAAGTGATGCATGTGGTCGGCGACGTCAACGGCAAAACGTGCCTCATCATCGACGACATTATCGATACCGCGGGCACGCTGGTAAAGACCGTCGACGCGCTCTTCGCTTCCGGCGCGAAGGCCGTGTATGCCTGCGCCAGTCATGCAGTGCTTTCCGGGCCGGCCATCGATCGCATTGCCAACTCGCGACTGGAGCAACTGGTCGTTACCGACACCATTCCTTTGCGCGAGGCGGCACACAAGCTGCCCAAGATTAAGGTGCTTTCGATTGCGGGCCTGTTGGGTACGGCAATCGAGAACATTCATTTGGAAACCAGCGTGAGCACGCTGTTTAGCTGAGAACTGTGAACTAGGAATTATGAACTGCCGGCCGGTGGCCGGCCCAACAAAGGGAGCGGAGCAACACTCCGTGCCCGATCTTTCAAGAAACGAGAAAACACGAAATGGCAGAAGTAGTCGTCGCCAAGCCCCGCGAGGGCAAATTCAACAAGAACGCTGCCCGCCGCGTGCGCGTGGCAGGCAAGATTCCGGCCGTGCTCTATGGTTCGGGACACGATCCCGTAGCCGTGGAAGTCGATCCAAAACAGATTTCGCGGATCCTCTACTCGGAGACCGGGCCTAACACGATTTTGGATGTCGAGGTGGCGGGCCAGCCCGCGACCAAGGCCATGATCGTCGATTTCCAGCGGGAGCCGATCAAGGACATGTTGATTCACATCGACATGAAACGCATTGCTCTCGACAAGGTCCTGCACGTGCGGGTGCGCGTCAAGCTGCTGGGCGTTCCGATCGGCGTAAAGACTGAAGGTGGAGTTCTGGACCAGGTGCTGCGCGAGGTGGAGATCGAGTGCCTTCCCGCGGATATTCCCGGTCACATTGATGTGGATGTGAGCGAGCTGGGGATGCACCAGGTACTGCGCGTTAGCGGCCTGCCTCACTCCGAGAAGATCAAATACCTGACTGCGGAAGACGCGACCGTGGCTCACGTTGTCACCATTCGTGAGGAAGTGGTTGCGACGCCGGAGACGGTGGAAGGTGCGGCAGCGGCAGTACCGGGTGCGGTTCCTGCAGCGGGTGAAGCAGGTGCTCCAGGCGAGCCTGAAGTCATCAAGAAGGGCAAGGGCGACGCAGAGGCGCCTGGGGCCAAGAAGCCCGAGGCGAAGAAGTAAGCCTTGCCTGAAGCGAGCGAGACCGGTTTTCAGCGCGGCCCTTTCCTGATCGTGGGGCTTGGCAATCCCGGTCTCGAGTATGTGTGGACCCCGCATAACGCGGGATTCATGGCCATCGACCGCATCGCTCAACAGGAGGGCGTTGTGGTTCAGAACCGGCGATGCCGGGCCACCACCGCAACTTGCCGCATAGCAGGGCGCGAGGTGGTTCTGGCCAAGCCGGAGACATTCATGAACCTGAGCGGCGTTGCAGTCGCCGCTCTCGTGGAAGAACTTGAAGTGGACTCAGCCCGGGACTTGCTCGTGATCTACGACGAGCTGGACTTTGTGCTGGGCACCTTCAAGATCAGGGAGCGCGGTTCACCCGCGGGGCACAACGGAGCCCGCAGCGTGACCAGTGCTCTGGGAACGGAAGAGTGGTTGCGTCTGCGTATCGGCGTGGGCCCCGATTTACCTCCTGAAGCCATTGCGGCAGCGGGAGGAAAACGGCCGGGCAGGGATTTTTTGCTCTCGCCTATGCGCAAGGCGGATTTGGCGGTGATGGACGAGGTGCTGGACAAAGTGGCGGCTGCCACGCGGCGCATTCTCGAACTGGGACCGGCGGCCGCGATGAACGAGTTTAATCGGAAAGACGAGAAGACAGAGAACAGGGACTAGGGACGTAGGGACTAGGAACTGAGAGCTGAAAGCTGTGAGCTGTGAGCTGGAGCATTTGCTCCGGCAGAAAAGGAATACCGATGTCGCGTGTCTATGAAGTGATGTTTATTATCCGTCCCGATGTGGACGACGACGAAGCCGAGAAGCTGATTACGGGCTTCACCTCCACGGTTACATCCCATGGAGGCGTGGTGAAGTCGGTGGAGAAGCTGGGCCGCCGCAAGCTGGCCTACACGGTGCGCAAGTTCAACGACGGCAACTACGTGCTGTTGACCATTGAGGCCGATGGCGCGGTAGTTCTGGAGCTGGAGCGCCGGTTGCGCGTCACTGAGCCGGTGATCAAGTTCATCACCGTGCGCGTGGACGAGGAAGAGAAGCGCCTGGCAAAGGTGAAGGCTGCTCGCGGCGTGCGCCGCAAGCCGGCCGAAAGCACGCCTGCTGCGCCACCGGCTGCCGCGGCCGCACCAGAAGCAGCGGCGGCGGAGCCTGCCGAGCCGGCACGGGCCAGCGCCTAGTGACAGGGACCACAGAGCGATCGCGTGCATGGTTCTCGAACCTTGATTCTGGTCGCTCAAGAAAACTTCCGGCGAGACCGGAGAAAAAGAAATGGAATGAGGAAACAAGATGGCTGAAGAAAACCAGGTAAGAGCGTCCGGCTCCTCCGACGCAGCTCCACAAAGTTCGTCCGGGCCAAGCGGCTCATCCGGACCGGGGTCGGGCCCACGTGGGCCGGGTCGAGGCCCAGGCGGTCCCGGCGGACGGGGCAAGTTTTTCCGCCGCAAGAAGGTGTGCAAGTTCTGCACCGAGAAGATTGACGGCATTCCTTACCGTGACGTGCGGCTGCTGCAACAATTTGTGGCCGAACGCGGCAAGATTGTGCCGCGGCGTCTGAGCGGCGTTTGCACCAGGCACCAGCGCCGTCTGACCCGCGCCATCAAGCAGGCGCGGAACATTGCTCTGCTGCCGTTTGCCACAAGGCAATAAGCAGATTGAAGCGCCGATGGAAAGTTCTGCGCGACGCCGCGTGGCCGCAGTCCTGGTCCAAGAGTTAAAACGGCCCACGGCCGCGCCTGCGGCAACGCGATTTTGAGATTTGGAGAGTTTGTTATGGAAGTCATTCTGAAAGAAGATGTAGCCGACCTCGGCTTTCGTGGAGAAGTGGTAAAGGTGGCCGACGGCTATGCGCGCAACTATTTGCTGCCGCGCAAGCTGGCCATGCAGGCCACTGCGGCCAACAAAGCCGTGATTGAACAGATGAAGTCCGCCGCCGCGCGACGCTCGGCGAGCGAAAAGGCGCAGGCCGAGCAACTGGTCGCCCAGCTTGAGCCGCTCGTGCTCAGCTTCACGCGCAAGGCCGGCGAGGCGGGCCATCTTTTCGGTTCGGTCACCTCATCTGACATCGCCGCGGAGCTGGCGGCGCAGGGCCACGAGGTCGATCGCCGCAAGATTCAGTTGGGCGATCCGCTCAAGGCCGTGGGCGACTTCAAGGTGGCCATTCGGCTGCACCGCGAAGTAACCGCGCGCGTCACCGTGAAGGTTCAGGCTGAAGTGACAGAGGAAGAGAAGGTTGCTGCCGCGAACGCTGCCGGCGCCGCCCCTGCCGAAGAAGCAGCCGAGCCTGCCGCGGAAGAAGCGACGGCCGAGTAGTCCAGGCTAGCTACGACGGAAACAGCGAGCCCGATGCAGCGCGAATCGGCGCCAGGCGGTTGCGGCGGCGCGCGGGCTGCTGAACTGAAGAGCCCAGCATGCCAGCAATCTCACGCAGTTCGGCGCGGGCGCGGCCAATGGCTGCAGCTACTGCATCGAGCCGCTTGCTTTCGCCCGCAGCGAGCGGCAATGCCGTCTGCGCATCCAGCTTCTTGTTACGCTCAGGCTTGCGCTGCTCATGCCCAAGAACGGTGCGTGCGCCACTGAGCGTGTAGCCTTCCGCGTGGACCAGGCGCTTGATCTCCATCGCCATCTCCACGTCGCGGCGGCGATAGAGCCGCTGGCCGGTTCCGCTTTTATTCGGCTTGAGCTGGGGAAACTGCGACTCCCAAAATCGGAGGACGTACGTCTCCACGCCGCAGAGCTCCGCGACATCTCCAATTTTGAAGTAAAGGCGATCCGGTATCGGCGGTGGCTCGTAGGCGCGCTTCCGGTTGAGCTGTGTAGCCATAGTATTCGGCGAGGGAAACAGTATCGTATAGGGGAGAAAGCCTCGCGCTAGACGAAGTATAGGCCACAGCATTCGCCCTTTGTGAAGCAAAATCGGGCGGCGAACCAACCTTTACAGAGGAAAAACAAGGCGAAATCCACAGCCCCGACCTTGTGGTTTCGCGCGTTACTTGGCAGCGATCGCGGTTCGCGCAGGCGATCCGGGCGGCGCAGCGCGCAAATACTGTTTGGGCCAGCTTGCCGGTTCGCCCAGTGCAGCCGCAGCGTGCACCGGCCAGTACGGGTCGCGCAGCATGGCGCGGGCGAAAAATACAAGATCGGCCTCGCCCTCCGCGATGATGGCGTTGGCCTGCGCCGGCTCGGTGATGAGTCCAACCGCGGCTGTTGCAATGCCTGCCTCGCGCCGGATTCTCGCGGCAAACTCAACCTGATAGCCAGGCGCCGCGGGAATCTTCGCATTGGGAACGAGTCCGCCCGAGGACGCATCCACCAGGTCGACTCCGTGCTCTCGCAACCGCTTCGCAAGCTCGACCGATTCGTCTGGATTCCAGCCGCCCTCCGCCCAATCGGTAGCGGAGATGCGGACAAACAGCGGCAAGCGTTCCGGCCACTCGCCGCGAACGGCATCCGCCACTTCGAGCACCAGCCGGATGCGATTGTCGAAGCTGCCGCCGTAAGCATCCGCGCGAAGATTCGCGAGCGGCGACAGGAACTCGTGCAGCAGGTAGCCGTGGGCCGCGTGAATCTCAACAAAATCGAAGCCGGCCTCGAGTGCCCTACGCGCCGCGCGCCGAAAGCCTTCGACGACGGCCTGGATACCTGATAAATCGAGCGCGGCAGGAACGCCGTAGTCGGGCGAAAAAGCGATCGCGCTGGGAGCAACCGGTTGCCAGCCGCCCTGCGCTGGAGTCACCAGCACGGGCCCCGCTTCAAATGGCGTAGCTGTGCTCGCCTTGCGCCCAGCATGTGCCAGCTGCATGCCGGCACGTGAGCCTTGCGTATGGATGAATTCTGCGATGCGGCGGAGGTTGGCGATTTGCTCGTCTTTCCAGACGCCAAGATCGGCAGGCGAGATGCGGCCTTCAGGCAGCACAGCCGCAGCCTCAAGCGTCACCAGCCCGGCCCCGCCTTGAGCGCGGCTTCCCAGGTGAACAAGGTGCCAGTCGTTGGCAAAGCCGTCCTCGCTGGAATACTGGCACATGGGCGAAACGCCGATGCGGTTACGGAACTCAACGGAGCGAAGTTGAAAAGGAGAAAAAAGCGGGACAGTCATATCTAACTAAGTAGATGATTGGCGTGCGGGAGCGATTCAATGATCCGCCGGCGAGGCCGGCGGCTGGAAGACGCGGTCGAAACCCATGCTTAAGGCGAAATACCGGGCCGAAATTTCCGAAACGAATCTACTGTTTCTTGAGCACCGCCGCGCTCTTTTCGTCAAAAAGGATGGCGCTTTCGAGTTTGCGAAACTCGGCTGCCTTTTCGGGTGGAATCTCCACCTGCCGCACCACATAGTCGCGCTCATAGTGCAGCACGTTGCCCTTGGCCGTGGTTGACGAGTGGTAACTGGCGAAGTCCGTGTCCACGTCCACCGGGTCGGGCGTTTCGTCGACCACGTAGCCGGACGGAAGCGTGATGTCGAAGCTGTCGCGCCAATCGCCCGGTTGCCCGATTTCGATGGGGTATATGCGCGTCTTGTTCTCCATCACTTCCGGCACGGCGCGAGCATCGTCGCCCACCACCCGTGGGCGCAGCAACAGCAGCGGGCCGGCCGCATGCGCATAGCTTGAGTCGCTCACGTGCAAGTCGAGCGTGACTGGCTGATCGAGCTCGCCGGTCTCGTGGAATTCATATCCTTTGAAGTCGACGCTGGGTAGATCGGAGCTCAGATGTTGCTCCAGGTAGTCGTGTACTTCCTTGGTGTCGTCCTCCTTGAGCAGCGCGCGCTCACGCGCGGCATCCACGCCGGTAAACACGTCGGTAATGTCGCCGGCGAGCGTGCCGTCCGGAGCCAGAACGAACGAGCCTTTGCGATTCAAGCTGGCGGAGGCCGGCGGAAGCACCGGCATCTGCAGCACCTGGCTGTCGGCTCCATCGGCCAGATTGCCGTACGCCCCTTGCAGTTCTCCGCGGATCAGGCCCAGCGGCGTTTCCTCGTCGGTAGGATCAAAGATGAGCAGGGTCTTGCCGTTCGCGGCCTTTACGCGCGCCGCAAGCCGAGCGTCATTTTCTCCATCCGGCAGTTCGATGGCAGTGATCATATGGTCGCCAATCAGGGAAGGAGCCGAAGGATCGATGACGCCGCGTTCACTGTTCACGTGCAGATAGTAGGCTCGGATGCCGACCGCTTGAAGCATCGAGATAAGCAAAGTGGTTTTGTCTTTGCAATCGCCATAGCGGTTGCGGTAAATGTCGCCGGCATAGTGCGCCTGCAAACCGCCAATGCCCTTCATGATGATGAAGTAGCGGATGTTTTTCTGGACATAGCTGGTGAGCCGACTCAATTTGGCGTAGAGATCGGGCGCTCCCGTAACGAGTTCCTGAGCCTTGGCGGTGATCTCGGGCGTGGGATCGGGCCGATGCGCTTCGAGCTGATCCTCCCACAGGCCGAGAGCACGCCATTGGTTGTCGACGCCCTTAACGGCGTCCTCCCCCCACATCACCGTCATGTGAGCCGCCAGTGCTTCCCACGGCGGGGTCGCATGGAGATTTTCCAGATCGAGCGCGGGAACGTTCGTAACCTCCCAACGCAGGTGGTTATCAGCTGTCTCGACAGGCGTGACAGGCTTGAAATGACTCCACGATTCGGCATAATGGCCGCCAGGAGGCAGCGCCAACTCAAGCGACTCATCCACAACAGGAATCGTGTCCTGTATTCCCCAGGTCGCCATATTCATGTAGGGCCGGAGATCGTGCACGATCTCGCAGGCGACGACGGCGCCGGGATCGTCTCCGGGAGGCCTTACATACCTGGTGCGCTCGGTGAACTGGGTATCCGCGTCTTCATAGTCCCCCACATCGACGAAATCCGAATCCATGGCCTGAAGCTGTCGGCCGTCGGCGGTGATCGTCCACGAGTGGAAGGAGTCCAGCTTTGCGTCGATGTCGTAATCTTCACCGCAGTAGCCGCGTTCGCGCCCCTGCGGCTTGAGAATGCGAATGACGGTTCGCTTACGTTCGACGGCGCGATTTTGCTCGTCGATGGTAATGAGATAGTCGTGGAGCAGGAGGATGGCAGAGGCATCGCCGACGTTTGCCGGCGTCGGCGTTCTTGCGGCATCAACCGCCCAATCCGGCGCCGGCTGCGATTTTTCTTTGGCTGCAGCTGAATGCGAGCCAAGAAAAAGTGTTCCGCAGCACGCCGCGAAAATCAGAAACCGGGAAACGCTCGTCAGCGTACACATCAATTTCCTCCCCCCGCCGGAGCGGCCGTCTTTCCCGATGGAGCCGGGGCTGCTGGCATGGTCAGAACCAACTGCTCCTGATCGGCCCCAGCAACTTTCTGGTAAAACCCGCGCAGATCCTGATACTCCTCCGGTTTGGCAATCGTGAACCCAACCAACAGTGTTTGGCGAACCGTGATCTGGCCGGGTTGCGCGACGCTCTTTGCAATGAAGGCCGCATGGCTGGGCCAGGGAATGCTGGCGTCCTGGGGAGCGCCCTCCACGGTGACTCCGTCGGGGAGGTGATAGGTGATCTCGTCGGTCACGCGGCGGCCGTAGTGCATGTCCACCGGTATGAGGCGCTTATCTTCATTCACAAACGGGACCGCTGCGCGGGTTTCAAAAAAGAATCCCGGCAGAATCAGGCGCTTGGCTGTCGCTGTCCCAAGCGTCCCTTTGACGGTAACCGCAGCCATCAAGTCTGAATACGGATCGTTCATGGAAAGGAAGTGGTCGACGTGCGCGTCCACGCCCTCGGGCGCCAGGCCTTCAATTTCCTCGTGGTCGAACTCCTTCTTCAATTCGGTGTCATCCTCCACAAGCGCACGTTGGCGCCAGTGGAGCGCCTTCTGGCCGTTCATGACGATGTTGATGCGTCCAGTGACTCCGCCTTGAGCATCGACGAACACATCGCCCAGGCGTTGCGTGACGTTGTCTTTGTATTGCTGTTCCGGCGTTGAGATCAGAGACGGGCCCTGAGCGCTCTGGCCGACCCCTGCCGCATCCGAGTGCTTCCAACTGACAGTTTGGAAGGGACACATCTTCTCGCCGGGATCGAGCAGGATCTCCTTGCCACCGACGCTCAAGGCGACCAAGGTGGAGTCAAGCTGTTCGAGGCTCATAAAGGCTGGATCGAACAGATCGCGGTCCCGGTCGACGACTTTAACCGCATAAGCCGTCAATCCCGCGGCGCGCAGCATCGAGAGGTACAGCATCGCGATGTCCTCGCTCGAACCGCTCTTCTGCTCCCAGGTGTCTTTCGCGTCCTTGATCTCCTTGATCTTCAACTCTTTCATTTCCGACTCGCTCTTCTTGCGCGAGAAATCGGTATTGTCGAGAGCCTGCACCGCGATGTACAGCTTCTTCGCCTCATCCAGACCGCTGTCGTTCGGCGAATTCAAACCGGCTACAACGTCCTTCATTGTCTTCGAAGGCCCGGCAAACTGGTCCACATCTTTCGACCAGAGCTTCACTGCTTCTAACCAGAAGCTGTGGCTGTCAACCGCATCGGAGTAAAAAAAGCCCACCCTGTAAAGCAGACTTTGAATAGGCGGCATCCACTCCTCGTCAGGGCTGGGTGGAATGTCCGTGATGTCAAGGGTGAGCCTGCCGCCAGCACCGCTCTTCACTGCAACGCCTTCTGGAAGATTCGGCCACCACAGGAGGCGTCTCATGATGTGTCCATGTGCATCGCCCAGTGAAAGGGCGGTCTCGGCGGTGAACTCGTAATGTGCCTTGTGCACAAAATAGGATTGCTGAACCGTCCATTGCGGGGGCTCGAACCAGTTGTAGTGAATTTCGTAGTAGTACTCCAGAATGCTGCCGACTTCGACATTCGGTAGCGTAAAGACCTTCTTGTTGGCTTGCAAATCGCCGCTCTTGACGATCATCAGGTCTTCCGGCTTGATGGCGAGCGGAAAGATCGCGCCGTCGGGATGGATTGTACGGGCCTTGATATCGGTGACCTTCCAATCGCCCTGCAGGTACGGAAGTTGGACCGTTGCCAGTTCCTTGCCCTTTTCGGTGAGTACTTTGATTCGTCTGTAAAGACTCCTGTAATGGAGTGAATCGTTTTCGACCTCCTTAATATCGAGGTACACCGCCGCCGCCCCCGGCGCCTTGGAATCGGCGGTCATTTTCAGCTCTTCGTCGGTTGGCTGCTGGAATTGTGCGCAAACAACGACCGGCGCGACAGCAGCGAAGAACAAGGCTGCGCCGCGCAGAAGAATCGATTTAGTCATCGTGGTTGGCCCTGGCTATTTAAGTGCGACCATTCTAACCCGGAACGATTCCGGCGGGCGGAACAATTCGGAGAATCCGAACCAGGCCACAACGCGGAGGTACCTTGTTGGCGGTTCAGAACCCTTTCTGACTGGCAGGAACGGTAAAGACAAGCTGCCCCTGGTCGGCGGCTGCCACCTTCTGGTAGAAGCCACGTAAGTCCTGATAATCCGATGGCTTGGCCACATCGAACGCACGTGCCAGAACGCGGGCCACGGTAATCTGCCCTGGCTCCGACTTGGATTTGACAATGTAAACTGCGTGGCCCTCCCAGGAAACTTTCGTGTCCTGCGGCAACCCCTCCACCGCGAGGCCCGGAGGCAAATCGTAGGTCAACTGCTCGGTCACCTGTTCGGCGTAGTGCATATCGATCGGCTCTAGGCGCGTCTCTTCGTTGACGAAGGGCGCGTTTCCACGAGTCTCGAAGAAGAAACCCGGCAAAATCAGCCGCTTGGCTGTGGCTGTGCCCAGCGTGCCTGTCACCTTGACGACAGCCATCAGCAGGCTGTCCGGGTCATCCAGTCCCAGGAAGTGGTCGACATGAGCCTCGACTCCGTCTGGCACAATCTTGTCCAGACCGCTGTCAAAGTCTTTCTTCAATTGCGCCGCGTCGACTTCAAGGGCCCATTGCCGCCACGCGAGTGCTTCCTGCCCGACCATCACAATCTGCACGGTCCCTGTAATGCCGCCATGCGGATCGACGGTCAACTCGCCGCTGCGCTTGATGGTGTTCGCGCCGAAAACCTGGGTTGGTGTCACGGTTCTCGCTGGTCCGTCGGCGCTTTGCCGCAGGCCCCCGGCGTCCGAGTGCCTCCAATTGACGGTCCCGAAGGGACACATCTTCTCGCCGGGATCGAGAAGAATCTCTTTGCCGCCGATGCTCAAAGTCACCAGCAGGTAGTCAAACTGGTCGAGGGTCATGTAATTGGCATCGAAGACGCCGTGATTGCGATCGACCACTAAATTCGCATATGCGGTAAGGCCCGCGGCGCGCAGCATGGAGAGGTAAAGCAGCGCCATGTCATTGCTGTCGCCTCTCTTCTGGGTCCATATATCTTCGTTGCGCTTGACCTCCTTTTGCTTCAACTGCTTCAGCTCGGATGTGCTCTTTTTCCTCGAGTAATCGGTGTTGTCGAGAGCTTCGACTGCTGCATAAAGCTTCTGAGCCTTCACCAAATCGCTATCGGCAGGGGCAACCAGGCCGGCAACAGCGTCGCGGATCGTCTTGCTCGGTTCGACGAAGTGGTCCACATCCTTGGACCAGTTTTTCCCCGCGGCCTGCCAAAAGTCGTCCACGCTCTGCAGAGCTAAACCTCCGTAATAGATGCGAACGCTGTAAAGGAAGCTTTCGATGGGTGGCATCCACTGTTCGTCGGGGATGGGTGGAATATCCGTCACGTCCAGGCTGAGCTGGCCACCGGCCCCTCTCTTCACACTCGCGCCCGATGGCAGAATGGGCCGCCAGAAAATTCCAGGAAAGCCAGTGGGAGCGAACTCGTAGTGCGCCTTATCGACAAAATACTTTTGCTGAATCTCCCAGATCGGGCTTTCGTAGTAGCTGCGTGGGTCGTTGATGCGCAGCAGGTAGGAATACTCGAGAACGCTTCCAACCTCCACGCTGGGTAGCGTAAAGACTTTGCGCTCTTTCCTGACCTGATCGGCATAGGTCTCGCCTCCGACCTCGACCTCGTTTTGTTTCTCGATGAGAAGATCCTCGGGCTTGACCGTCAACGGGACAATCGTGCCATCGGAGTGGATGGTGCGGGCGCTGATGCTCCCAACTGTTAACTCGCCTCCCCAGTAGGGGATCTCCACCGTCGCTGCCTCCTTGCCCTTCTCGGTCAGCACCTTGATGCGCGCGTAATAGTTCCGGCTTTGCTTGTCATCGTGGTCGATTTCCTCGTGGTAGAGGTACACCGCATCGGCACCCGGCGCTTTGGGGTCGGAGGTCATCTTAAGTTCGTCGGGATTCGGTGGCTGGAATTGCGCGCGAACGAAAGCAGGAGACACTGCGGCGAGCACAACAATCGCGCCGCACAGGAAAAGAGGTTTCCGCATGAGATTGGCCCTGTTTTTTAAGTGCGACCATTCTAGCGCGAAACAGCCCGCAACGCGCGGCGCCACCGGCAAATCACACGCAGGCCACAGTTCAACGCCGTTGATTCAGTTGCCTTTGCTGCCAGTTGGAAGATCCAACACCAACTGCCCTTGATCGGCAGCGGCCACTTTCTGATAGAACCCGCGCAAGTCCTGGTACTCTTCCGGTTTGACTTCAGTAAAAGCCCTTGCCAGCGAGTTTGCGATGGTGATCCGGCCGGGCCCAGTCTTGCTCTTCACGATAAAAACTGCGTGGCCGGGCCAGGAGATGCTTGCGTCCTGCGGGGCGCCCTCCAGAGTTACCCCGTCAGAGAAGTGATAGGTGACCTCATCGGTTTCGCGATCACCATAGTGCATGTCCACCGGCTCCAGGCGCTTTTCCTCGTTGACGAAAGGTGTGTGGCCCCGGGTTTCAAAGAAGAATCCGGGAAGGATGAGGCGCTTGGCCGTGGCTGTCCCGAGCGACCCTTTGAGACTCACCACGGCCATCAGATTCGTGTACGGATCGTTCATCGACAGAAAGTGATCGACGTGGGCTTCAATGCCCTCGGGCACTTTTTGCTCCAATTCCTGCCGGTCAAACTGCTTCTTCAGTTCGGTGTCATCTTCCTCAAGGGCGGCCTGCCGCCAGCGGAGCGCCCGCTGGCCGGTCATGATGATGTTGATGCGACCCGTCACGCCGCCTTGCCCATCGAGGTACACGTCTCCGACACGAGACGTGGCATTGTCGGTGTATTGCTGCGGCCCGGTGATTACAACGGAGACCCCTTGCGGGCTTTGCCCGAGGCCCCTGGCATCCGAATGCCTCCAGTTCGTCGTCTGGAACGGGCACATCTTTTCGCCGGGATCAAGGAGGATCTCCTTTCCGTCTGCGTTCACTGCCACGAGCGTGCTGTCGAGCTGGCTCAGGCTCAGATAGCTGGGATCGAAGATGCGCTGGTCGCGATCCGCCACCTTGGTCGCGTAGGCGGTCAGCCCTGCGGCGCGCAGCATGGCCAGGTAGAGCATCGCGATGTCTTCACTCGATCCGCTCTTTTGCGCCCATGTGTCCTGGGCATGCTTGGCCGTCTTGATCTTTAGTTCCTTCAGCTCCGATGCGCTCTTTTCACGTGAATAGTCCGTGTTGTCGAGCGCCTGCACGGCGTCGTAGAGCTTCCTGGCCTTCGTGGGATCGCTGTCGGTGGAGGTTATCAATCCGTTCACTGCGACCTGGATTTCTTTCGAGGGCTCGGCAAACTTGTCCACATCCTTTGACCAGAGCTTGGCTTCACTCACCCAGAAGTCGGTCGGATTGCTGGCGGATTTGTAGTAGAAGAACACTCTGTAAAGGAAACTTTCGACAGGCGGCATCCACTCCTCGGCGGGAATGGGTGGAATGTCGGTCACGTCCACGCTGTAACTGCCGTTGACGCTGGTCTGCATCGTGACGCCCGGGGGCAGGTGATTCCACCAGATCAGGCTGTTGACCACGCGCCCCCGTTCGTCGGTCAGGTACATGCTGGTCGTCGTGTCGGCGCTGCCTCTCGGCATGAAGGCCTTAAAGGGCGTGAACTGGTAGTGCGCCTTGTGAACGAAATAGGGCCGCTGGATCTCCCATGTCGGCGACGAAAACTGGTCATCGTCGTAGCGAATATCGTAGCTGTACTCCAGAATGCTGCCGACTTCGACGCTCGGCAGGCTAAAGACCTTCTTCCCAATCTGAGTCTCGCCCGCCTTGGCAACCATCAGGTCTTCCGGCTTGACGGCGAGCGGAATCACGGTGCCATCGGGATGAATGGTGCGGCCCTTGATGTCTGCAATTTTGAAGCTGCCCCTCAGGTAAGGAAGTTCGACCGTCGCCAGCTCCTTGCCCTTTTCGGTGAGCACCTTGATGCGCGCATAGGTGCTCTGGTAGTGAATCGGATCGTTGGCAACCTCATTGATTTCGAGGTACACCGCGTCGGCCCCGGGCGCTTTAGGGTCGGAGGTCATCTTGAGCTCGTCGGGATTCGGCGGCTGAAATTGCGCGCGAACAAGTGCCGGCGACACCGCGGCCAGCAACCCAATCGCGCTGCACAAGGAAAGAATTTTCCGCATGAGATTGGCCCTGTTTCTTGAAGTGCGACCATTCTAGCGCGAAACGCGAATCTGACACAGAAAACTCAGTCGGCGCAATCGGTGGTCTCCAGCAGCGACGACACCAGCGCCAGCGGCAGGCCCATCACGTTGAAGTAACAGCCTTCGATGCGGGGAATCCAGCGTGCGGCGCGGCCCTGGATGGCGTAGGCTCCGGCCTTGTCCATCGGCTCGCCGCCGGCCACGTAGTCGGCAATCTCCGCTTCTGAAAGCGTGAGAAACCTGACCGCCGTGACTTCCGCTGCCACTTCGGTTCCCTCAGCTGTGACCAAGGCCACGCCCGTAATCACGCGATGCGTTCGGCCCGAGAGCAGGCGCAAAATGCGCACGGCATCAGCCGCATCCGCGGGCTTGCCCAGAATGCTGTTGTCGAGAGTGACAGTGGTATCCGCTCCGAGCACGGCAATTCTTTCTGGTTTTGGACTGGCTGTAGTCAGCTCACGGAAAACGGCTTCCGCTTTCTCTCGCGCCAGCCTGGTGACATAAACGATCGGATCCTCGTCCGCGAGCGGATCCTCGTTGATGTGCGCGGGATGCACACGGAACCGGTAGCCTGCCTGCGTGAGCAGTTCATTGCGGCGTGGCGAGGCGGAAGCGAGAACCAGCATGAAGGAATTATGGCAGGCCCCAGAGCCAGTGTGCCCGGTTAGACTTAGGGAGGGCTTGCGGTAGAACAGAGCCGCGTGGACAAGGTCAATATGCACTTCAATTTCGAACTCTCAGCAGCGCAGGTTTTGTGGACGCTCACGTTCGCGGCCTTGCTTGTCTTGCTCGTCGTGCTTTTGGGGCGTGACAGAGCCCGGCGCTTTCCGTGGTTCACCGCAAGCATCGCCTTGATGGGTGTGCTGCTGTTGACGACGCAGCTCCTGCTGTCCAAATTGTCGCGCTTCACCGGCACCGAGATTTTTCTGGTGTTGTCGAATCTCGAAGTCGTCGTCAGCTTGCTTGTGCTGGTGGAATTGGCGCGGCGCTCATTCCGTGGCATGGGCAGACTCGGCTGGATCATCGGCACGCTGGCGATCGTGGCCGTCGGTGCAGCGGTGTTGGTGTTCTGGGGGCCATGGCCGGCCTGGAAGACTCTGACGGCTACGTCGGAGCTGGCCACGATTCGGCTGATGGATCTGGCTGTGGACAAGGGAATTCTGTTTTCCAGTGTCGTGACCGTCGAATTGGGCCTCATGATCACCCTGCTGGGCAGGCGCTTCGGGGCCGGATGGCATAGCCATGCGCAGCGCATCGCGATCGGCCTTTCGACAGCGGCGCTCGCGCAACTCGCGCTCCGTGGAAGCTTGCAGGCCATCGGCACGCACACGCATATTCATACCCAGGCAGAATACGAGCGCGTGATGAATCTGCGCGACAAGCTGATCCACGGCAATAACGCAGTCTATCTTTGTGTGCTGGCGTGGTGGATCGCAAGCGCGTGGTTTGACGAGCCCGGCACCGCAGCGGCTGCTGAAGCAGGATCTGAGCCTACCGAAGGCGAGGCAGCAGCCGCGGAAGCCGTGGAGGAGTCAGAGTCGCATCCCAAAAGTGCCGGCACCGACGCTCACAACTGAGAACTGCGAACTAAGAACTACGAACTGTTGTTTCGATGTGGCAGCTCGCCTGGCCGCGCTTTTCAAGATACCGCTGGTGGTAATCTTCGGCGCGCCAGAATGTCTCGGCCGGTTCCACCTTGGTCACAATCTTGCGCGGCTTGTAGCGGCCGTCGGCCGTGAGCTCCTCGATCTTGGCGCGGGCCTGCGCCTCCTGCTCCGGCGAGTGAAAGAAGATGGCGGAGCGGTACTGCGTGCCCCAGTCCGGTCCCTGGCGGTTGAGCGTCGTGGGGTCGTGCAACTCAAAGAACGCGTCGAGCAGTTTTTCGTAGGTCACTTTATCGGGATCGAAGTCGACCTCGACCACCTCGGCGTGGCCGGTCTGATCGGTGCAAACATCTTTGTAGGTGGGCCGCTCGAGCGATCCGCCTTCGTAGCCTACGGCGGTCGCCGTCACGCCGGGGATGGCAGCAAACGCGGCCTCCACACCCCAAAAACACCCCGCTCCGAATGTCGCTTTTTCTGTGCTCATATCCGATCAGATGCGATGAAGCAGCGATGAGCTTCTAGCTGTTAGCTCTCAGCTTCATTTTGCTGGAGTCGAGAGCGTTTGTCATGCGAGAAGATGTTCAGCCATTTGCCCGCGAGTTAAATTCGTCGAGCTAGAAGCGAAGGCCCGGGTTTGGCCGGAAAGCTACGAGCTAAAGGCTAATAGCTAATGGCTGCTCCTCACGTCAGCGGCGCCAGGTGCTTTGTGTTCTGGTAGGTATAGACGACGCGGTGAACCACGGTAACCGTTGAGAGCACCGCAAGCAGCCAGAGCACCGGTGCCATCACGCCCCAATGATTGAACAGCGCGCCCAGCAGAATGAGCACGATGCGCTCGGGCCGCTCCATAAAGCCAACCTTGCACTGGCCAATGAGCGCCTCCGCGCGGGCGCGCGTGTAGCTGACCATGAGCGAGGTGACCATGACAAATGCCACCAGCACGACATAACGAAATCGATTGATCCGTCCGTAGTAGACCAGCAGCCCGAAGAACAGCACCACGTCGGAGTAGCGGTCGATCACCGAATCAAAGAACGAGCCAAAGACGGTCACCATGTTGATGCGGCGCGCCACTCGGCCATCAACCATGTCGAAGATGCCTGCGCCGAAGATGACCAGGCCAGCGTAGAAAAACATGATGTCGCCGTTGGTGGAGTTGGCATGGCCAAACAGAAAGGCGGCGACAATGTTGATGACCAGCCCAATGAAGGTAAGCACATTGGGCGAGATGCGGGTAAGCGCCAGCCCATGCACGATGCGGTCTAAAAGCCAGCCGCAGGCACGGCCAAAAGCGCTAGTCCAGGTCATTCGAGCTTCCTTGCTACTTTGCAGCACCGTCTGCGGATTCCGCCGCGGCGGCTTCGTCGTGGATCGTTGTCAGCTTCAGGATTTCCAGTTCGCGTTTGCCGTTGGGCGTCACAATGGTGGCTACGTCGCCAACCTTCTTGCCGACGATTCCGCGGCCAATGGGTGAAGTGGTCGAAATCAGGCCTTTGGAGACGTCGGCCTCTTCACTCGTCACCAGACGGTAAACAATCTCCTCGTCTTTGGTCGAGTCGTAGACCACCACCGTCGATCCGAATCCGGCTTTGTCGCGGGGAATGTTTTGAAGATTGACCAGCGAAAGCTCGCCCATGCGCTTCTTGAGCTGACCCAGCCGGGCATTTACGAACTCCTGCCGCTGCTTGGCCATGTGATACTCGGCGTTTTCCGACAAATCACCCAGGGCCCGAGCCTTCTTGATCTCGGCGGGGAGCTCGGAGGTAAGCTCGTACTCGAGTTGCTGAATCTCCTCGAGGAGCTTCTTTTTGATGTGTTCGGGCATCCGTGTTCCGGTTGCGGGGAGGGGCTGCTCCAGCCGCGCAAAAGTTAACCTTCCTGACCCTTCATTATAAGGCAGCAGCGTCCGGCGATTAGTGATCGGCCGCCGGTCTCGCCACATTCCTTTGCGCGTCGATAAAGGATTGCAGAATCAGTGTCGCCGCTACTTGATCCACAACTTTGCGGTGCTTTTGGCGGTCGTGGCCGGCCTCATAAAGAATCTCGTGCGCCTCTCGAGTAGTCAGGCGTTCATCCCAAAGGTGAATTGGCAAGCCGGTCAGTTCGCCGAGCTCGGCGGCAAAAGGCTGAGTCTTGGCTGAGCGCGGGCTCACCTCTCCTGAAAGATGCAGCGGATTGCCGACCACGATTCCCGCGACGCCATACCGCCGGCAGAGCCGTGCCAGCGAGCGCAGGTCTTCTCGCCGGTTTGCGGTCCCGCCGCCGCGCCGCTCAAGCGTGAGCAGCGGCTGCGCCGTAAGGCCCAGTTCGTCCGACACGGCCACGCCGATGCGGCGGCTGCCAACGTCAAGTCCGAGATAGCGGGGATGAAGAACAGCTTCCAGCTTCTAGCTCCTAGCCCCTAGCTTAAAGCTCCACTGGCCCGGCTTGTTCTTGGGGCACTCTCTCATCTATGGGGCACTCGGTCGGCCCGGCGCCGCTTTGCTCCCGGTACAATCGAGGCTGGGGAACACCGAACGAATCCTCGCGTTCTTATTCTTTTCTGATGGAAGGGGCCACCGCGACAGAATGGCTTGGCGCAGACGGAGTGGCGGCAACAAGAAGGGTTCCGGCTGTGCGGGGATCTTGTTGGTATTGCTGCTGGTTGCGGCAATTGGGGCCGGCGCGGGAGCCTGGCTGGTGATGACGCCCTACGGGCCCGATACGGAGACATTCGTGAACATTGTGCCCGGTTCGTCCGCTACGCGAATTGGGCGTCAACTGGAATCGGCAGGCGTGGTTCGCAGCCGGTATGCGTTCGATCTGGTGCGCTGGTACGGGCATGGCACCCTGCATGCCGGGACATATCGGTTTGACCATCCAGCGCCGGTCACCGAAGTTTATGCGCGGATCGCCCGAGGCGATGTCTATACCAAGGCTCTGACGATTCCGGAAGGGGCTAACATCTTCGATATTGCCGCGCGAGTGGAACTGGCAGGGCTGGGCACTCACCAGGAGTTTCTTGACGCAGCGAGGAGCCAGACGGAACTGGTGGCCGATTTAGATCCCGGCGCGAAGAGTCTCGAGGGTTATCTGTTTCCGGATACGTACCGTTTTTCGCCGACCATTACGGAAGACCAGATGGTTGCCGCCATGGTGAAGCGATTCCGGTCGGTGGCCGGGCAATTGGGATTGGGTGAGAACGTGCATCAGGTTGTGACCATCGCGTCGCTGGTAGAGCGTGAAACGGCAGTGGATGCCGAACGCCCACTGGTGGCGAGCGTGTTTGAAAACCGGCTGGCGAAGGGCATGCCGCTCAACACCGATCCCGCGGTGATCTACGGGCTCGAGGTGGCAGGTCATTGGCGGGGAGCTATCTACCAGAGCGATCTGACGCGCAACACGCCGTACAACACGTATCTGCATGCCGGGTTGCCGCCGGGCCCCATTTCGAATCCTGGCATTCCGTCTCTGCGCGCGGCCATGGATCCGCCGAAGACAAACTATTTCTACTTTGTGGCCGCTGGAACCAACGCACAGGGCCATTCGCTCTTCGCGGAAACCCTCGATGAGCACACCCGCAATGTGGCGAACTATCGCAAGGCACAGAAGAAAGCGGGTCAACGATGAGGCTGCACGCTCGTCCGGCACGCGCCATTGCGCTGTTTCTTCCGCTCCTGCTTTCCGGTTGCTCTTACTTCATCCCCACCAAGCGCCACTTACCGGTGCCGATCGCGCCGAGCAATGTGCAAACGGCAACGCCGGACCAACTCGTCGCGCAGCTCAACCAGCGGTGGAATGCGCTGAATAATCTTACGGCCATCGTGGAAATCTACGCGACCGAGACAAAAACCGGCCAGGGTATTGCGCAGGACTTCCCCTCCTGTCGCGGAGTCATCATCATGCGCAAACCGCAGATGCTGCGCGTGCGGGGAACGTACTTCGGCGTGATGATCTTCGACATGGGAAGTGACGGCAATCGCTTCACACTTGTCATTCCGTCAAAGAAGCTGGCCATTAAAGGCACAAGCACCGTGACGGAAGAGTCGGCGAATCCACTTGAAAACCTCCGCCCCGACTTTTTCCTTGACGCAATCGCGGTGCGGGGCATGGACCCGGACGACGATTACATGGTGGCCAGTGATACGGAGACGGTTGAAGACGCCTCGAACAAGCATCTGTATACAGAGCCGGAATATGTGCTGAGCATCATGCACCATAAAAGCGGCCATGAGCTTCTGCCCACCCGAACCATCACGTTCCATCGTGACGACACGCTGCCCTACGACCAGTGGGTCTTTAACAGCGAAGGCGTGCCGGAGACGCAGATCGTCTACAGCAACTACACCACGTTCAGCGCCGGCAAGTACCCCTCCAAAGTGACCATCAAGCGGCCACAGGAGGGAGTCCAGATCGTGCTGAGTTTTGAACAGGTTCACGAGAACGTCAACGTCACCGACAGCCAGTTCGAGGTGACCGTTCCCGATGACGCCACGATCAAGAATCTGAAATAGCCGGATTCAGCATCCTCTCTCGTCTCCGCGTATTCTTGAGACAGCCTTAAAGCTCACCTTGACCTTGGAGAGAAACATGCGCGCCAGTGCGATTGAGTTTCGTCTGCGGATGATCATTCAAATCGTCATCGTCTTTCTTGGATTCTGGGCGCCCTGGGTCGGCGGATGGGATTTCGGGTGGCGAACCGCTACGCTGGTATGGCTTCCCTTTGAATTGAGCCGGTTCGGCTTGTGCAGCTTCTCCGCGGCCATGCCGATCGTCATCGTTCTCGGCGCCCTGGCGGCCCTTGCCGGCGCGGTGCTGCGCGTGTGGGGCGCGGCCTATCTCGGTTACAGCACGGTTCATCACGGCGACATGCAAGCCGGAGCTGTGATGGCCGACGGACCGTTCCGCTACCTGCGCAATCCCCTCTACCTCGGCGGCTGGTTTATGATGCTCGCCGTTACGCTGCTCATGACGCCCTCGGGTGCGCTGTTCACCATCGTGCTGATCTCGATCTTTTACATGCGCCTGATTCTGGGAGAAGAAGCGTTTCTCGGCAAGCAACTTGGCCAGCCCTATCAGGAGTACTTGCGCGCCGTGCCGCGGCTGCTTCCGCGCTTGCGCAGCGGCCTGCCGCCCGCCGGGAATAAGCCCCACTGGCTCATAGCGATCGCCACTGAAGTCATGCCCATCGGCACGTTCTTCACCATGGCCGTTCTGGCCTGGTTTTACAACCAGCAACAGCAACTCATGCTGGAGGGGATTTTCTGGAGCTTCCTGGCTTCGCTTTTAGCGCGCGGCCTGATGAAGGCGTTGATTCCCACGTTGGCCAGCGCGGCGGCTTTCGTAGCCGCGTGGTGGCCGTTCCATCTCAACTGGCCGAGATCAATCCTCATCGCGTTTGGAGTGTGGCTGATTGTGCGCGCGCTCGTGCCGGGCAGAAAACCCAACGCGGACGAAGCCAAGCCGAGCGGCGCGTGATCAGGCTCGCTGTTTTCCCAAGCGACTCAGGTGCGTGAATCCGAATCCGTTCCCATATTTAAGGCCGTAGCCAAGAAGCCGGTCGACGCCGATATGATTCGCCCAAATGAGCGCCAGCGGCAGCGCGGTGTGCGCCCCGGGCATCAGCGAGCAAAGTGCCAGCACACCCGGCCCAACATACGTGTGGAATGCGTTGTAGATTCGTGCGCCCTGGCAGGGACCGGCCAAGTAACCAAGCATCGAAAGGTCCGGCGCAAGCCACAGCGCGAAGAGCCACCAGCTCGCGCCTGTGCGCGCAAAGAGCACAGCTGTAGCAACAGCCACAACCAGCCCTTCAAGCCGCAGAAGGAAAAGAATCGAGGAGCGGTTCATTGGATTGGCAGCGAATTGTTGGGGAAGAGCCGAGGCCGTTGTCATAGCTCATTGGATGAGCCGGCGGGCCGCCGGAGTGCGAATAAAATCCAATCTTGATTCAAGCTGCCAAAATAAAAAGGAGAGAGCGCGAGGCTCTCCCCTTTTCCGTACAGTCCGAGGGAGGAACTACTTCTTCGGAGGTGCGATGACGTCCTTCGCGGACTTTGCCACGCGGAACTTCACCACGGTCTTGGCCTTGATCTTGATGGCCTCGCCGGTCTGGGGGTTGCGGCCCATGCGAGCCTTGCGCTCGGCCTTCACCAGACGGCCGATTCCGGGGATTACGAATACGCCGCTCTTCTTGGTCTCTTTGATGGCTGTTTCAGCCAGCACGTCAAGGAAAGCTGCGGATTGCTTGTTGGTCAGTTCGAGCTTCTCGGCAAGATGCCGTGTTAAAGCCGTCTTGGTCATTCCAGCTGCCATTGATTGTTCTCCTTCTCGGCAGGCCCTTGGGGCTGCCTGATTGGTGGGGCTTTCGCGCAAAATTCTCACCGCATGGAGGAAGGGCGATCAAAGTCACTTGGCGCGAAAACCCTGTATTCATGCGGCTACGAAGAACCCTGCCGATGGTTACCATGCGGCTTGGGTAGGGACAAAGTCAATGGGAAAATGCGGCTTTTCCACAGTTTTCTTCGGTTTTTATGGGTGAAATGCCGATTTTTGCCGGATTTTGGGCTATCGGGCCCCTGAAACCCGCATTTGGAGCGGGTTTGGCAGGCTTCACTGCTGAGTGCCCGATTCTTGTCGCGGCTCTGTTTTTCGCGGCAATAGCGAGAAACGCAATCAATTTCGCCGGGTCATTTCAGTCCGAAAAGCACCCTTCTTCTGGGCACGAGGCTCGCTGCGATCGGCGTGTTGAGCGCGTTAACCACGGGCGCGGCAACCTTGAAGTAGCGAATCACCACGTCGGCAATGTCTTTTTTGAGAGCGGCCTTCGCCGGCAGCTCCGCGGCCAGCCCCCATTGGCGGCAGCGAATCAGATCCATTCCCGGATGCTCGCACGGGAATCCCTTCGGTGGGCGCGTCAGCGCATTGCCCTCAAATTCGTCATAGAGCTTGCGCACGGTAGGCCGCTTGAGCAGTTTGCGGAACTCCGCGTGATGATCGAGCAGCCAGTGGCGGATCGCGGCCAGTTGTTCCTTTTCCGGCATGTATGAGCCGGCGGCGATGATCACTTCCTTCGCGCTCAAGTGAAAGTAATAGCCTGCGCCGGAGGTTTTCTCCAGTCCAGTGTGCGTCCACCATGCGGCCACATGCGTTTTATACGGGCGCTTGTCGTTGGAGAAGCGCGTGTCCCGATAGATCCTGAACAAGCTCTTTTCCGCCGGCCGCACGTGATTCGGCGCGAAGTCTACCATGGCGTCGGTAATCTTGCGCACGATGGCCAGCATCGGCTCCTTCAGCTCGGCTTCAAACTGCTCCTTGCGCGGCTGGAACCAAGCGCGGTCGTTTTGTTTCGCCAAGTTGCGCAGGAAGGTGAGGGCTTCCGGGCGGAAGTAAGGCAGCGCAGGCGCGACAGAATTCTTTGATTTGGATTTTGTAGCCACGACTACTGGAGTTTAGCGCGAGTGACTCACTGAGATTTTCACATTGGCAATCTGTACGCGTCCGGTTGATTTCATTCCCGAATCGCGCGATTCTTCCGCTAAGCTGCGCGGGTGAGCCAGCTTTTCATCGTATTCGCATCCACCAGGCCTGCCTGCTGAAACTTGAGCTCTCCATTGGCGAAGACGGCGAAGTTGGGAATGCCCTGGACTTTGAAGCGCGCGGCGAGATCCGGGAACTTTTCGGTATCGACCTTGAGCACAACCGCGCGACCAGCGAGGTCGCGCGCCACTTGCGCAACGTTGGGCGCCGCCATTCGGCAGGGGCCGCACCACTCGGCCCAGAAATCCACTAGTACCGGAACCTTGCTCGCGCCGACGATTTCGTCAAACTCAGACGGGCCGGCCGCGATGGGTTCCGACATCGGCGGCAATGAGACTTTGCACGTCCCGCATCGGCCCGTGTCGGCAACGTGCTTTGCAGGAATACGATTCGGCTTTCCGCAGGACGGACAGTTCCGGATGATGGGCATTCCAGATCCCCCTTTTTAAAGATGCTGTTCAGACAACTTTCGTCGCTAACGAATGACCTTCAGCGCGCTGCGGAACAGCCCGTCGGAGGGGAGAAAAACACCTTTCAAGCTGGACGAGCGATTCAATGAACCGCTCATTCTACGGTTTCGTCACCTGATGATCTTCACCGCGCCCCGGCATCCTTTGCCGCCCCCTTGGCCGCCATCTTCTCGCGGTGTCTGCGAATGAAGTGCGCGGCCGCGTCGGGATAGAACTCGCGAATCGACGTGAAGATCACGTCGCGCATCACCGAGTAGCCGAACTTTTCGGCGAGCACGGGAAAGGTGGTTGCGCTGGACGGATAATAATTTCGCGAGACAACCTGCGTAAGCACCTTGCCGCCGAGGCCGGCAATATTCGGCGTCTGGCGACCACTGTACGTCTTGGCAACGCCCTCGCGGCTGATGACGTAAAGTTCGCGGACAAAAATGCTGTGACCCGCGCCGAGCGCGTAGAAGCGCGTGTCCTCGTGGATCAGGCTGGGCAGCAGCCAGGCTGAGAGATAGGTGCCATCCGTCTTGTCCAGAAAGCCCCGCCACGTGTAGTTCCAGATACCGTCCACGCCCTTGCCCAGAGCAGGGTGCTCGTCGATGCCTTCCGCGCTGAGCGAGGTTAGGCCAAGAAAGATGAACGAAGAATAGTCCGTCGCCTGGTGCGTGGCGACAATGAAGTTGTATTTCCATCCCGGCGGATGGGGCTTGGCGCCGCCGGAGACCGAGCGGAAGTTCGGCATGAAGCCCAGAATGCGCTGCGGCTGGACGCGTTCAAGCGGGATGGGGTTGCCGTTAGAGTCGACGGGGACCCCGGGGTCAGGCGCTGGATGTGTGGCCGTATTTGAACTGGTCGAACTGCTGCTTGATGGGGCTTGGGGACCGTCGGCCGAATCGAATTCCAGAACGTGGTCAAACTCGGCGGAATAATCGCCCGCGGTCGAACTCGAATCGGAAAAGGCCGCGACATCGTCAGACACAAATGTGCAGACGGGCGCCAAATTGGCGATCCGCAGCGTACTCGGAATCGGCGTGGCTCCGGCGGGGACACTGAGAGCGACACCGATGCTGACAACGGCGACAGTAAAACGCAATCAAACCATCCTTTGCGCGCGCGGAAGGCTTACACTCAAGGGGACATCAAGAACCAGCGGTACCTATATTTTAGACTGGATTCTTCGAATATCCGGTTACAAACCGGCCAGTGAAACCAACAAATGCACCAGTGTGTTGCGATGAGCGCATTGTGATGTGCGATTCAGCAAAAAGAATGCTGCCCGAACCTACCGGATTACCTTCAACGCCGCTCGGAACAGACCATCGAAATCAGTATTGAGCGCCGCCTGACAAAGCGCTGCAGACGCGCGACCTGGGACGTCAATTCCTTCCGGACAGCAGCACATTTCGTAATTCCTCCGCTTCGCGAAGCTGGCCTTGGGGAAGCGTGACTTCGATGGCACCCCTAATCGGGGTCATTATTTTCGCGACCATGCAGATCTTTCCGTCGACGACGACGGCCATTGATCTGCCTATATGTTTTTGTGTGAGTTGGTACATCAAATCTCCACCCGCGTTGTCCAGGATGATTGCTACGGCGGGACCGGACTCACTCGAATGTGCTTCCGCGCTCTTGATGCCCCATGAGGGAGCGCCCGCTCGATGCGTAAGCGCTATTTCATTGCTATCGCCCGCCAGAAGGAACTCGCTACCATCGTTCGAGCGCGAGATCTCGCCGGCGCCGAGCCCAGCCATGGTCGTAGCCTGAAGCGAGTCAATGACGGGCAGCCACTTCCAGCCGGTCGGCGCGTCGCCGCTGGCGATCCATTTCTGCGCATCGGCGCCAGAAAACGCATCTCCGCTCCTGGTGGTTGATTCTCCGGAGATTTGGCTTTCGTTGTCCGCATTCAAAGCCAGCAAGCGGAACTCGAGGTTCCGGCCATATTTCCCCGGTTGCTGGCTTTCGTGAACGAACCAGTAACCAATCAATGCGGCTGTTGCGCCAACGCACAGAACTGCCGCGAAAATAGTAAGTTTGATTCCGGTCTTCATGAGCTTACTCACCCGCCCCGGCCATTATTGATCGAGGGCGTGCGGATGGCAAGCTTAGTTCTTCCCAGTCATTTGAGGATCTATCGAATGACTTTGAGCGCCGCGCGAAACAGGCCATCGAAATCCGACGCCAGCGTTTTCTCCTTCGCAATCGCCTGTTCGATGGCCTTCTCGGCTGCGGGCCGTTGATAGCCCAGGTTCGTTAGTGCCGAGAGTACGTCATCGACAGCAGGGCCCTGAACGGACGGCTGCGCCGGCGACACCGCAAAGTCATCGAGCTTGTCTTTGAGCTCGACCACCAGGCGCTCGGCAAGCTTTTTGCCCACGCCCGGAATGTGCGTAAGCTGCGCGTGATCCTGCCCGCGAATGGCCTGAATCACGCGTTCGGAGTTGAGGCCGCTCAGAATCTTGATGGCAAGCTTGGGGCCGACGCCGCTCACCGTGATGAGCCGCTCGAAGAGGCGCTTTTCGTCCGTGTCCAGAAATCCGAAGAGTGCGATCTGGCTATCGCTCACTTGCGTATGAATATGGAGAGCCGCCTCGGCGCCCACCTGGGGAAGCGCCGTAAACGTCGGTACGGAGATGGCGACGTCGTAGCCGACGCCCCCGGCTTCGACGATGGCCTGGCCCGGTTGTTTGTGAATCAGCTTGCCGCGCAGATGAGCGATCATTTGGCCCTATTGTAGAATCCCCATCTGCTTTGCCACACGCTCCAGCGTCTCCAGCGCGCGATCAAGCTGTGCGCGCGTGTGCTCGCTGGTCAAAATAGTGCGGATGCGAGCTTTGCCTTCCGGCACTGTCGGGAACGCGATCCCAGTTGCCATTACGCCCTCGTCAAACAGTGCGCGGCTGAAGTCCATGGCTGCGCGGCCTTCGCCCACAATGATTGGAGTAATCGGCGTCTCGGTGGCCGGCGTGTTCACGCCGCCGATGTTGAAGCCAATCCGCTTCAACTCGCCTTGGAAATAGCGCGTGTTCGACCACAGGCGCAGAATCCGCTCCGGCTCGCGTTCCAGAATGTCGAAGGCGGCAATACATGTGGCCGCCACCGAAGGCGGATGCGACGTGGAGAACAGAAATGGCCGCGCGCGGTGGTAAAGGTAGTCAATCAAATCCTTCGTCCCGCAGACGTAGCCGCCCAACGCGCCGATGGCCTTCGATAGCGTTCCAACCTGAACATCGACCTTGCCGTGCATACCAAAGTGATCCACTGACCCGCGCCCGTTGCGGCCCAATACGCCCGAGGCGTGCGCGTCGTCAACCATCATGATGGCGCCGTATTTCTCCGCCAGCGCGGCAAGCTTGTCCACGGGGCCTATGTCGCCATCCATCGAAAAAACACCGTCAGTGATGACCAGCTTGTGGCCCGGATTGTTTTCCAGCTCCTGGAGCAGCGTTTCACAATGGCTGGCATCTTTATGCCGAAAGACCTTGATGGTGGCCCTTGAAAGCCGCGCTCCGTCAATGATGCTGGCGTGGTTCAGCTCGTCGGAGAGGATGAAGTCCTCTTTGCCGAGGATGGCGCTCACGGTGCCGGCGTTGGCCGCAAAGCCGCTCTGGAAGACCACGCAGGCCTCGACATTTTTGAAGTGCGCAATCTTCTCTTCGAGGTCGATGTGGATGCGCATGGTTCCGGCGATGGTGCGCACCGCGCCCGAGCCCACACCGAAGGCTCGGGTGGCGGCGATGGCGGCTTCAATGAGTTTGGGATGGTTGGCGAGGCCCAGATAATTGTTGCTGGCCAGGTTGATAACCTCGCGTCCGTCGTAGTGGCACACGGGCGCCTGTTGATCGTCGAGCACGCGGAGATTGAAGTGCGTACCCTTGGCGCGAAGATCGTCGAGGACGGCGGTGAGATGTGCAAGTTGGGGGCGGGGCGTAGCTTCTGTCATGGCAGTGCACCTACGCTCAAAAGCATAGCGCGATTGTATGGGTGGCATTCCCACCGGTCATGCGTCAAAGAGAAGGCCGGGATTAGGCCGGACGGACCGCCCGCGGGGTTGGCCGGGTTGCGCCCCGGCCAGTTACAATAGGGGTTTACACAGAGTCCTAAGGCCAGGCGCTGCTGGGCGATAGCGCAATCATTCTGGAGAGTCGGAGCAGGTGCAAGTGAGAGGGTTGAACTGCCGCTATTTGCGGCTTGATTTGGTTGCGGGACTCGGGATCGCGTTGGCGCTGGCTGTGCTCCCGGCGGTCGCTGCGGCACAGCAAATTGCGACGCACACTACGCTGACCGTCGAAACCAGCGACCTGGGCGGCCACACACAAGCAACCGCGACGGTTGACGTAACCGCTGCTGACGGGCTCCCCGCATCCGGTGTTGTTGTCATTGAAGACGGCGACCGCGAACTGGCCGAAGCAGTTTTGAATCCCCAGGGCGTGGCCTCGCCGGAGTTCTCGCTGCCGTCCGGAGATCACGACCTGCGTGCCGTCTACGTGGGCGATGCGTCGCACCTGAGCTCGGCTTCTGCCACGAGCAGCGCGACTGCCCTAGCCAGCTCTACTCCGAGCTTTACTCTTTCGCTCGCCCCCGTGGCGCCATCCACGCTGCCCCTCACACTCACTGCCGGCCAGGCAGGCACGATCGCCGTCACCGTCATCCCTGAAGACAACGCAGCGCTCACGTCGCCTATGTTCGTCACCCTCTCGTGCTCCGGTCTTCCCAGCTTGGCCAGTTGCACCTTTACGCCGGAGTCGGTTGAGATTCTTCCCTCAACGCCCGCGAGCTGTCCCTCCGGCTCGGAGCCGGCGGCTTGCCCGCCAGTTAGCTCCTTGCTGATTCAGACCGCCGGGGTTAGTGGGGCCAGGGTCTTGCAGCCCGGCTTTCCGGGTAGTGCAGGCCGCCCTGTCGCCTGGGCCATTCTGCTGCCGGGCATGTTGGGCCTCGGTGGATTGGCGTGGGGTGCGCGCCGGCGGCGCTGGTTGCAACGCCTGGCGCTCGTGGCATTGATCGGCCTGGTCACCGCACTGGGAACTACAGCCTGCAAGCCTACCTTCAACTACTACTATCACGGCCCTGTGCCAAATCCAGCGACTCCTTCCGGCACCTACACGGTCACCATCACCGCACAGTCCACGAATGGTGTTTCCGCCATCACAACCAACACCACGATGGTGCTCACGGTGACTGGCGGTTCTTAAGTACACTGCCTGCATGGCGCGGCGGCATCCTCTTCCCCCGGAAATCTATGCGCTGGTGGAGCAGACGCCGGCCACAGTGCTGCTTGAGGGCGGGAAACAGAACGACTCCGAAACCAGGGAAAAACCGTGGACGCAATTGTTCAAGGCGCCCATGAGTGTGTGCGTTGCGTTTTCAACTGCGGAGATTCCGCCTCTCTTCTCGGAAATTGAGAGCGCAGTCGCTGCGGGCCATTGCGCGGCAGGCTTCTTCAGCTACGAGTGTGCAAGCTGCTTTGAGCCGAAGGCGGGAACGCGCGCGGCGCCGGATGGAAAACCGCTTGCCTGGTTCGGGATCTACGAACGGAGCTACGTTTTCGATCATGCCACGGCAAAGTTCGAAGGCGCAGAGCCGCCGGAGCTCGAACGATTCCGCCGCCAGATGCCGAGTGTCGGAGCGGCCAGCCGAGCGCCGGACCCCGAGATTGCCGTGGTATTCGCGCTCAGCGAAGCCGAATACGCCGAGCGCATCGCCCAGATTCACCAGTGGATTCGCGCCGGGGACGTTTATCAGTTGAACTTCACCGCGTTGATGAAGTTTGAAGCGCCGTGCAGTGCGGCGGCGCTTTACGCGCGGCTTCGCGCACGCCAGCCGGTCGATTACGGTGCGTTCCTGCACTTGGAGCCCGGCCGCCGGATTCTCTCCTTCTCGCCGGAACTGTTCTTCCACATCGAAGAAGGCGGCTCCCACTGCGGCAGGCGTCGTATCGTCACGCGACCGATGAAAGGCACAGCGCGACGCGGACGTACCACGCGTGAGGATCGCGAGATCGCCGAATGGCTTGCGAATGACCCCAAGAACCGCAGCGAGAATGTAATGATCGTCGACCTGGTCCGCAACGACCTGGGCCGCGTTGCGCAAACAGGCAGCGTCAGGGTCGAACAGCTCTTCGCAGTCGAGCGCTACCCCACCCTCTGGCAGATGACTTCGACCGTCAGTGCAGAGCTGCGGCCTGAAGTGGGTTTCCGCGACGTCTTCCGTGCGCTTTTTCCCTGCGGTTCGGTCACAGGCGCGCCCAAAGCGCGGGCCACGCAGCTCATTGCCGAACTCGAAGACGCGCCGCGCGGCGTGTATACCGGCGCGATCGGATTCTTCTCGCCGCGACAGACGGTCTTTAATGTTGCCATTCGCACGCTTGAGTTGAACGGCGCGCGCGGAACCATGGGCGTCGGCAGCGGCGTGGTCATTGACTCCGATCCTGCCGCGGAGTATCGCGAGTGTTTGCTGAAGGCGGAGTTCCTCACCGGCCCAGCGCATCGCACGACTAATCCAATCAACGGAAACATCCGGATCGTCAGCCAGCCCGATGAGTTTTTCCTCATCGAAACAATGTTGTGGAACGGCGAATACCCTCTGCTTGAGCTGCATCTCGACCGGCTTGAAGATTCGGCCGCGTACTTTGATTTTGCGTGCGATCGTACCGCAGTCCGCAGAGCTCTGGAAGATCATGCGCGGCAGTTCGCCGACCAGAAGTTCGCAGACGCCGAGACGTCCAAGCCACGCAAGGTCCGTCTTTTATTTGACGCCGAAGGCCGCGCGCAGATTAGCGGCGAGGTGCTTCCCCCATCCGGCGACCCGAATCGCATCGGCCGTATTTACATCTCTGACGTTCGCACCGATCCAGCCGACGCGACGCTTTACCACAAGACCACGCATCGGGAGCTCTACAACGAGGCGTATGAACAGGCGGTTCGTGACGGATTCGATGACGTCCTCTTCCTGAATCTGCGCGGCAAAGTCACCGAGGGCGCCATCAGCAATGTTTTTGTGGTGAAAGACGGCCGCTGGTTCACGCCGCCCATGGAGTGCGGTCTACTTGCCGGCGTCTATCGCCGGCATCTTCTCGAGACTCGCCCGGAAATCGAGGAACGCGTACTGTCACTGGAAGATCTGCGCCAAGCCGACGCGATTTATCTGTGCAACGCAGTCCGCGGATTGCGCCGCGTGATCCTGGCCGAGTAATTCTCCCGCGCGAAGCGTCGTTTTTTAGTCCCTAGTCCCTAGTCCTTGTCTTTCTCACTCCGGCCGCATCACAACCTTGATTGCCTCGCCCGACTGCAGCAGCTCCATCGCCTTTTTGAACTCGCTCAGCTTCAGGCGATGCGTAATGACCGGCTCCAGGTTCAGCTTGCCCGTCGCCAGCAGCGCCTCCATCTGGAACCATGTCTCGAACATCTTGCGCCCATTGATGCCCTGCACCGTTGCGCCTTTGAAAATAATGTCGCGAGCAAAGTCGAGTTCGAACGGCCGCGAGGGAATCCCAAGCAGCGAAGCCCGTCCACCGGTCCGCAACAGCGCGAATCCCAGCCGCATGGCCTCGGGATGGCCTGACATTTCAAGCAGCACATCTACGCCCGTGCCCCCGGTGGCTTCGAGAATCCGCTTTTCAATTTCATCGGCTGTTGGATCGAGAGCAAGGTCCGCGCCCATTTCGAGCGCTACTTTCCTGCGATGCGCATTCACTTCAGTCGCGAACACGCGCGCCGCTCCGCACGCTTTGGCTACCGCAATCGAGAACAACCCGATCGCGCCGCAGCCGGTAACGGCCACGGTCTTCGCCGCAATCGGCCCCGCGAGCACCGTGTGCACCGCGTTGCCCAGCGGATCGAGCAACGAAGCGTAGTCGTGAGGGATCGACGGCGAAAGCTTCCAGATATTCGACTCGGGAATAACCGCATAGCCTGCGAAAGCACCGTCGGCATCCACGCCCAGAATGCGGACGTGCTGGCACACGTGCGCCAGGCCGGTGCGGCACTGCAGGCACTTGCCGCAGGCCACGTGCATCTCCGCGCTCACCAGGTCGCCCTCACGCACCGTGGTTACGCCGCGACCGAGGCCGGCAACCGCGCCCGAGAACTCGTGCCCCGGAATCAGCGGAGGATGAATGCGCCCTTTGGCCCACGGATCCCAGTTGTAGATGTGCAGGTCGGTTCCGCAAACACTCGCGGCCTCGACGCGCACCAGCACCTCGCCGGGGCCGGGCGTGGGAATCGGTACTTCGCGCAACTCAATTCCGGGCGCGGCCTTGGCCTTCACAACGGCCTGCATGGTGGTGGGCATTTGGGAGAACCCTCCGCAGACAACCAAGTCTATCAACCGGCGACGGGTGGTAGAACGTTGTAGGGAGTTAAAAACATGGCAATGAACAGGGTCGAGGCGCGGCCGATCGTTGATTTCCTGGCAGCATTTTTGATGGTGGCAATTCTTGCCTCGGGACTCGCGGCGCATGCCCAAACGGAAGATCAAGCGTGGTTGCGCTACGCGGGTGGGCCAGCGCACTCCGCTATTCCAGTTTCGGTTCGCGCGCTCGGCACGAACGTACTGGAGCGGTCGGCCGTCGAGGAGCTTCAACGCGGCATCGCTGGAATGTCGGGCAATTCGGCGAACGCCGGAGAGACGGTCGTCGGGACACTCGATGAAGTTCGCGCAGCCTTTCCGGGCCTCGCGGTTCCCACTCACATTGCAGCGCACGGATTCTGGCTCAGCCGGACCCTGTGGCACGGGCAGCCGCTCGTCATCGTCGCGGGATCGAATGAGCACGGCGCTCTCTTTGGCGCGTTTGACCTGCTGCGCCGCGCCGCCACCGGTGCGGACCTCTCTCATCTCGGCGTGATTGAATCCCCCGCCATGCCCATCCGCTGGGTCGATGAGTGGGACGACGCCGACGGCCGAGTCGAGCGCGGCTACGATGGCCGGTCGATTTTCTTTGAGGGCGGCAAGGTTCTTGACAATTTGAGCGAAGCCACCGCCTACGCGCGCCTGCTCGCATCGGTGGGCATCAACGGCTGCAACGTAAATAACGTGAACAACGCGGCGCCGTTTCTCGAGCCGGACATGATCAAGGGGCTGGCTCGGATCGCCGACGCCATGCGTCCCTGGGGTGTTCGGCTGGCCATCAGCGTCGACATTGCAAGCCCGCAAAAAATCGGCGGCCTCAAGACCTTCGATCCCCTCGATCCCGATGTGAAAGCCTGGTGGGCCGCGAAGGTGAATGAAATCTACCAGCAGATTCCCGACTTCGCCGGCGTCACTGTGAAGGCCGATTCGGAGGGACAGCCCGGTCCCGCCAGCTATGGCCGCAGCCCGGCCGACGCCGCCAACGTGCTGGCCAATGCTCTCGCTCCGCATGGTGGCGTTGTGCTTTATCGCGCCTTCGTCTACAACAACCACCTCGACTACAACGATATGAAAGCCGACCGCGCGCGCGCCGCCTACGACATCTTTCATCCGCTCGACGGCCAGTTCGCGCCTAACGTGATTGTCCAGATCAAGTACGGCCCCATCGACTTTCAGGCCGAGGAGCCGGTATCGCCGCTCTTCGCCGGGCTGCACAAGACAGGCGAGGCGATGGAAGTGCAGATCACACAGGAGTATCTCGGCCAGCAGCGCCACCTCGTGTATCTCGCGCCGCTATGGAAGGAGAAACTCGACTTCGATCTGCACGCTGAAAACCATTCAACTCCGGTGAAGGAAATCATCGAGGGCAAGAGCTTCAATCAGCCACTGGGAGGCATGATCGGCGTCTCTTGCGTGGGGCGCGACAACTGGCTGGGCGCGCCGCTGGCCATGGCCAACCTTTATGCCTTCGGCCGGCTCGCGTGGAATCCAAGCTTGAGCGCGGATGAGATCGCCGCGGAGTGGACAAAGCAAACCATTAGCACCGACCCGCAAGTGGTTGCGACTGTGGATAAGATGCTGATGCAGTCGTGGCCCACGTACATTGACTACACGGGATTCCTGGGCACGCAAACGCTCACAGACATTACCGGCAGCCACTACGGACCGAACATCGAGGCGAGCGAGCGCAACGGCTGGGGCCAGTGGCACCGAGACGACGCCAAGGGAATCGGAATGGACCGAAGCGTCGCAACGGGAACAGGCTTTGCCGGCCAATATCCGCCATGGGTAGCGAAAACCTATGAATCGGCCGCTACCACTCCAGAGAGCCTGCTGCTTTTTTTTCATCACGTTCCCTGGACCTACAGGTTGTATTCGGGCAAGACCGTCATCCAGTACGTCTACGACAGCCACTACAAGGGCGCGGAAGAAGCAGCGCGGCTCGGCGAAGAGTGGGCCACGCTGAAAGGCAAAATCGATCCACAGCTCTACGAAGATGAGCGCGCACGGCTGGAGTATCAGGCTGGCCACGCAATCGTCTGGCGCGACGCGATCGTCCAGTACTTTCTGAAGGAAACCGGCATTCCCGATGCACTCGGCCGCGCCGGGCACTATCCCGGCCGCATGGAAGCCGAAGATGCGCGCCTCACCGGATACAAAATCGTCGACGTCACGCCATGGGAAGACGCTTCGGGCGGAAAGGCAGTCTCGTGCGATCTAAACTCCGCGCAAAAAACCTGCACCGCCGAGTGGACCTACTCCGGCAAACGCGGCCACTTTGAGGTTGCCGTGCAGTACTTCGATCTACAGGGCGGCGTAGCGCACTTCACGCTCGCGATCAACGGAACGGAGATCATCTCGTGGGCCGCCGATGCCAAGCTGCCGTCGCGCCGGCCCAACGGCGACAACTCAACGCGCTTCACCGCGCGCGGTCCCGACGGGCGAGGCTTCGAATTGAAACCGGGCGATGAGTTGAGTGTGGAAGGCGCGCCCGACGCGAGCGACCCGGCGGCGCTCGACTATATTGAGGTCGATCCGGTCAAGTAATCTGCGCCCGGCGCTCGTAGAGCGTAGCCGCAGCGCGCTCGGCTCAATCTGTTCGCTGTGTCGTGCCGGCTCCCCGGCCGTCAGGCCTGTCCTTCGGCTGGGGCAGGATTCGTCGCGTGCATCGCGTCAATTTCGCCGATCAGCTCCAGCACCTGCTCCCGCTTGCGCTGGCTCAGGTCGAGAAAGCGAATCCCCACCGTGTTGCGGTCGTGGATGGCCTGAATGACGCCACCGAGCCGGAACGGCAGGCCCTGGTACCGGAACTCAGTCTCTACGCGCGTGTAAATGCCGACCGGGAACCGATCGTCGGTGCGGATGCGGCAACCAGTCAGGCTCAGATCCAGAATGCGGCCTCGTAGCGTGGATCCGACATTGACGAGAAGGATTGTCGCCGTGAGGTCGACCTCATGGCGGGACTGCTGGCGGCGTTCGCGTCCCACGGGCTTTCGCGAAATTTGCGTTATAGGCTCCGGCTGAGTGATCGGCTGCGTAGACTCTTGTTCCGCGACCAGCAAATTGACTGCTTCTGCGCGGGCCTCCGAGGTTTCCTCCATCGTGCAAATTACATTGGCCAACTCCACCATGCGCCGCGGAATCACATTCACAAAGCGGATTCCGAGAAGGTTTTTGCCGTCAGTCCATTGCAGCACGCCGCGAAATCGGAAAGAGATTCCCTTGACCTTGAAGAACACCTCTACCGGGAGGCGGGAACGCGCGGCGACAGGCTCCTTGGTGCGAAGACGGCATCCCTCCTGGCTCAAATCGACGAGACGAGCCTGAATCGGCGCTCCATAGCCAACGAACAGAACAACCGATTCTTCATCGACGGAATAACGCGGATCGGAACGGCGCTCAGCTTGGGAGGCCACGAACTCGTCCCTGTTTTCCCACCCGAACATGGCACGCTCCGCTCAAACAATCAGCGGAGGACGATGCCCGTCGGTGAACGCCCGTCGGTTAGTGCCCCTCGGTCAACTCAGGCGCATGGTCCCACGGCTCGACGGGCGCGGCATCCGCGACCTCTCGGCCGATCAGCCGATCGTAACGATAGACATCGCTGGTCGTCCCCAGCGACTCGTTATACAGGCTCACGGCTCCAATAAGCTGCGTCAGCTCCTCGCTGAATGTGTGGATTGCCTGCAATTGATTGGCCGTCGCCGGTAGTTCGTATTGGGAGGTCTTAATGAATTTCTGGTAGCCCCGGTCCAGTAACCGCCCCACTTCGCCCTTCACGAGAATTCCGGGACCGACGGCGTATGCTGCAGGCGCGTCTTCCGGATCATCAGCGCGCCGCGGCGGCACCAGAACCGCCCCCACTCCGTGCTTGCTTACCAGCACGCCTCCCGCAACGCCAGGATAAGGAGCCGCGTCAAAGGAATGCGCGCGCAACAGTTCCAGCGTTTGATCGAAGTTCGGATGTGAGGAGCGCTTTTTCATGGGCGTTGCCTACACTGGAAGAATACCGGATGAGACCGGAAAAACCCCGACACTCCGATCTTGCGCGGCGGCGTTACGGAGCATATTTTCTCATGGCACCACGCACATCACGATCCCGAACTCGCTTCCCATCGGCGCCGATGGAGACCGCATGAGCCTCCTGCGCCTGCCGCTTGCCGTCTACCGCGAACTTCGCGCGCATGGTGAAGAAGCCTTTCCCAAGGAATGCTGCGGGGCGCTCCTCGGTCGACACTTCGCAGCCGGCTGGCAGGTCGATTCGCTGGTGCGAGCCGCCAACGCCCGCGCTGAATCACCACACGACCGCTACGAGATCGCACCAGCGGAGCTGGTGAAGATCGCGCATGAAGCTCGCAGCCGAGGCATCGAGATCGCCGGCTTTTATCACTCCCACCCCGGTCATCCCGCGCGCTGGTCCACAACTGATCTCGAGGAAGCGCACTGGCTGGGCTGCGTAACCGTCATCACCGAAGTCATGCAAGGCAACGCCAAAGACACCAACGCGTTCCTGCTTGCCGGAACCGCCGAAGAAGACAAGCATTTCATTCCGCAAACCATCCAGATCGACGAAGTCGGCACGGATGAAAGCCCCGCCTGATTCACCCCTGTTCAGACCAGATTCTCGTCCGCCGAATGAATTACATCTGTCCCTATCTTCACGAAAATGAAAAACTTCTTTACACCATCCACTTTCGGGCCTCATAATCGCTGTGCCCTGGAGAGCTTGCGCTTCCCGTTCCCTTTCCCCCATCGCCAAGAAACTCCGAGCCAATCAAGGAGGATTCTCGAAATATGAAAATCATGCACCCCGCTCTGTTCGCTCTGTCCCTCGCGGCCGGTGGAAGTCTGTTCGCCGCGGCACAGGAAATGCATCATCCCCCAAAGGTTCTCCTGATCGAGCGTGAGTTTCTCAAGCCCGGAAAAGGTGGCTCACTGCACGACAAGTCGGAGAGCCATTTCGTAGCTGACATGGCCGCCGCCAAGTGGCCCACCCACTACATCGCGTTGAATTCGCTCTCCGGCAAATCGCGCGCCCTCTACCTCGTCGGCTATGAATCCTTTGCAGCGTTGGAGAACGACAACAATGCCACCATGAAGAATGCGATGCTCTCCGCGGCGTTGGATAAGGACTCCCAGGCCGATGGCGAACTGCTCGACGGGACCGACCAGTTTATTCTCGCGCTCGACGACGACCTGAGCTACCGTCCCGACGTGGACATTGCGCTGGCCCGCGACTTCGAGGTCACGTCTTTCCATATCAAGCCGGGCCACGGCAAAGAGTGGCACGAGCTTGTCAGTCTGGTCATCGAGGCACACAAGAAGGCGGGAACCAGCGCACATTGGGCCACCTATGACCTCGCGTACGGCGGCGACGATGAATACGTTGCCTTCAGCGCTGACAAGTCGATGGCCGAAATCGACACCGGCTTTGCTGAGGACAAGCAGTTCCGCGACGCACTTGGCGAAGACGGTCTGAAGAAGCTTCGTGAACTCGAAGCCGACTGCATCGCAAGTTCCGATGCGGAGTTGTTCGCCATCAACCCTGTTCAGAGCTATCCGATGGATGAATGGGTCAAGGAAGCTCCGGATTTCTGGAAGCCGAAGCATGCCGCGCCGGCCGCCAAGCCCGCCGCCAAGCCTGCGGCAAAACCCGCACAATAGCATTCCAACTCAACTTAACCAATGTCCTGCTGGCGGCTCTCGAGGTAAACTCGGGAGCCGCCTTGCGCATGGCGACACGCCGTGCCGGCCCGATACACTGAAGGGGTCGGAGATTCCGCGCCATGGTCGCCGCCCCTTCCCCAATTCAACGACCTGACCTGACCAGCGCAGAACTATCGCGCTACGCCCGGCACATCTCCCTGCCTGAAGTGGGGATCGAGGGCCAGCAGAAGCTCAAGGCTGCGCGCGTTTTGTGCGTTGGCGCAGGCGGGCTCGGTTCACCGCTGGCCCTCTATCTGGCCGCGGCCGGCATCGGAACCTTAGGAATTGTCGACTTCGATGTGGTCGACGCGAGCAATCTCCAGCGCCAGATCATCCACACCACCAACGACATCGGTCGCCTCAAGCTCGACTCCGCGGAGGAAAAGCTCACCGCCCTCAATCCGGGCGTGAAGGTCATCAAGCACGAGACGACGCTGACCAGCGCCAACGCCCTCGAGATTCTCAAGGACTACGATGTCATCGCCGACGGCACCGACAACTTCCCCACGCGCTACCTGGTCAATGACGCCTGCGTTCTTCTGGGCAAGCCCAACGTCTATGGATCGGTGTTTCGCTTTGAAGGCCAGGCGAGCGTTTTTGCTACCCGCGAAGGGCCCTGCTATCGTTGCCTCTATCCGGAGCCACCCCCGCCCGGCACCGTCCCGAACTGTGCCGAAGGCGGAGTGCTTGGCATCCTGCCCGGCCTTGTCGGAATCATTCAGGCCACCGAGGTCATCAAGCTTGTGTTAGCGAAAGGCGATCCGTTGATCGGGCGTCTCCTCCTCGTTGACGCGCTTGCCATGCGCTTCCGCGAGCTCAAACTAAAGAAGAATCCCCAGTGTCCGGTCTGCGGCGAGAATCCGACGGTCACCCGGCTCATCGATTACCAGCAATTCTGCGGCCTCGCACCGCAATCCAGTCAGGAGAAAAACTTGAATAACGGCATTCCGCAAATGACAGTGCAGGAACTTAAGCGGCGCCTCGACGCCGGCGAAGACATCATGATCCTCGACGTCCGCGAACCCTACGAGTACCAGATCGCAAACATCGGCGGCACGCTCATTCCGCAAAACGAAATTCCGCGGCGGCTGGCCGAGATCGATCGCAACCGCGAGATCATTGTCCAGTGCCGCTCCGGCGGCCGCAGCCAGCGCATCGCCGAATTCCTCGCGCAGCAGGGCTATCCCAATGTGAAGAATCTCGCAGGCGGAATTCTCGCGTGGGCCGATCAGATCGACCCGAAGGTGCAAAAGTACTGAACACGCACTTCACCGCGCGCGATCCATCCGCCGCCGCCGCCCGAAAGAATATGACCCTCGACTCTCCAGTCCTTACCGGCAGACACATTCGTCTCGAGCCGCTGTCGCCAGCCCACGCTGATGGCCTCGTCGCTGCATCTTCCGGTGATCTCTCGCTCTATCAATGGAGCGCCGTGCCCATCGGCCGCGACGCGGTTCTCAGTTACATTGATACGGCGCTCGCAGGTCGCGAAGCCGGCACGGTGCAGGCCTTCGCCACCGTCCGCATCGCAGATGGCATCGTCATCGGCTCCACGCGCTTTTTCGACATCGATCACTGGGCCTGGCCCGCGGGTCACCCGCGCCACGGACGTAAGGATCCCGACGTTTGCGAGATCGGTTACACATGGCTGGCGCACCAAGCTATTCGCACCGGTGCAAACACCGAAGCCAAGCTGCTGATGCTGACGCATGCTTTTGAAGTGTGGGGGATGCTCCGTGTCTGTCTTCACACCGACGCGCGCAATAAGCGCTCGCAGGCCGCCATCGAGCGTATCGGGGGAAAGTTCGAAGGCGTGCTTCGCGCGCACAGGATAGCCGCGGACTTCATCGCGCGCAATTCATGGCGCTATTCCATTCTTGAGTCGGAGTGGCCCGAGACGAAGCGTCGCCTCACGGAACGTCGGCTTCCGGCATAAGGCGAGGCAATTGGTTCTGGACAGTTGCCGGTTTCAACGGGAATTATCGTCCGGGCCGCGCGCCGAACGTCCGCTTGAACCATCCCGGCTTGCGTTCGCAATAGGGCGACCGCTGGCGTTTCGAGTGCATATGATAATCCCTGCACCGCTGGCAATCGCCGTGCATCGGACACTCCCGCTTGGGGCACGTGCAAACCGCCGGTTTCTCTGCGACGATGGTGAAAACCTGCACTTTGCTTTTCATTATGCTTCCACCATCGGCTTGCCGTTCTCGTCCATCTTGCCAAAGATCATTTTGCCGCTGGCGGTCTGCAGCACGCTGGTAACCGAGATCCCAACAGACCGCCCGATCAGCTTCCTGGCATGATCCACCACCACCATGGTGCCGTCATCCAGGTAGCCCACGCCCTGGTTGTATTCTTTGCCTTCTTTCAGAATCAGCACGTTCATGCGCTCGCCGGGCAACACCACAGGCTTCAGAGCATTGGCCAGATCGTTAATGTTCAACACTTCAACGTGGTGCAGGTGAGCCACTTTATTCAGGTTGAAGTCGTTGGTCACCACCTTCGCTTCCCATTTCTTCGCCAGTTCCAAAAGCTTCAGGTCCACTTCGCGAATGGAAGGGAAGTCGTCGGGTACAATCTGCGTCTGAATTTTGGCGTTGGACTGCATGCGCTGCAGCATATCCAGGCCGCGGCGACCGCGCTGCCGCTTTGAACCGTCGGTGGAGTCGGCCACAATTTGCAACTCGCGCAGGACGAACTCCGGCACCACCAGCGTGCCATCGATAAAGCCGGCCTCGGCGATGTCGGCGATGCGGCCGTCGATAATGACGCTGGTATCAAGAACCTTGGCGCTGCGGCGTGTCGGCTTGTCGCCCGAGAACACAGTGCCCAGCGCAGCGGGGTTCAGCAGGTCGCCCTTGCTGGCGCCCACCAGGAGCCCCACGTAAGTCATAAGGAAGAGTACGAAGATCTGCAGGACAGCGGAGTTGGAGCCGGAGAGCGGGGCCGAGCGCAGCACAAGGCAAAACAGTGCCGCACCGATGATGCCGAGCACGCTGCCTACAACGGCGCCGATCAGTCGCCGCAGCGTGAGAGCTCTGACGCGCATCTCGAAGACGATGACCGCGCAGGCCGCGACCGCACCTACGATTGCGCCCTCCCAACCCGTCGCGAGTCCGAAGGGGCGGAGGAAGTAACAAACCGCAGCAAGCAATAAGACAAAAAGAAGACGTAAAAGAACAAGGTCCATACGAACCTACTTTCACCGGAGGCACACATCGCCGGCGGCCTTCTGCCATAGATGGGGAGTATGAGCAAAGCCGAGCATCGTCGTCAAGTGGGAAGCGGGCAAGGGAGGGAACAGGGCCAAGGACTGGGGAATTCGGCGCGGGGAGTAGAACGGGTAGACATGGCTACCCGCTCGTTGAACCTCTGGAACTTGAGATCGCCGAAGGGGGTAAAGATCCGGGCCGCCAGCTTTGCAGTTTCATCGGGGATTGAAACATGCACCGCTGGCGTTTGTTCAGGCCGAACCACGATCCTAATCCCCGGTCCCTGTCTTTCTCACGACGCCGCGGCCAGGACATCGTCCTGGGCTACGCGGTGCGCACCCTTGCGCGGCCCGCGCTTGCGCGCGCTCATCACTTTCACGCGCTCCAGCAGTTCGAACGAAGTACAGTTCTTTCTGGCCATCACCGCATCGGCCACGTGCATTTCTCCACCCACGGCCTGGGCGTCGCCGAGTAGCAGCATGGGCACATGCGACCGCATGCGCTTCAGCCGTTCCGCGAGCTGGATTCCGCTCATCTGAGGCATGTTAGTGTCGGCCAGAACCAGGTCGATTTGCGGCGCCGTCGAAAAAACGGCGATCGCCTCCTGGCCGTTTGAAGCCGCGAGCACGCGATAGCCATTCGTTGCCAGCGTGAACTTGAGCACGGAAAGCTCTTGTTCGTTGTCGTCTACGCAGAGAATCACTTTCTTTGGACGCATGGTGAGGGGACTACTCCTAAGTGCAAATTCAAGGACTCGTTCAAGGCAACAGTTTGCTAACCGCCCGGCGTGCGGGTTCAAGTTGTTCCAGTGTTAGGCCCGGTACGCGGGGGGAAGACGTGCTCACATTCTTTGGATCGACGTGGCCGGTTCTCCCGCCGAGAGGTCTGCACCCCAAAAATGGGCGCAACTCCACACACAACTGGGGACCGGCACATGACCCGCCGTGGCTTAGTCTTGCTTCGCGGTAAAGTGCACAGCTATTGTGGCGCGTCTGACAAATTCCAGACGAAACGCGCCAGGGAATTGTCTGCTACGAATCGAAACAGTACGGGTACCGGAGAATCGTGAAAAGAGGGAAAACGAAGCGAAGATGCCAATGAAAATCCGATTGAAACAAGTGGAAAACTGCTACAACACACACACAATGTCACTTGCGAAGATGAATATCTGTTGAAAGCATGTGCATCACGGCAGGAAAAGCTGTCCTTTTGCTACAAGAACTGTGCTGCCTGCAACGCGCACATCGCGGACCCTCGCGTTTTCTTTTTGCGCGGAAAGAAAAAGATCGCTCGGCCTGCCCATCTCCACGCCCTGGCGCACATGAATACGCGTGCCCGAACGAACCGCGCCGCGAGCCACGAGGTGGGCGATGGCGCAGCCGGCCGCCGAACCCGTGGCCGGATCTTCCTCTCCATAAAACTGCATCCTTGCCCGCCAGCACTTCGTGCCGTGCTCGTCTTGGTCGAGAGAAGGTGCAACGACATAGAACCACCTTGCGCCGCGCTCTCGCAGCCATGCCGTCGCTTCTTCCTGATTTACTTTGAGCCGCGCCAGGGCTTCCTGAGATCGGAGGGCCACAATGGCAAAGGCCGTTCCCGTCGAAACCACTTGCGGCGGCAGACCAGCATCAAGGTCGCCCAGTTCCAGGCCTGCCAGCCGGGCGACAACTGTTCGATCGAGTTCTGCGCCAAACTCCGGATCGTGCTGCGTCATCTCGCCGAAGAGCCCAGCCGATCCGTCGGCGGCCTGGGAGCCTTCAGCGCCGGTATCGAAGCGCACCGGGATAGGTCCGACATTTTCTTTGAGAGTCACCGTGTCGTTCTGCACCGTCTGCGGTGCGAGCATCTTCAGAACGCTTGCCGTGCCCAGCGTCGGATGGCCGGCGAAATTGAGCTCTTCCTGCGCCGTGAAGATCCGCACGCGTACGCCCTCCGTCCGCTCAATCGCCTCTTCTCTGCGTTCGATGAACGTGGTTTCGGAAAGGTTGAATTCGCGCGCGATGGACTGCATCCCCTCGGTTGCCAGGCCGCACGTGTTCATCACCACCGCCAGCGGATTGCCGGCGAGCGGCTCGGTCGTGAAGACGTCTACGACGGAATAATCAAGGGTTGGCAAACCGTGTACACCTCCGTTGTGGACTGAGTCTACGATCAAACGGAAATTTGCGCGCCTGTGGAAAGACGCGGTCCTGTGGATTCAGCCGCTGAAGATTGATTGCGAAGAGTTTTTCTAGAGGTCGATCAGCGGGCGCGAGGGCCGTGTTCTGGCTCGATCGAGGAAGATCCTCATGCGCAGCGCTTCGGCACGTTCAACGGCCACAAGGCGCATCTGGCGGCGAATGTGGTCGATGTCGTTCAGCCGGTCCAGTTGCGCTTCATCGTGAGCCGCATCGTGCTCCAGGCGGGCAATTCGCTCCTCGAGGGTTTGACGGAATCGCGGACTGATTTCGAAGCCTTCCTGAACAGCGAACCGAATGGCCATGAACCTCACCTCGAAGCGAGAATGTCTGAGGCTGATATTCTTTTCCGCGGCGGCCTCAAGTTTTTCCTTACGCTGCCGATACTATCGAAGAGCCACTGTCTACGCCAGATTACGGAGTCGCGCAACTTCGGTAACCGGCTGTCCGAGAATCGGACAGTGGCCGGTAATCATTCACAGTTCGTAGTTCTTAGTTCGCAGTCCTCGTGGCATTTTTTTGCGGCTGCATCGTTCGGAAGGGCTTTAGCGAGAGCCCGGGAAACTGTGAACTGTGAACGAAGAACTACGAACTGTGAACTGTCTCTAGCGGTCCGCGACAACTCCCAGTTCAATTTGCGCTTCGCTATCGATGTGGATATTTTGCCGTGAGGCCAGCAGGACACCCGAAGAGGTGCTGTTTCCGGCGAGCTTCACACCGGGAATCCCCGTCGGACGCGGCAGGGCGCGGGCCGCGGCAACTCCGTGTGCATCGGTATTCGAACTCAAACCGCCGCTTCGCTGCGTCGCCGTGCTTCCGGTCGAGCCTGAGCTCGAGCCTTGACTCGAGCCTCGGTTGGCGTCCTCTCTGTTTCCCTCTGCAATGCCGGCATCGGAAACCCGGTCAACCTGGCTGGTTGCGTAACCGGGTGCTGTGCTGCCGGTGCCCGGTCCTCCCAACCTTGTACCGCTGGCCATGGTGCCAATGGGCACCGGCATTCCCATTCCGCCCTCGTCGTACGTTTGGGGCACGGTCATGGCGTTGGCGCTCAGGTTTACCGAACGAATCAGGGTGTGAACAGAAATACTCTGCCCGTTTTTCAGCTCCGCATGGTCGAACGCAATCGCAATGCGAGCGGGTCCATGCTGCTCGTTATAGGCCTGCACTTCAGTCACGTGGCCCACAAGGCGCGAGCCCCGGGGAATCACAGTGCCGTCGGAGGTTTGCACCTTGTCTGTCGTCTTCAGCACAACACGATCGCCCACCTTGGCGGTCTTTGAGTCCAGCTTGCCGTCGAGTTCGCACGTCACCCAGCTCATCTCATAGGCGTGCGAGTCCGCCAGATCGCCGAATCCACCCGCAGTCGGCGCATAGGTCACTTTTGCGGGGTCACCCGCCGGCGTCGTTTCTTCCGCCTGTTGTGCCGGGAGCGAGATGCTAAAGAGCGCCGTAGCAACTGCCGCAACCACGATGGCGAGGTTCATCTCGAGTTCCTTTTGAAAGCCCCATTCGGGTCCGGGCCGTCCGATCAAATGGCCGCGAAACTCAATGCGGTGGAACCGCTCTAGCTCCCCGGCGCCGGTGCGTAGTAGCCCTTGCGTACCTGCACTTTTAAATTGTCTCCGTTGTCGCCTTTGCACTCCAGCCCAATGTGGCGGAACGTTCCATCCTCTTTGGCATTGCTGGGTGTGTAACTGGCCACGTACTGGGTGCGCAGTTCAGCTTCAATCTCCTCAAATGCGGCTTGCAGCTTGGCGCCGTTGTTGCCCACGTCGATGATTCGACCGCCGCTCTCGTCAGAAATCTGCTTTGCGGGGGAGTAGCCGTAGTAGCCCTCGCCCTGGCTCCAGTACATTTCCCGGTCGGCAATCAGGATCACGTAAATGATCACGTTGTTCTTCTCCGCTGCGCCAATCGCTTCGCGGATCTTGTGATCGCTGCCTTCATCCTCACCATCCGTCAGGATGATCAGCGCCTTGCGTCCGGTTTCCTGGTTGAGTTTTTGGGTGGCAGACTCGTAAATGGCGTCATAAAGCACCGTGCCCTTGGGATTGCTGATCGGGACCGGGCCTCCGCCGAGGCCGGGAGGTCCCAGAGATCCGCCGCCGATGTTGATCTGCGCTTTGTCCATGGCGCGCGATAGCAGGTGGGGACTGTTCGTAAAGTCCTGCAGCAGGTCGACATTCACGTCGAACGACGCCAGATATGCCTCATCTTTCTGGCGCAAAACCTCTCTGAAGAATTCGCTGGCTGCCTGCTGCTCCAGCGGCAGCACTCGTTGCTGGCTGCCCGAAGTGTCCAGCAGAATTCCCAGGGTGAGCGGCTGGTCGGTTTCAGCCGTAAAGCTCTTGAATGTCTGCGGCACTTTGTCTTCGGTCACCTGGCACTCATTGCGCGTGAGATGCGGAATCAGGGTTCCGCTCTTATCCTTGACCGTGAAGAACAGGTCGACCAGGTTCACCTGCACCTTCAGACTTTCTGCTGGAGTCTCATCCGGCGGAGGAGCGGGCGCAGTGCTCACCGGCGGCGCGTCGGGCGAGGGCGCAAGCTGGGCCCATCCCATTGCCGGCAACACCGGCAAGCCGACCAGCAACGCGGCAACTCCGACCCTTCGGGCACACCCTGACCGCATGATGCTCCGTTAGACGAAAACTCAATCCCTTAGAGAGCATATCGCGCCTTTTCAAACGCATGTTCGCGCGCTTTCAGGCAACCTGCGAACGTCTGCCGCGTCTGATACTCTGACAGGTGTGGCATTACGCGTGTGCGCCAGCAATTTCAGCGCGCGCACGAAGCGCTTTTGGGAGGATGAATTCGCGGTGAAGAGCTGGAAAGCCATTGCGCCGGTGGGACTTCTGAGTATTGGACTGGTGCTGGCTTCAGGAATTCTGGCCCAGCAGCAACCGGCCCCGGTTCCCGACGCGCCTACGCCCCAAGCCCCTCCGCCACTCCCGGGCGTTGGCCATGGCATCACTCCCGGAGTCGGTGCCGGAGAAGCTCCCACAACTCCAGATTCGGGCTCAGGCCCCGGCGCGCAAACAGCTCCAGACCAGCCGCCTACGCCCCCCAGCCAGCAGCCTGCCGCCGAGCCGCAGCCTCAACCGCAGGCCACTCCCCCCGAGCAGGGCTCCGGCGCGGTCGCGAATTTCGTTGTGCAAGTTAACTTCGTCCAGGTTCCGGTCACGGTGAAGGACTCGAAAGGCAACCTGGTATCGGGGCTGACTTGGCGCGACTTTACTGTCTACGAGAACAGCACCCGCGAGCCATTGCGCGTATTCAGCGTGGATCCGGAGCCGCTCTCCGTCGCATTCGTCATTGACCAGACCCTGCCTTCAAATGTCATGGACCAGGTGAATCGCTCGATGGGTTCGATCGAGGGCGCGTTGACGCCGTATGACGAAGCCGCGGTCTTTACCTACACCAACGGCGCCAAGGAGTGGACGGGCTTTACCGGCGGCCAGAGCTCCCGGCTTCCGGCCGTACTCTCGTTAGCGCAATCCGCCGGCACGGATCCAATGGTGCCCGACCCAAGCTCGATGTTCTCTGCCTGTGCGATCTCCATCAACGGGAATTGCCCCGACCCCAACCTGCAGCCGGGGAAATCGACCCAGACTATTGGAGAGCTCCCCGTTCAAAAGGAGATTCACACGCTCAACGACGCAATCCTGGCTGCCGCCAAGGAGCTATCCACGCGTCCCAAGGAGCGCCGGCGTATTATCTTCGTCATCTCCGACGGCAAGGAGTACGGCAGCAAAGCCACGTCGAAAGAAGTGGTGCGTTACCTCCAAACCAACCACGTTGCGGTCTACGCCACGCTGGTGGGTGATTCGGCCCATTGGGGCGTGGAATGGCTTGACCGCATTCACGTCCCCCTTACGGGCGTCTATGACAACATCCTCTACAGGTACACCGTGGCCACGGGCGGCGATTACTACGCCGAGGGCAACGTAAACGGCATCGAGCGCAGCTACGCCAAAATCGCCGATCAGGCCCGCGACCAGTACACCCTTGGTTACCTGAGCCACGAGTCGATCTACGACGACAAGTACCGCAACATCGATGTGCGCGTCGACCGGCCGAACGTCACCGTGATCGCCCCGCTGGGCTACTGGCCTTCAGCGCAGGACTACAAGTAAGCCCGCATTCGCAGCTTCTGCTTCAAGAAAGACAAAAGCCTGTGCCGCGGCACAGGCTTTTTCGTTTTCTTGATTGCTGAGCGGGACACGGCGCGCCCGAGTCCGAATTCCTTAGGCCGCCGGCAGCGTTACCTTCGGCCTCTTTACTTCGGTTCAACCGGCGCGTTCGATGCCGGAGGCGGGGGCGGCGTTGTTTGCTGCTGAACCGGCGGTGCCGGCTGCTGCGGATCGGGCGTTCCTTTAATACCCTCCCGGAAACCCTTCAATCCCTCGCCCAGCCCTTTACCCAGTTCCGGCAGCCTCTTGGCCCCGAACAGCACAAACACGAGGATGGCCAGCACGATAATGTGCCAAGGCTGAAGTAGATCGCCCATCGATATTCCTCCACGCGCACCAGCTTAATCCGCGCGCTTCTCCACGCGTCTATTGTCGCACAAATGCGCCACAACATGCTCATTGCCGGCGGTTGTGGCAGACTGGAAGTAACTGAGGAGGTCTCCCCTATGAAGGCTCTCAAGCTCTTTGCCCTTGCTGGTTTACTGGCGCTCGCCTCCGGCACAGCCAACTCTGCCGGTCGGGACATCTATCCCGATCCCTCGCAGGCCAAAGCCGACCTCGCCGCCGCGCTCAAAACGGCCGCAGCCACGCACCGGCGCGTGCTTCTTGATTTTGGTGGCAACTGGTGCGGCGACTGCCAGGTGCTCGATCTCTATATGCACGACAATAGCAACCGGCCTCTTATCGAACAGAATTTTGTCGTCGTCCATATCAATATCGGCCACTTCGATGCCAATCTCGACATCGCCGAAAAGTACCAGGTCCCGCTCCACAAAGGCGTGCCCGCATTGGCCGTCCTTAGCGACCGCGGCGCGCTGCTCTACAGCCAGAAAAACGGCGAATTTGAAGCCATGCGGAGCATGGAGTCCTCATCGCTGACCAGTTTCCTCGTGCAATGGAGACCGGAGCGTCCCGGCTGCTCAGCCGTCGTGGTCAACTGCTAGCGGGGTGTAACGCCGGCTTCCAGCCGGCTGTCGTGCGGTCTACTGACCCGCACACGTCTTGTGTCGACGAGGAAGCTCAATGCTCGAGAAGGATCGGTACTCCGGGCTCAATGAAGGCCGCACCATCACCACCCTCACAAGCCACGAGATCTACCGCAACCGCTGGATGCGCGTGCGCGAGGACGAGATCCTGCGCTCCAACGGCCAAAAAGGCATCTACGGCGTCGTCGAAAAAGAAGATGGGGCCATCATTCTGCCTATCGAGGACGGGCGCATCTGGCTCGTGGAACAGTTCCGCTACACCATTCAGGAACGCGCACTTGAGCTGCCCCAGGGCACTTGGGACACGCCGATCGAAGACCCCGAAGAGCTAGCGCGCGGCGAATTGCAGGAAGAGCTTGGCCTCAATGCGGACCGGATGGTCCAGTTGGGCACCATGTGGATCGCCTACGGCTTCGCGCGTCAACGCGAACACATATTTCTCGCCACCGGCCTTACTCCCACCGAGAAGAAACCCGACCCCGAGGAGCACGATCTCGTTGTCCATTCCGTTTCCATCGCGGAATTCGAGCGCATGATGCTTGACGGAACAATCAGGGACGAATGCACGCTGGCGGCATGGGGTCTTTATCTGCTTTGGAAGGCGCGACAAGGTTGATGCGCTGTCGCAGGCTTCTCAGGATTCCGTTCGGCACTCGTATCATGGTGGGAGTGTCTTTCCAACACACACATCAGCAAAGCGACAACCACCGATGATGAGCACGATTGATGCCCCGGTAAGGCAGGTTCGGTATGTCGAGCTGGACTCGCTGCGCGGTTTGGCGGCGTTGATGGTTGTTCTGTTCCATGTTCTAAATCTGTGGCAGGCTGACGCTCAGCCTGCTTCCGTGATCATCAGGTATTTTCTGGGTCTCGAGTATCCCTTCGGGACCGATGCCATGCTCCTGTTTTTTGTGCTGAGCGGCTTTGTCCTGTCCCTTCCCGCGATCAATGGCAAACCCCAAACATATCCCACATTTCTGATACGCAGAGTTTTCTGCATCTACGTGCCCTATCTTCCGGCGCTCCTGGTCTCCGTCGCCGGAGCATTCTGGCTCCACGGCATCATCACCAGGAGCATTTGGTTTCACCCGTTCTGGTCCGAGCCAGTCAACTGGGGCCTGGTTGGCCAGCACGTGCTGTTCTTGAGCCTCTCTAACACTGACCAGTTTGACCCTCCCATTTGGTCGCTGGTCTATGAGATGCGCATCTCGCTCATCTTTCCCTTGCTATGCGGGCTTGTTCTGCGATTGAAGAGCAGGTGGTCGCTGGTGATTGCCGGCGGGCTTACAACGATCCCCATCCTGATCGAAAGGCTGCTCTACCACCTCGACGGTTCGGGGTTCAATTCGCCCCACTATGCGGGGCTTTTGTCCTCGGTAGTCTTCTTGCACGCGAGAGGAGCAGCCTCGGAGCGTGGTTTCGCTGTCGCCGCCGAATCGCAAGGATTCTGATTGGTGCAACCTTCGTATGGCTCTTTTTGTTCGCGGGTCAACTATTTGTTGGAGCTACTGCCCGCGCCCTCGATTTCCAACGTTCCTTGGCCTACATTTCGCAGTGGATCACAGCACTTGGTGCGGGCGGCCTGATGATCATCAGCATGAACTCGCCATCCTGCAAGCGTGTTCTTCATTGGCCGCCGATTCATTTCCTGGGTGAAGTTTCGTACAGCCTGTATCTCTGGGACTTCGTCGTGCTCTTGTATTGCGTTCACCTCCTGTACGGGAAGATTCCGTTGTGGGAGATTCTGTGCCTCGTCGTTGTCTTGAGCATCATCGTGTCATGGTTTTCCTATCGGTGGATTGAAGTCCCGTCGATGAACCTCGGGCGCACACTCAGCAACGCCTTCCAAAGCCCGTCCGGCGCGTGACTCGCATCACAAGCCAAAACCCGCAATTCCTGAATAATCAAGGCTGAACGAGGGAGCGCGGAGCAATCTGCGCGCCGACGCGTCCGTGTCGCATGGGCTCTGCCTCTGGCTGAATGCGCCTTGTGACAGGCCAATAAGGATCGACGCGAACAGCGAGACCAGCCATGTTCAGGATCGTGCAAGCCCGCACTGCCGGCCTCAACATCCGGCAATTTACCGTCGAGGCGCCGCGCATCGCGCGCAAGCAGCGGCCCGGGCAGTTTGTCATTCTCCGGCTTCACGATCAAGGCGAGCGCATTCCGCTCACCATCAAGAGCGCCGATCCGGCCGCCGGTACCATCACCATCGTGGTGCAGGCCGTCGGCAAAACCACGGCGCTGCTCAATTCGCTTGAGGCGGGCGACTCGATTCTCGATCTCGTCGGCCCCTTGGGCCGGCCCTCCGAGATCAGGAACTACGGAACTGCCGTCATTGTGGCTGGAAGCGTGGGAACGGCCATGGCACTGCCCACTGCCCACGCGCTTCGCGAGGCCGGGAATCACGTCATCTTCATTGAAGGCGCGCGCAGCAAAGAGATGGTGGTCTTTGAAGACGAAGTCCGTGCTGCAAGCCACGAGGCTCACATACTCACCGACGACGGCAGCTACGGCGAACAGGGTCTCGTCACAAAGAAGCTCAACGAACTGATTGCCGCTGGCCGCAAGCTCGATTTCGTCCTTGCTGTTGGCCCCGTGCCCATGATGCGTGCCGTGGCGGAAATTACCAGGCCATTGGGCATCAAGACCATGGTCAGCCTCAACTCCATCATGGTTGACGGCACCGGAATGTGCGGGGGCTGCCGCGTGCTGCTCGGTAACCAGAGCAAGTTTGCCTGTGTCGATGGTCCGGAGTTCGATGCCTCGCAGGTGAATTTTGAAGTGTTAACGCAGCGCAATGCGATGTATCGCGGTCAGGAGTGCCAGTCGCTGAAGGTGTTTGAGCTGCACAGGCAGGAGGAGCTGGCCCGCGTGCGCACGGCGCTGGCCACCAGGGAAAAGGAAGCAGCGCGACTGCGCGCAAGGCTCGAGGCGCAAGGGGAGGATCATCATGCCTGATTCCAACCCGATTCCCCTTAAGGAGCGCATGCAGATTCCGCGCGTGCTCATGCCGGAGCTTGACGCCGAAATCCGCGCGCATAACTTCGACGAAGTGAACCTTGGTCTCGCTGCCGCTGGCGCCGTCACTGAGGCCACGCGTTGCATCGCCTGCGCCAAGCCCGGCTGCCAATTGGATTGCCCGGTCGGCGTCAAGATCAAAGAGATCGTTGCGCTCATCTATACCGGCGATTTTCTAGGGGCGGCCAAAAAGATGCGCGAAGACAACGCGTTGCCCGCTATCACGGGTCGCGTTTGTCCGCAGGAGAGCCAGTGCGAAGGCGGCTGCGTCGTGGGCAAGAAAGGTGAGCCTGTTGCCATCGGCAACCTCGAACGGTTTATCGCCGACTTTGAGCGGCAGAGTGGCGAGCTCGGATTGCCGGCGATTGCTCCTCCCACGGGCAAGAGCGTTGCTGTCGTAGGCAGTGGCCCGGCGGGGCTTTCGGCCGCGGGCGACTTGATTCAAATGGGCCATCGCGTGTGTGTCTTTGAGGCGCTGCACGAGCTCGGTGGCGTTCTGGTCTACGGCATTCCCGAGTTCCGTCTTCCCAAGGCAATCGTGAAAGAGGAGGTCGACAATTTGCGCCGCATGAGCGTGGAATTCGAGACCAATGTCGTCGTTGGCAAGAGCGTCACGCTCGACGAGCTGATGCGCGTGGAAGGATACGACGCGGTCTTCGTGGCCACTGGCGCGGGTTTGCCCGTTTTTCTGGGCGTGCCCGGCGAGCACCTGAATGGCGTCTACTCGGCCAATGAATTCCTCACGCGCACAAACCTGATGCGCGCCTACAAATTTCCCGAATTCGATCAGCCGATCTACGACTGCAGCAATCGCGAGGTGATCGTTGTCGGCGGCGGCAATACCGCCATGGACGCGGTGCGCACCGCGCGTCGATTGGGCGCGAAGACGGCCACGCTGGTCTATCGGCGGTCGGAAGCTGAAATGCCTGCGCGTGCTGAGGAAGTAAAGCATGCTCGCGAAGAGGGAATCGAATTCCGCATGCTCACCAATCCTGTCGAGTTTCTCGGCGACAAAAAAGGGTGGCTTACCGGCGCGCGCTGCGTGCGCATGGAATTAGGCGAGCCGGATGCTGACGGCCGCCGTCGTCCCGTCGCAATTGCCGGATCGGAATTCGTATTACCGGCCCACGTCGCCATCATCGGCGTGGGGACGACCGCGAATCCGCTGATCCAAAGCACCACACCCGATCTCGCGACCAACAAACGCAACTATATTGTTGCGGACCCCGAAACCATGCGCACCTCGAAGCGCGGCGTCTTTGCCGGCGGCGACATTGTCACTGGCGGAGCCACCGTGATTCTCGCCATGGGCGCCGGCCGCAAAGCAGCGAAGGCAATCGACGAATATCTCAAATCGAGCGATTGGCGGTGACGGAACGAGTCCGTGCCCAAAAAAGAATGGGCGGCAAAGCTCTCGCCCTGCCGCCGCCCTGTCCCTGGGTTGTCTTGAAGATAATGCAGTCTTGCTAAAACCTGAATTGCCGAAGATCGCCGGGGTTGTTTTCTTAGTCCCTAGTCCCTACGTCCCTCAGTCCCTGCTTCACTGCAACAGCTTGGTCACTTCCTGCTGCACTTGATTAGCCTGCGCCAATGCCGCGATGCCGGTCTGGCTCAGAATCTCGTACTTCGACATATTCGAAGTCGCCGCAGCATAGTCAGTGGCCTGGATCGCGTTTTGCGCCGAAACCACATTCTCCTGCTGAGTGCTCATGACTTGGCTGAGCGAATCTAGAGTATTGATCTGAGCGCCGATGTGGCCATCCTGCGCGGCTACATCGCTAATCGCCACATTGAGCATGTTCAGTGCCTTTTCGGCATCCGCTTGGTTGGTCAGATCGGTCAGGTTCAGAGCCTCACCTGCGCCGTCCGTGTAGCTCATCGTCGCCACTCCGCCCGACCCACCGTTGCTTCCGGCAAAGCCCGCAGGCAGCGCGTTCGTTTGAACGGTGTGAGCGTCGGCAATGTCAAAATTGGACGCTACCGTTGAGTCGGTCATCCCGACCGTATAGTACCCAGTCGACGCTGTGAATAATGCGGCGTCACCGCCCGTTGTGGTCGCAACGTTTGCACCGTTGACAGTTACCGAAGAATCAGACGAAGTAAACACTAAACTGGTCCCGGACTGCGTCGCGGTGATCCCGTAGCCGCCATTGTTGATAGCGATCAGCAAGGTCGCTTGGTCGTAGCTCCCCCCGCCGTTTCCCGTGGCTAGATTAATCACGCTCGTGCTGCCGTCGGAACCCTTGATCGTAAGCGTGCCGGAGAGTGCATCCGTGGTAGCGGTTGCCGTGATTGTGCCCACCAGGCCCGGAGTCGTGCCATTTCCCACGCCTGCGCCCTCGCCCGTGATTTCGATGCCCGTATCGACACCTGCGGCGGAGTCTCCTGCCGCCTTTCCCGTCGCGAAACTAGCCGTCAAGCCGAGGCCCGAGCTGTTGATGGCGTTGATCAGTCCCTGGACCGTGTCATCTGCTGAAGGCTCGCCAACGCCAACACCGACGGTTGTGGGCGTCACCACGGTGCCGTTCGCTCCCTGCACCAGGTAGTTCACATCGATCTCCGACGTCGTATTGACAAGAGAATCGTTGGCCGTCGCCAGTGTGCCGGCATTCGAAAGATCGATGAAGACGTTATTCGATCCATTGCTGTATGCCATTGCGCCGCCGGTATCGCCCACGCTTGATTCCGAGAGCGAACGGATATTCAGATCGTCGATCGAAGAACCTTCCGCCGACGAGTCCCCCGTATAAATAGCCACAATATTCCCGTCAAACACCTGCTCCTGGTTGTACGTGGTCGTCGATCCAATGTTGTTGATCTCAGCCAGGATGGATTGGTATTCCTGGTTCGCCCTCCCTTTGCGTTGGATTCAGCGTACCGTTCGAGGCTTCGGTCGCCAGCGTTACGGCACGGTCGAGCAGCCTCGTCACCTGCGACAAAGCGCCGTCGGCCACCTGAAGCAGTCCCACGCCCTCCGTGGCGTTGGTCCCGGACTGCGTGAGTGCAACCGAATTCGCTTCCAGCCCGTTGACCGGCGAGAGCCCGGCGGCGTCATCCGCTCCGGAATTGATGCGCGACCCCGACGACAACTGTTCCAGCACCGTCTGCAAGCTGGCATTCGTGTTGTTGAGATTGTTCTCAGCGTAGATTGCCGACGGATTGTTCAAAACACCGAGGGCCATGGTATCAGCTCCTTCTCGGATGCCCTGCTGCCCTCAATCAAATCCGCTGGCGCCTCATTGATCCTGCCAAAGCCGCCGTCACTTCCGGATGGGCCTGTTCGCATCCACCCCCTTCATCGGTCTCTCCCAGAATAACTTTAGTCATCCTTTCCAAATTTCTTTTGGCCACGATTGTTTCGCCACGATTCAAGGTGTCGCGCGGACAGACAAACACTGTCGCAACACGCACCAGTCACTGTCCCGCGCCTGTCCACTTCTTTGTCTCGCTTTGAGGCAAAGTGTCCGCGGCGCTCCTCGCGAAGAAGCACTCTTCACCTCGTGATCCGCTCATCTCTGAACGCTTGATCACGACCCAAAAATCAAGCCCTCCGGCGCATGCCGAAGGGCTCGAGCAAATCGATTGGAAATGCGCCTATGCAGCTTCCTTGCGCGAGGGCTTGTGTCCCCACATTCCGTAGTAGGCCACGTAGAGATATCCGACGATCGGAATGATGAAGGCATACTGGATGCTCGTCTTGTCGGCCAGCATGCCAAACAATGGCGGAATCACCGCGCCGCCCACGTTCCCGATGGTCAGCACGCCCGAGCCTTTGCTTGTGAGCGGCCCCAGCTCTGCGACGCCCAGCGCGAAGATTGTCGGATACATGATGGAGTTGGCTAGTCCCGTCAACACCAAGCACGCGATGGCCACCGTTCCATGCGTCACCATCGCGGCGCCCAGCAGCGCCACGCCGCAGAGGCCCAGAAGGATAAGCAATTTGTCCGCCTTGATCCAGACCATAATGGCGCTGCCGAGCAGGCGGCCGATCATCATGCCCAGATAAAACAGGCTGACCATCAGGCTGGCGGTCTCGACCTTCGTCATGCCCTGCGCGAGACAGAATTGAATCGTGATCGAGGCCAGCGCGATCTCCAGCCCGACATAGAAAAAGATGCCCACCATGCCGAGCACCGTGTGCGAATGGCTCCAGATGCTGCGTTCAACTGCCAGGCCGTCCGCAGCGGGACTGGAATCGCTTGTCATCGTGACGGGCGGCAGATGCAGCATCGTTACCGTGACGCCCAGCAACAGCAGCGCAATGGCAATCGCGATGTAGGGACCGTGCAGCATGTGCGCGGTAGCTGCAGAAGTTAGCATCTTGCTCGGATCGCTGAGAATGAAGACGCCCGCGACCCATGGAGCAGCCAGCGAGCCGATGGAGTTGACTGCCTGCGCCAGGGTGAGCCGCGACGGCGCGCTGTGCTCGGGACCCAGGATCGAAACGTATGGATTGGCCGAGGTCTGAAGGCCGCACACGCCCGAAGCCAGGACGAAAATGGCGAAGAGCGTCATGGGAAAGCTAACCAGGTTGGCTGCGGGCAAAAACAATGCGGCTCCGCCAGCCATCACAAACAGAGAAATCACCATGGTGCGCTTGTAGCCCACGGCCTCAATCACTTTGGCTGCGGGAACTGAGAAGACCAGATAGGCAAAAAACCACGCCGCCGTAGCCAGCATTGCCGGCCCGTGGCTCAACTGAAAGATGTCTTCAAGCTTCTTTACCAGCACATTGTTCAGGCTGGTAAGGAAGCCAAAGATTCCAAACAGAATTGCAACTGTGATGAACGGTCCGGTATAGCTGGGTGCGGCTTTCGCAGCCGCCGGATTCGAGCTTGTAGCCATCGAGAGTCTTCCTTCGCCGGATGCAACAAAACGGCTGGATTGGTATCGAAAACACTCTACGCAGCGCGGCCGCGCCCGTCCAGTGGAAAATGAAAAGGTTTACAACTTCTTCGGCATGAACTGCCAGTCCGAAAGGCTGCTACATGCAATGCCAAAGGGCTGCCGCACGCAGTGCCATGCAATGCCCATTTACACTGAAGGAGCATGATTCCCACCCTCACCTGGACCCCAGAGGGCGTCCGCTTCATCGATCAGACCAAGCTTCCGCTTGAAGAGCGCTACGTGCTCGCCACAACCTACGAACAGGTGGCCGACGTGATCGTCACCATGGTTGTGCGCGGAGCTCCGGCCATCGGCGTTTCGGCTGCCTACGGCGTTGCCCTGGGTGCGAAAAACACCAAGGCCCGCACGGCTGCAGAGTTCGCACCGGAATTTGAGAAGATTTGCGCACGTCTCGCCGGCACTCGCCCCACGGCGGTGAATCTCTTCTGGGCCATCGACCGCATGAAGGCGCTGTTTGCGAAGCTGCTCGCGTCCGGCACGCCCCTCGCCCAAATCAAAGGGAAAATCCTGGCCGAGGCGAATGCCATGTACGACGAAGACATTGCCGCCTGCAAGGCGATGGGCGCATTCGGCGCAGAGCTGCTGCCCGATGAAGGCGGCGTTCTGACGCACTGCAACGCCGGCGCTCTCGCTACATGCGGGTACGGAACCGCATTGGGCGTGATCCGCGCGGCAGTGGAACGTGGCAAGCGCATTCATGTTTATGCCGATGAGACGCGTCCGTTTCTACAGGGTGCGCGGCTGACGGCGTGGGAGCTGATGGCCGACGGTATTCCAACGACAGTGATCTGCGACAACATGGCCGCCAGCCTCATGCGGCAGGGAAAAATTCAAGCCGTAGTCGTAGGCGCGGACCGCATCGCTGCCAACGGCGACACGGCGAACAAAATCGGCACGTACAACGTCGCCATCCTGGCGCGCGAGCACGGCATTCCGTTCTATGTTGCCGCGCCGTGGTCCACGATCGATCTCGCCACCGCGACCGGCGACGCAATCCCCATCGAAGAACGCCCTGCCCGCGAAGTCACGCACCACGCCGGTACGCAACTCACGCCAAACGGCGTAGGCATCTGCAATCCAGCCTTCGATGTCACTCCGGCCAAATACATCGCCGCCATCATCACTGAGCGCGGGGCGCTGCGCGCGCCGTACTCCGAATCGCTCAAAGAGATGGAGTTGCAGGAGATGGAGCCGGTTAGCGCCCGTCTTGGGTTCCTCGAGGGCAAGGGCGACGTCGGCCCGGAGTTCTTCGATCCCGCCCGCTAGTTTCGATTCACATCGCGGCAGAATGCTCGTGGCGTGCGCCTCTACGCCAGCGTTCGCACGTCGCTCGACGTCCCGCCCGCCGCCGGAATGTAACACCCTTGGGTGTAGTCCATCACCATTCGATCCGCATTGAAGCGCCAACCCAGCGTCCGGATCGTCCGCTTCATGCGCTGGATCCAGCCCCGCGGCAACCCGTCGCGATCTCGGCTGTAGTAGAGCGGAATCACCTCGTCCAGAAGCACGCGGTAAAGCGCCTCGCCATCGCGGCTGTCGTGCACATCCATATTGGAGTGCGTTCTTCCGTTTCCAATCGCGAAGCCATTCAGCCCGTCGTAAGCCTCGGCCCACCATCCATCCAAAACGGAGAGATTCAGGCCGCCATTCAGCACCACTTTCATCCCGCTCGTGCCTGAGGCCTCCAGCGGCCTTCGCGGATTGTTCAGCCACACGTCGACTCCCTGCACCAGATGCCGGCCCACGTTGATGTCGTAGTCCTCAATAAAAACGAACTTGTCGCCAAAGTCCGCGTGGCGCATCATCTGCGCAATCTGTTGCAGCACTTTCTTGCCCGGCTCGTCGTGCGGGTGCGCCTTGCCGGCAAAGACAAACTGCACGGGGCGTTTGGCGTCATTCACCATCGCGGCCAGCCGCTCCAGATCCCTCAGCAGCAGATTGGCGCGCTTGTAAGTTGCAAAGCGGCGAGCGAAGCCGATCGTCAACGCGTCGGGCGAGAGAACTTTGTCCAGCCGCTTCAATGCCTCGGCGGCCTCGCTGCGCCGCTCTGCCTGTTCGTGTGCACGGCGTCGCACAAAGTTGAAGAGTTGCCCCTTCAAGCTGAGATGCGTCTCCCACAACTCTCCGTCGTCCACGGTCTCGATGGCCGCCCAGGTATGCGCGGCTCCGCTCTGGCGCTGCCAGCCTACTCCGAGATGCCGTTCGTACAGCCGCCGCATTTGCGGCGCCAGCCACGAGGGCACGTGCACGCCGTTGGTCACATGGCCGATCGGGACCGCATCCTCCGGCCCATCGGGATACAGGCCACGCCACATGGCACGTGAAACTTCGCCGTGGAGCGAGCTCACCGCATTCACGCGCCGTGCCAGCTTCAGCCCCAGCACTGTCATGCAGAATGTTTCCTGATAATCGGTGGGATGCTCGCGGCCAAATCCCATCAGATTTTCGTGCGAGATGCCCAGTTGATCGCGCAGCGGCCCCAGGTGCTCCTCAATCAGGTCGGGACTGAAGCGGTCGTGCCCCGCCGGTACCGGCGTGTGCGTGGTAAAGATCACTTCGCGCGGAATCTGGCGGGCAGCCGAGTAGAAATCCAAGCCCTCTTCTTCCATGCGGCTGCGAATGGCTTCAAACACGGCGAATCCGCTGTGACCTTCGTTCAAGTGCAGAACGCCCGGCGTGATGCCCATGGCTTTCAGCGCGCGATAGCCGCCCACACCCAGCAGCAGCTCCTGCCGAATGCGCGTGCGCGCGTCCCCGCCATAGAGGCGCGACGTAGTTTCCAAATCTTCAGGCGCGTTGCCGGCCACATTCGAATCAAGCAGCAGCAGATCGCAGCGGCCCACCTTCACCCGCCACACCTTGGCGCGGATCGAGCTGCCTCGCGTGGCGATCTCCACCACCACCGGCTCGCCGTTCACGCCGATGGCCTGCTGCATCGGCAGTTGATTCACATCCGTCTCGAGATACTCCTCGCGCTGCCACCCCTCCTTGTCCAGCCGTTGCAGAAAGTAGCCTTGCCCGTAGAAAAGCCCCACTCCGATCAGCGGAATGTCCAGGTCGGAAGCGCTCTTGATGTGGTCGCCGGCCAGCACGCCCAGGCCGCCGGAGTAGATGGGCAGCGATTCATGCAGTCCAAACTCTGCAGAAAAATACGCCACGGGCCGCGTTCTTAGCACGCCTGCATGGCTCGCGCCCCACGTATGGTCGTCGCGCAGGTATTCCTGCTGGCGCCGGTAGGTGTAATTGATGCGGCTATGCAATACGTGCTCGGTGGCTCGCCGCTCAATCTCCGCCAGCGGGATCTCGTTCAAAAGCGCAATGGGATTTTGATTCAGTTGCCGCCAGCGCGTGGGATTCAGGTCGCGAAACAGGCTTACGCATTCGTTATCCCAACACCACCACACGTTGCGCGCCAATTCCCAAAGCTTTTCCTGTGCCGGGGCAATAAACCGGTCGAGCGTGCGCGCTTCGCTCACTACGGGCGCAACCTGCGCAGCGGCCTCCGCCAGCATGCGGATTTCATTTTCATGAAAGACCCGCGGCTCCTTGGTTTGCACAACGAGCACGCCTTGCAGCACGCCGCGATCGATCAGAGGCACGCCGAGGAAGGAGTGGTACTCCTCTTCGCCCGACTCTTTGAAGTATTTGTAGCGCGGATGCTCACGCGCGTCGGGCACGGCCACGGGAATCAACCGCTCCGCAACCAGCCCGGACAGGCCTTCGCTCAAGGGCATGCGCAATGTGCCGATTGATCGCGGGTGAAGGCCCAGCGTAGCGGCCAGCACCAGGTTCGATCGGTCCGGCTCCAGCAGGTAGGCCGAGCAGACGTCCGTCCGGAATCGCGTGGCAATCAGGGCCACCACGTTCATCAGCGTGTCGGCCGGCTTGCCCTCCTGTTCCGCCAGGTTCGTGATCTCTTCGAGCGTCAGAACCAGGTTGGCGTCAGCGGATTCGCCGATTGGGGTCATCGAATGGATACACCTCAAGCGTGAGATAGAAAGCTCGTATCCCGCGCGGCGCCCACAGTGAAAAGCAAAAAGCCATGGGACAAAGACACGCGGTTCAAAACCGAGGCAGCTTAATATTTGGACTTAGGGAAAACCCCGTGAATCGCTAATGCGGGATTGATTCGACAATACCACACGCGCCGGACGGTTTCGCCGCCGCTCAGACGGCCAGCCTGCGGCAAACTGGAGCCGAGCGAGCACACAAATCCCGGCCAGAACCGCGCGGCGCACCGCTCGGCGCGCCTGGTCAGTCCGATTCCCGCCTCAGCGGTGGAACTGGAGATAAAATCCCGTAATCGCGACGCCCGCACCCACAGGCATCAAGACCAGCCCCGCGTCCTTGGCCTCACTGCAGCCGTGGCTTGAGGGGCCACAGAGCCCAATGGATTGCTCGGTCGCAAAGAGGGCTACCCCGCTGACGAGTGCCGCGGTCCCGACGATCGCCAGCGCTACGCCCAGCCCATGGTGCGGCGGCTTGGTTTTGGTCGCTGCATGTGTCGAAGGCGCAGGCACACTCTGCGACGAGCTTTCAGACGAACTCTGGCTCCCGGCCTCAGTTGCCGCCAGCGCTGAGAACGGAATCGGCAGCGGGGCAGCCAGATCTGCCTCTTCCACTGTGGGAACTGGCGCAGAAAGCGATGTCCCAACGTTGAAAGAGGTCGCGGGCACGGCCTGTTCTGCGGCTACACTGTGTGGCGGAGCGTCAACATCGCGAGTCAATCGAGTCTGAGAAATCGCGTGCGCGGCGAATAGAAAGACAGCGAGACCGAAGATCAGCGCCGGAACAGTGGAACTGAGGCCTGCGTTTGCGTGATCGAACAAGGTTTTAAGCCTGAGTCGGTGCGATTGCACTTGGAGACCTCCTGCAAGAACTTCCGGGGAATATTCGGGAAACCTACAAGATAGTACTCCAGAACCGGCTGCAAGCCAGTTCAGGCAGCGCGATCTCGCACCGGGTTCGTTACGGTCGACGGCTGGCCACTCGCGCCGCCATCACTGCGAAAATTGGGAACGTCAAATACACCAGTCCGATCTCCGAATAGTAGGCCAGCGGCGTCATCTTCATCGGCCCGAACGCGAACATCGGGTAATCGCAGACCAGATTGATGGCAAGCCAGACCGCTCCCACCAGTGCGGCCTCGCCTTCCCGCACAACACGCTTGCGAAAGTACCAGACCAGCAGTAAGCCCGCGGTGACCAGAACGATCAGGTACATCAGCGTGCTGAAAAGCGGAGCATTGGACTTTTTCAACGGAAATGCAGCGAATGAGATAACGAACGGAATAAGCCAGCTGAGCAGTCCGAGCAGGATTGCGCGCGCCACGGCGCGTGTTTGGGCAGTCATAACTACCTCCAGAAGCTCTGGGATTTTATGGCCACAATGTTAAGCCACTTTTGGCCACTGGCATAGACCTGCCATGCTACATTTGGATTCCACGGGGGTCGCGATGGCACTGGACACTCAGCTTGCCTCGGACGGCGAAACGATCGAATTGCAGCAGCAGGTGTTCCGGCTCCAGGCTCTGCTTGAAGCCTCGCGCCAGGTGCACTCCACCATCCGCGAAGAGGAAGTGTTAGAGTCTGTCCTGCGCATCGTGGTGCGCGAGCTGGAGATGGCCGGCGCGTCCTTTCCCGCGGCTGGCCTCACCTACGGCAGGCTTCCGGCAGAGGACGCAGCCAACGCCGCGAATTCCGAACAACTGCTCATGTATCCGCTCGCCGACCGCGATGGCCGAAAGATGACCGATCTCGTCGTGGCTTCTCCCGATGGACGCGGCCTCACGCTTTCTGAAGCCGACTTCCTCGAAGGCCTCGTCCTTCAGGCTGCGGTCGCGCTTGAAAACGCGCGTAACCACAAGCGCAACGTCGAGTTTGCGCGCTTGCAGCAGGACCTCGACGCGGCGCGTCAGATTCAGCGCTCTCTGCTTCCGCAGCACGTGCCCCAGATCCCCGGCTATTCCATCGCCTTTCGCTCCGACACCTGCTACGAAGTAGGCGGCGACTATCTCGATATTGTTGAGCAGCCTGACGGCAGCCTGCTGATTGCTGTGGCCGATGTGGCTGGCAAAGGGCTGGCCTCGGCCATCATGTCCACCAGTTTCCGCGCGGCATTTCGCGGCATGGCCATCACCGGGCCCCCGCTCGACGAACTGGCCACGCGCATGAACCAGCACCACTGGGCCGAGGGCGAGGAGGCGCGCCGGCGCTATGTCACGGCGATCTTTCTCCGGCTGCATCCCGCCACCGGGGAAATCGAGGTGGTGAATGCCGGCCACAATCCAGGATTCCTGGTCACGCCGGGCCAGTCGCCGATCCAGTTCGATGCTGCGGGAGCTCCTTTGGGCCTTTTGCCCGGAATGCGCTACGAGAGTGAGCGCCACTTCTTCGCGGCCGGCGCGCGCCTGCTTTTCTATACCGACGGTTTGACTGAGGTCTTCAGAGGAGATGAGGAATTTGGTCCGGAAAGGCTTTTGAATGAATTTTCTACGTGTTCCTGCCCCAAGGCCGATGGTATCCTCGATGCATTATGGGGAGCTATCCAGGCGTTTGCCGAGGGCGGGCCGCAGGCTGACGACATGACCGCCCTGGCGCTGTGTCGCGGAGAAATGCCGTAATGGACAAGCCGAAATCCACCACCGTCGAAGTTCGTCTGCCCACCAAAATGGGCTACGAAAAGGTGGCCATGAGCACGGCCTCGGCAGTGGCCAAGCTGATGGGTTTCCCAGAAGATCGCGTGGAAGACCTCAAAACGGCTGTGGCCGAAGCCTGCATCAATGCCATCGAACATGGCAACCGGCTCAATGAAAAGCTGTCGGTCGGCGTGGTTCTTCGCGCCGATACCGACAAACTGGAAGTCAAGGTGATGGATGACGGCAAGGGCATCACGACGCAGCCCGTCAAACCCGACATCGATCGCAAGATGCACGGCGAAGAAGATGCCCGCGGCATGGGAATGTTCCTCATCCAGGCGCTGGTCGACGAAGCAGAATGGGTCACCGGTTCCGATGGCAAAAGCAGCTATGTCCGGCTTGTCATCAAGCTGAACAAAGGGGCGGAATAGACTAAAGCAGCACCCCAAATGAACGCGGAGGCGATCGACAAGTGGAGAGCGAGACCAAAACGCACGTTGACCAGATCAAGTCCCCCACCGGCTATCCGGTAGCCGTCCTCCGTTATGAGGGCGACATCGCCAGCACCTCGAAAGACGCTGTCCTCGGCGCCTACGAAGCGCTGCCCAGGGACACGACCAAGCTCATCCTGCTGGACTTCACGAAAGTTGATTACATTAACTCCAGCGGAATCGCCCTCATCATTCAATTGCTCATTCAAGCCGCGCATTCGGGACAAACCGTGTGTATCTACGGCCTATCCCCCCACTTCACGAAGGTCTTCACCATGGTGGGCATCACCAAGTACGCGCGCCTGTTCCCCAACCAGGCCGAGGCGTTGGCCGCGCTCTAGAAAACGCAAAAATCCGCTGGATTGAGTTGACGCGCGAATCGTCCGGTTTGCGTGGCCGCTACTGCGGCCCCTTTTCGCCCCTGGAGAACGGGTTCGGCAGGTGGAAAGGCGTTTCTGGCGCGGACTCCCTTTTCCTCGAACTTGCATCCTGCCGCAGAAGCGTGCGCTGCGAGTTGATGCAAAGCCAGCCGCCGTGCACTCGCTCGAAGACTTGCGTAAAGATGCCTTTTTCGTCCACCTGGGCTGAGCCGACCTTGTGGTGCAGGTTGTAGGTGCCGTTCGCCACGGCGATATCCCCGAGCATGCGCACGGTCACGACTTTTTGGGTGAGATAAAGTGTCTTGTCATCGGCGCTCAGCACTTGCGCCACCTGCTGGTTGCGCGTGGTCACGTCGCCGCTTGCTGAGACGTCGACATACAGCGGAGAAAGCACCAACTCCAGGCTGTACTGGTCGCGCCGGTTCACGGCGTCGGACCAGCTGTCTTCGATCTTCTGGAATTCCAGGATTTCAGGACTGATGGATTCCGTCGCGCCGTTGTTGGCGGCAGGCGGAACCGATCCTGATGCTGGATCGGGGGCAGGGCTCTGGGCGGTTGCGGTCGTACACCATAGAAGAACAGCAGAAAGGGACAAAAGAAAGCGATTCATGCGTAGCTCGAACTCCAACCTGGAAAACAGTGTTCCAGTAAGAATGATAGCTCTTTGGGCTCCGCAACCGGGGCGCATGGGAGCCAAAAAGTCCGGTCTGCGGGCGCCTCTCCAGAGGGATGTTACTGGAGGTTTTGCAAGCGGACAGGTTCGTGAATCGTCACGTTGGAGTCTTCAATCGAGATCCAGTGATCCTTGCGGAACTGGCCGAGGGTGCGAGTGACGGTCTCGCGCGTAGTGCACGTCATTGAGGCCATCTCCTCGTGCGTCAGCAGCAGCGGAAACCGGAATTCTCCGGCTTCAGTGTGCTCGCCGATCTGATGCGCAAGCTCCAGCAGCAGGCGCGCCAGCCGCGCCGCCACCGTTTCGGCCAGCGCGATGCGGCACGCATCCTGCAATGCGAAGCGGTACTCCTGGCAGATGCATTGCACTGCGCGTAATTGCGCTTCCTTGTGATTCCGCAGGAAGCTCAGGAACCGCTCCCGCTCCACGGGCCGCAGTTGGGCAGGCGTCAGCGACTCGGCTGAAACTTCGTAAACGCCGTGCGAAAGCACCGCGTAAAGCCCCAGCATCGATCCCGGGCCGGCGACGCGAACAATCATGTGCCGGTCTTCCGGCCGTCCCGCGGTCAGCTTCAGATAGCCGCTGCAAATCAGGTACAAACAGCGAGCGTCCTCACCTTCGGTAAAGAGCGAAGCCTGCGAGGGGAGCGAAATCGTGCTCGTGGCCAGCTCCAGATCGGCTAGAACAGCGCTTCCGAGCGAGCAAAACCAGCCCGGACGCCGATTCGCGCACGCCGCGCAACCCAGCGGCGAGGTCCGGCCCAGGTGCCTTGATCGCGACGGCTCCTCAATTGAAATCTGCATGTCAGCCATCGTCTTCCCTCTTCCCATCCCGACGCGGCCCTTCGTCTCTCGCGCTTGTCGGCTTGCCTTCCAGCCATTCAAGCTGCGGCTGAGATCCAAATACCCCTGTTGGCTTCCGTCAACAGCGGCACTTGCTCCGAGTTTGCTCGAATGTCGGGGGTTTTGGATGTGATAGGCCTCACGTTTGAAAGCAGAGTTCTCGCGGTGTGACGGCGCCCCCAGAACCTTCGAGTAGACGATTAAGTAAATGCAGCAATCAATGGGCTTATACGCCAAGATGCGCCTCCTCATCTCATGTGATAGGCATCACCGCCACTCATTGCGCCTAAACCTTAATCTTTCGTGCATATGGTGATGCTCCGCACCGGCAAGCGTCCGCAAAATGCTCCAGCGGTGCTCGCGCTCACAGGGAGAATCCACCACATTCAGTCTGAAGCGGCGGCTGATGGTGCTTCTGAGCAGTTCTACGAAGTTCTTTGAAGGCGGTAATTTGCATGCATACTGATAGGCCGGTAACGCGTTTATTCAATGGTGCGGCTCCCGGGAAACGGCCGGGACTGCGAGTGTTTTTCATGTTCCTGTTGGCTGCGGGCCTGCTTTGCGCGACGGCGCTGGCAGCTCCACCACCGGGATCCAAAGCTCAGGCCGCGCCGACCGCGCCCGCCGCGCAGGCCACGCCGGCCAGTCACGCCGAGTTCGTTGGCTCTGACACCTGCGCCACCTGTCACGCGGACGTGGCCAAGAGCTTCGCCACCAATCCTCACACCAAGATGACGTTGATGCACGGGAACGCGAGCGGCGTCACCTGCGAGAACTGCCATGGCGCCGGCAGTCAGCACGTGGACGGCGGCGGCGACGTGACCAAGATCTTCGATCCCGCCAAGGCTTCGACCAAAGACGTCGACACCAAGTGCCTCAGCTGTCATGCGGGCGCGCATCCCAACTTCGATCGCTCTCCTCATGCCAAGGCCAATGTCGGATGCACCAGCTGCCACAGCATTCACGGCAGTAAGGACGAGACGCTTCTCAAGGCTCCGCAGCCCACGCTCTGCTTCCAGTGCCATGGCGACGTGAAGCCCGCGTTCGGCATGCCGTTCCATCACCAGGTCAACGAAGGCCTCATGAAGTGCAGTGACTGCCATGATGTGCACGGCACCTTCGAGAACAGCAACCTTAGGTCGACCGCGGATCAGAATGCGATCTGCACCAAGTGCCACACCGACGTTCGTGGTCCTTTCGTATATGAGCACGTGCCGGTCAAGGCCGAGGGATGCGTCAGTTGTCACTCGCCCCATGGCTCGCAAAACGCGCGGCTCTTGAATATGCCGAGCATCAATACGCTCTGCAACCAGTGCCACAGCCCGGTTTCTTTGCACGCTATCACCGGCATGGGCCAGGGATCGGCGGAGCTCGCGCCATGCACCAGCTGCCACACCTATATCCATGGTTCGAACATCAATGCAGCATTCCTCCGATAGGAGATTTGGAGAGGCGCCGCGCCTAGGCAGCGTGGCGCAGCTCCCATGACAGATTTCAAAACGGTTCAAGTTTTTCGTGGTCGGCAACAAGTTTGATTTAAGTGAGGCTTCATATGAAGAACGTTGGCTGGTTAGCTCGAATTCGCAATCAACAGCCGTCTTTTGCAATGTTCGTGGGAATGGTCGTGGCAATGTTTCTGGCAGCAGCCTGCATCGCAGTCGCCCAGGACCCGTCCGCGCCCGCGCCCAATGCGCCTGTGTCCGCGCCCGATGGCTATGTCCTCCATCAATCCTTTGACGTTGGTGGACATATGAACGGTCTTTCGGGCAGTGGAGCCATGTACGACACGTTGGTCAATCAGAAGTCCGGTCCGCGCGTGCTTGGCGAGACGTTTGAGTTGCGTGCGCTCTCCTCGAACAAAAACCCCCTTGTCGACGATCTCAAGGCCTTCAGCAACGGCTTCGGCGGCGATCCGATGAACTTCGCCAAGCTCGACTTCTCCAAATCTAAGTTCTACGAGTTCTCAGGGCTGTTCCGTCGCGACCGGCGGTACTTCGACTACGATCTGCTGGGCAACCCGAACATTCCCAGCGGCCAGACGATGCCCATCGGGCCCACCGCTTCGCCCACCAGCACTCTGCCGTGGCCGCAGCAGCAGAACTCCTCCTTCCTGTTCAACACAGTTCGCCGGATGACCGATACCGGCCTCACGCTATTCCCACTCTCCGTCTTCACGCTTCGCTTTGACTACTCGCATAACAATATGGAAGGGCCGAGCCTGAGTCCGAGCGGGTACCAGTTCGCCGGCTCCTACGACGTTCTGCTTGAGGAATATCAGCGGCACAGCACCGACGACTACACGTTCGCGATGGATTGGAAGCCCGTCCAGGGCACGCGGCTGACCTTTGAAGAACAAATCGACGCCTTTAAGGACAACACCTTCTTCACCCTGGATCCCAGCTACCTCTACGTTCAGGAAGCGGACGGAACCAAGGTTGCCCTTCTCGCCAACTACGATGCTCTGACGCCCTACACCAGCAGCTCCTGCAATGCGGGAAGCATGGGCGGCAATCCAATGCTCTCCTCGGCCAATGCGGGCGGCCTGCCCATCATTAATCCGGCCTGCGCTGTCTCTATCGGGTACATGCGCTCGGCTCCCACGCGTGTCCTTTTCCCAACCGAGATCCTCCGCCTCCAGAGCAACAGCCTCAAAAATGTTTCGATGAACGGGGACTTCCGCTACACCAAAGCCACAATGAAAATGCCTTTCTACAATGAGGGTTTCCAGGGCCTCACTATAGGCACCAAGACTGCCGGGGCAACGCGTTCGCTCGCGTATCAGGCCTCAGGCAGCGGCCAGCGTGAGGCAGTCGCCGCCGACTACGGGATCGTGTGGCAGGTTCTCAGGAATTTCAGTCTCTCCGAGCAGGTCGATTACTCCAACGTTCATCAGCCGGGCACGACGACCATGACGAGCTTGACCACTCAATTGACCCCGCTCGACACAACCACGTCGACAGGCAACGAGACCGTCAACAACCCGACGTTGTCGTCAACAACCGCCGCCCAGGGCAGCTCCACTTTTGAAGGCAGCGGCAACATCGGCGTAGCTTGGCCGGCTTACTTCGGCCAGAGGTTCCTCACCAATAATCTGACCGCGACTTGGGATGCTTTGCCTCGCACCACCTTCTCGCTCACCTATCGCTACCGCACGCACATGATCGCCGAGAACGCATACAGCCCCGCAACATCGACCGTCGCAGTTGATCCCGGCGGCAATCCCGGCAACGTTCCGTTAACCCCAGGCGAGACAAACGGCGGAACCGTCACCATCAACGAAAACGGCGCGATCTTCAATGCCGCATTTCGTCCCACAAACAACTGGGATGTGAACGGCTCGGTTGAAGTGCTCTACGACGACAACGCCTTCACCCCCATGGGCCCGCGGCAAACAAAGCACTATCGCGTGCACACCCTCTACCGGCCGAAGACCTGGGCAACCATCTCTGGTGCGTACAACGATCTGGAGCGGCATAACAACACCAACAACTCCGGCTCATCGCCTGCCGATGGCCCGCTCAACCATGTCGATCACAGCCGCGTCTTCAGCCTGGCCACCGATATCGCTCCCAATGAGCACTACGGATTCGACTTCAACTACGCCTACAGCGACGTGTACCTCGCCAGCAACATCTGCTACGACGGCGGCGCATCCGCGGCGCTGCCACTGGCTGCCGCGCCTGCGAACGGCGCCGGTTGTCCCGGCGCAACCGTAAGAGGCGCTTCCTATCTCGAATTCGGGCCGGTGAAGAACTTCATGGATGCTCCGACGCAATCGGGATCGGCATCCCTCACGGTCTCCCCGACCACGAAGACCCACGCCAATGTCGGGTATCGCATCAGCTCCGTCAACGGCACCCGCTTCTTCAACGATCCTCGCGACGTCAGCGGCTCGCTGGTTTCCAGCTATCAAACTCCGTATGTGAACGTTGCCTATGCCGTTCATCCGCAGTTGATTTTCAAGGCGGAATACGACTTCTACGGTTACGGTGAGGGCGGTCCCTCGGGCTCGCAGTATTGCTCCACTTCTACCGCGCTGCCGTCGGCCACAACTGCCGCCCCGGTCGTTGCCTGCAGTTCTCTTACCGGCGTTCAAACCGGCGTGACGCTTTCCAATGCCGGCGAAACCGCGCCGCGGGAATTCCACGCCAACAACGTTACCCTTGGCGTGCACTGGGAGTTCTGACCGCGAGAACTGGGCTCCGCGATCGAGATGTGAACCACCGAAAGAAAGAAGGAATTGGCAATGAAGATCACGAATGGAATGATGATCGCCGCCATGTTAGCCGCTACTCAAGGAACACTGACCTACGCGCAAAGCGCGGGAGCGGACACGTACAAAGCAAAATGCCAAAGCTGCCACGGTGCTGAAGGCACGCCGAATCCAGGTATCGCCAAGATGATGGGCGTCAAGCCCGTCAGCGATCCTTCGGTCAAGTCGCTGAGTGAAGCGACGATGATCACCGACACTACCAACGGCAAAGGCAAGATGCCGGCATTCAAGGGCAAGCTCACCGATGCCCAGATCAAGGACTCGGTGCTGTACTTCCGTTCCCTCGCCAAGTAAGATCGCGGGCCTCGGAAAAGCAAGACGAAGTGCAAGACCAAAATCAAGCCGGCGCGATCGTCGCTCACAAGAATCCCCGTTGGCGAATATCGATCGCGCAGGTTTGCGTCAGGCGGTTCCTGCTACTATCTCGATTGCGGAACCAACGGCTGTGATCGCGAGCCGGAGACAGTAACAACAACAAGGCTGGCGCTCGAACGTGCGGGCCTCGAAACAAACCAAGGAGATTCGCTATGAGTAAGAGTTTTCGTTCCGGAATCGTGCTGGCTGCGGTGGTCGCGTTCGCCGGCTCCATGTGCTTCGCTCAGGATGGCGGGGCCACTTACAAAGCAAAGTGTGCAATGTGCCATGGGCCCACCGGCACGCCGAGCGCGGGAATGGCCAAGATGATGGGCATCAAGCCGGTCTCCGATCCTTCGATGCAGTCCCTCACTGTGAGCCAGATCGCTGTCACCGTGAAAAACGGCAAAGGCAAGATGAAGCCTATAGCTGGACTGACCGATCCGCAAGTTCAGGCTGTCGCCGCGTATTTCAAGACCCTCAAGTAAGCACTGGAATCAGCGCAGTTGTTTAAAGGCAGGCCCGTCATCCCCCGGCGGGCCGTCGACCAATGGAGGTTGAGGAATCGTGTCGTTGTTTGAGAAATTCCGCGATAGCTGGGTTCGTCCGGCGCTGTTCTTCGGCAACAATCCCATCAGCCTGACCGGCGGCGCCATCACCACAGCCTCCGGCATCACCATGATCAGCTACTGGCTGGCCGAGCTCGCCGGCCATCTCAGTGACAACCCCTACCTGGGCATTATCTTTTTCCTCATCCTGCCGCTGCTTTTCCTATTGGGCCTGGCGCTCATTCCTGTCGGCGTTCTCGTCCGGCGCAGAAAGCTCCAGAAGGCCGGCCAGATTCCCGTCGCGTTTCCCCGCATCGATCTCAACGACCACAAGTTCCGTCACGGGCTCGACATTGTTCTCGTTTTCACCATCGTCAACTTCCTCGTCGTAGCCACGGCCAGCTATCACGGCGCGGAGTACATGGATTCGCCGCAGTTCTGCGGCCGCTCGTGCCACGTGATGAAGCCGGAGTTTACGGCCTACCAGATCTCGCCGCACTCCCATGTGGCCTGCGTCGATTGCCACATCGGCTCCGGCGCTCAAGCTTATTTCAGTGCCAAGGTCAACGGCACCAAGCAGCTCATTGAAGTCACTTTCCATCCGCTTGCGCCGCTCGCCCCAAAAATTATTCCCAACTATCCCACGCCCATTCCCTCGCCGGTCACCAGCCTGCGCCCCGCGCGCTACACCTGCGAGGGCTGCCACACGCCCACGCGCTTTGACGGCGACAAGCTCCTGGTCAAGCCAAACTTTGCTGACGACGAGCAAAATACCGAGACGCAGACCGTGCTCGTCCTGCACCTCGGCGGCGTTGACTCGCTCTCGCAGCGCTACACGGGCATCCACGGCGTCCACCTTGGCCACATCGAGTACGTCTCTACCGACCCCTCGCGCACCACGATTCCCTGGGTGGAGCGGCAGAACGCCGACGGCTCATTCACCGAGTACAGTACTCTCCCGGCCGGCAGCGGCGTTCCCAAGGGCGACCGCAGGGTCATGGATTGCATCGACTGCCACAACCGCGCCGCGCACACCTTCGTTACCGCGGAGGAGGCCGTTGACCAGGCCATGGAGGCTGGCGCCATCAGTTCCAATCTGCCGTGGATTCACAAAGAGGGCCTTGTTTTGTTGAATGGAACGTATTCGAGTCAGGAACAGGCCGGCGTCCAGATTCCCCAGCAGCTTCTGGCCTTCTATCGATCGCAGAATCCCGGCGTGCTCTCGCAGAATGCGGCTCTGGTCGATCAAGCGGGCAAGGAACTGGTCTCGCTCTACGACCAGAACGTATTCCCCTTCATGAACGTGACCTGGGGAACGCATCCCAATCACATCGGCCACATGGACTACCCGGGCTGCTTCCGTTGCCACGACGGCAGCCACACCGCGAAGAACGGCGACACCATTCCTCAGGACTGTTCCGTTTGCCACAACCTTCTCGCCGTCCAGGAAGCCAAACCCAAAGTGCTTTCCGATCTCGGCATTCAGTAGCCGTGTATTTCGAGAATCTGCCGTCTTGAGCGAATCGCTGAATCTGGGGCCCCCACGGGCAGGTCTTAGTCCGTGGGGTGGGAAGCGACGAGTCGCAGAATCTGCGTTGCTCTTCTTGAATCGCCCCATCTCTTTCGAGCGCTCCATTCTCCTTTACAGCGATACAATCGGGTCCAGACGGTAGCGCACTTCGTACGGCGAGAATCAGGATGCAGCGACGAAGCTTCGGTCCGCGGCTTGCATTTGCTCTCCTGGGCACCCTTTCTCTATCCCCCCTCGCAGCAGCGCTCTTGCCGGTCAAACCCATCCTGATTCCGGTCACCGTCACCCTCGCCGCCAACAACGTCACGGTTCCGCAAGGCACCGCCGTCATTCTCACGGCGACGGTCACGCCCACGACAGCCCCGCCTGCACTCGACGAGCAAAATCCGACCGGCTCAATTGTCTTTCTCAATGGCACCGTGGTCATCGGCCAGTCCGCGCTCTCCGCGCTCTCCGTTGACAACGCTTCCACGGCCACGCTGACCATCCAGAACCTTCCCACTGGCGAGGATTCCATCACCGCCTACTACGTGGGCGATACCGTCTTCGCTTCGGGTACCTCGAATCCGCTCGACATCAGCGTTCAGGGATTCACCCTCGCGCCGTCGGCAACCAATCCGCCCACCAACCTCAATATTGTGCTGGGCCAATCCGGTTCGGAATCCTTCGTGGTCACCAACGCAGGCGGCTACACAGGCCAAGTGCAGGTGGTCTGCGCGGTGGCCTTGCAGGACGACATGACCTGCACGCCCACTCCGCAGCAGGTCACGCCCACGGCCACGGTCACGTTCGCGGTCCAGACCTTTGCCTCCGGCGGCCCGCTCTACGCCAACGCGTCCACATCCCGCCGCCACATTTCACATTGGCCACAAGCTGCGGGAGGCTCTGCGCTTGCCGCAATGATCTTCTTCATCGTTTCCTTCGGCCGTCGCCGGCGCGTTTTTTTCCTTCGCGGCGCGCGGCGCTTCATCATTCTTCTCCTGCTCGTCCCGCTCATCGGCCTCGTCACCAGTTGCAACACCTCGAGTGTGCTCGCTCCCAACGGCACGCCGCTCGGCGTCGCAACACTCAAAGTCACGGCTACCGCCTACGTCGACAACGCGGTCACCGGCCAGACTCTGTATTTCACGGTGAACGTGCAGCCGCAGTGAGCCGGGTTGCTTTCCTTCTACTTCTCTCGCAGTCCCGCAGCCCCGGAGTCCCGCCCTCCATGTTAGGCTGGCATGTCGCGCGAAACACCGCTCAAAACACTCTAGGAGCTCCATCCTCCATGCATTCCACTCATCCCTTTCACTTCAATCTTGTGGCCGCGGCCCATGCGTCCATGATCGAGCACGGCTTTCAACCCGATTTCCCCGCTGGAACCCAAACGGAGCTGGCCGCAATCGAAGCTCAGCCCGCGCTTCCGGCCGTTGACGGTCTCGCCGACCTGCGCGGCCTGCTCTGGTCCTCCATCGATAACGACACTTCGAAGGATCTCGATCAGATCGAGTGGGCAGAGCAGTTGCCCGACGGCCGCATTCGCGTGCTCATCGGCGTCGCCGACGTCGACGCGCGCGTATCGCGGGGCACCGTCATCGACAAGCATGCGCAGTTTGAGACGACCTCCGTTTACACCGGCGTTTCCATCTTTCCCATGCTGCCCACTGAGCTTTCTGAAGGCATCACTTCCCTGAACGAGAACCAGGATCGCGCGGCCATCGTGGTCGAGTATTCCGTCGATTCCAGTGGAGCCACCTCCGACGAAAAAGCCTACCGCACACTGGTGCGCAACCGGGCGCAACTGGCGTATCCGGGCATCGGCGCATGGCTCGATGGCAAAGCCGCGGCGCCGGCGAAGGTTGCTGCCAGCTCCGATCTTGCCGCGCAGCTCAAGCTGCAGGACACGGCCGCGCAGCGCATGGCGGGCGGCCGCTACCAGCACGGCGCGCTTGAATTCGAGACCATCGAGACGCAGCCCGTACTGGTGACCGACGACGTCATTGGAATCGCGCCCATCGTAAAGAACCGCGCCACGTCGGTCATTGAAGAGTTCATGGTTGCAGCCAACGGCGTCGTCGCGCGCACCTTTGAAAGCGCGGGCCTCGCCTCCATCCGCCGAATTGTGCGAGTGCCCAAGCGCTGGGACCGCATCGTCGAGCTGGCCGCGCAAAAGGGCACCACGTTGCCCGCCGAGCCCGACTCCAAGGCCCTCAACGACTTTCTCATTGCGCAAAACCAGAAGGACCCCGACCACTTTCCCGATCTTTCGCTCGCGGTCATCAAGCTCATGGGGCCCGGCGAATATGTGCTGATCAAACCCAATGCGCCCTCGCCCGGTCACTTCGGCCTCGCGGTCCGCGACTACACGCACTCCACGGCGCCCAATCGCCGCTTCCCCGACGTCGTCACGCAGCGCGTCCTCAAAGCGTGGCTTACGAAGTCCGCAGCGCCATACTCTGAAGACGACCTCAACGCCATCGCGCAGCGATGCACTGAGATGGAGGACGCCGCCCGCAAAGTGGAGCGCGAGATGCAAAAACGTATTGCCGCGGTGGTTCTTCATCCGCACATTGGGCAAACCTATCAGGCCATCGTCACCGGCGCTACCGATCACGGAACCTTCGTGCGTATCCTCGATCCACACGCTGAAGGCATGGTGGTTCGTGGCGGAAAAGGCCTTGACGTCGGCGATAGGGTCACCGTCAAGCTCGTCAACACCGATCCCCAGCGCGGCTATATCGATTTCGAGGCCTAAGTCACAAGTAATCTTTGAATCCAGATTAAAAATCGGCAATAGAACGCCCGCTTCGTTGTTTCCGCGTGCTTTGGGTTATTGAGAAGGGGACATTTCTGCGTCCGGCGGCGCGCAAAAGCGTCTAAATAGCAGGACTTGCTGATAATCAAAGAAGCGGCTTGGTGCTTTTGATTCGGCGCCACCGCAGCCAAAAAACGATCCAAGTGGCTAGATTTCGGACCGGCTTGCCTTTGCGGCGGTCGGTGCCGGCGGTCGCCGAATCGCACGACAGGTGAGTGAATGCAATTACGTTTCATTGGAGCCGCTGTGCGGCTCGTTTCTGGGATGGCCGTTCTAGGTTTATCGTCCGGGCTGCTTGCGCAGGAGCCGGGTTTAGCCCCGCCCGCATCAACCGTCGGTTCGTCATCCGCGATACCTGACGCTCCCACCCCGCAAATCGACCTGGCTGCGGTCGATCCTCAGTCCGCGCCGTCGCAAAACTCCCAGCAACCGGCCCCGGAATCTGCGCCTGCGCCAAGCAGCTCTTCCAGCGAACAGCAAAACAGCGGCCCGCAAGGTAGTTCCAGCTCTCAGCAAAGCAGTTCCAGCGCCCAGACCCCCGCGCCGCCGCCCACATCGCAACAGAGCCAGCACGAAAAAGCCGCCGAGCAGATCAAGGAACAGGAAAAGCAGCGCGTCGTCGGTATCCTGCCGTCTTTCAACGTCACCTATCGCAGCGATGCCGCGTCCATGAGCGCAAGCCAAAAAATCGGACTCGCCTTCCGTTCCGCCGTCGACCCTTATCAATTCGGGATTGCATTCGTCGTCGCGGGTTTATCCGAAGCGCAAGACAACGGCACCGGTTTCGGCTGGGGCCCGGAAGGCTACTTCAAGCGCTCAGGCGCGGCTTATCTCGACGCCTTCGATGGCGCCATGATCGGCAACGGCTTCCTTCCTGCTCTCTTGCACCAGGATCCGCGCTACTTCCGTCTCGGCCACGGCACATTTAAGCACCGCTTTCTCTATGCCGTCGCAACCAGCTTTATCTGCAAGCACGACAACACCGGAAAGTGGGAGCCCAACTACTCCAACGTTGGCGGCAACATCATCGCCGGCGCCATCTCCAATCTGTATTACCCATCGCAAACTGCAGGTTTGGGCCAAACCATCGATAATGGCCTGATCGTCACCGGCGAAGGCACCTTTGGCGGTGTGCTCCAGGAGTTCTGGCCCGACATCTCGCGAAAGCTCTTCCACAAAGACCCCACGCATGGCCTCGACGCCCAGGCAAAAGCCGCGGACGCAGCCGCAAAGCAGAAGAAGCAGCAGGGGCAGAACCCGAAATAGCCGCACAGCCCAATTTGCCGTGAATCATTGTTCGCGAAAAGAGCATCTATAGTCGGTATCCCACACCGCGGGAGACCTGTGTCGATGAATGGCCCATCCCCTGAAATCCATGCTCTCCTTCCGCCTCTTGAAATGGTCAAAGTCAGTACGAAAAGTGGTACCTACTCTCGTCGAGAGACCCTCCCCATGCCTTTGATATTTCGCTTCCGGAAATTATTTTCCAGTCCGCTTTCGTTATTCGGGCTGTCTGTCGTTGCAGTATTCGGCCTCAACAACTGCGCCAGCCTGGCAGCTCAGCAAGCCGGCGTTGACAATCCTCCTCCTGGCTTCTTCGCAGCCTCGACCACCGAAGCTCCGGCGCCAGATTCGGCATCGCAAACGCCAACCGCCGCCGCGACTCAGTCCCCCGGCAGAAACGATTCCGCGCCGCAAAATCAGCCGGCACAAAGCGCGCCGCAGGATTCAAGTGGTCAGCAAACCAAGCGCATCCTCGGCATCATCCCCAACTTCCGCGCCGTCAGCGCCAACCAGAAGCTACCCCCGGAGACCGTCAAAGAAAAGTTTATTGATTGCACTGAAGATTCGTTCGATTACTCCGCGATCTTCATTCCTGCCGTCATCGCCGTCTACGATTATCATGAGCGCGCAACGCCCGAGTTCCATCAGGGCGCGGCCGGCTACGCTCGGTACTTTTGGCATTCAGCCGTGGACCAGACCAGCGAGAACTACATGGTTGAGTTCATCTTTCCCACCCTTACCCGCGAAGACTCGCGCTATTACACCCTCGGCCACGGCGGATTCATCAAGCGCACGGGCTACGCCCTCAGCCGCGCGGTCGTCACCCGCTCAAACTCCGGGAACGAAGTCTTCAATGTGAGCGAAGTTTTTGGCGCTGGCGCCGCTTCGGGCATTTCCAATCTTTATTACCCGTCTGCTTCACGCTCCGTTGGAAACACAGCATCTGAGTGGGCAGAGGACGTTGGAATCGACGCAGCTTCTTTTTGGTTCAAGGAATTCTGGCCCGACATTAACCGCCACCTCTTCCACAACAAGTACGCCGAGCCCCCAGCGCAACCGTAGCGCTTCAGGCGGAATCTGACGCAAGAACGGCCGTCTTCATTGATCGGGCTTCGTGCAACGCGTCATTTGCACCCCTGCGGTATCATTCCTGCATCTCGAAAACGCGGGCCCAATCTGCACCCTACTCGCCGCTCCCGCGCCGGAGAATGAAAGGGTCGTCATGGACAATTCCGGAGTTGTTGTTTTCTTTCTTATCGTTGCTGCCATCGTCGGCATCCTTCTGCTCGTCACCATCCTCAAAACCATGTACACGGTGCGCACCTACTCAGCCGGCGTCGTGGAGCGCTTTGGAAAATTCAACCGCGTCGCGCGCCCCGGCCTGCAATTCCTGCTGCCCTGGTGCGAGACCGTGCGCCTTGTCGATCTTCAGGTGCGCCAGGCCGTGGTCAACGTCGAAACCAAAACCAAGGACAACGTCTTCGTCACCATTCCCGTTTCCGTGCAATACCAGGTCGTCGAAGCAAAAGTCTTTGACGCCTACTACAAGCTCTCGAATCCGCAGAGCCAGATTGAGAGCTACGTCTTCAACTCCATCCTCGGCCACGTGCCCACTCTCACCCTCGACGAGGCCTTCGAGCAGATGCAGCAGATCTCCGGCGCCGTGAAGCGCGACCTCGACGAAGTGATGGACACATTCGGCTACAACATTCTGCGCGCGCTCGTCACCGACATCGTTCCCGACGCCAAGGTCAAGGCAGCCATGAACGACATCAATGCCGCGCAGCGCGAGCAGATCGCGGCCCAGGCCCGCGGCGAAGCCGAAAAAATCCTGAAAGTGAAGCAGGCCGAGGCGGAAGCTGAATCGAAGGCTCTGCAAGGCGACGGCACCGCCCGCCAGCGTCAGGCCATCATCAAGGGCCTGCAGCAGTCCGTCGAAGAGTTCAAGGGCGCCGTCGAAGGCTCGACCGCCAAAGACGTGATCGCCATGGTCCTCATGACGCAGTACTTTGACACCTTGCGCGAAGTGGGCGTCACGGGCAAGGCGAGCACCATCTTCCTGCCCAGCTCGCCCGGCACCGTCAACGACATGATGACGCAGATCCTCGCCGGCTTCACGGGCGCAAAATCATCCTGATCCGCGCAGCGGAAATTATGGGCGATCTACTGTATGACAAACACAACCCGCGCTTTCGTCGGCGCGTTCCAGGTCTCTTCAATCGTCGAGAGCGGCACAGCCTTGGTCGCGATCTGAAGTTTGGCGGATACAGCGGCCTCGAGAACATTTCTGATCGCGTCCAGCAGCTCGGGCAACGGAACGCTCCTGATTCCGCTGCCCATCAACTCAATGGCCGACGAACGGAGCGCCGCTCCCGGCAGCTCGATCGTGTGCTCTCCGCCCGCCTCGCCGACATGTACGAATCGGACCAGATGCGCATCTTCGACGGCCTTTGCGATGGCTACGATGATCGTCTGCGCGCTCAATCCCCACAAATAATCCACCACCACATCGATGCCTTTTGCGAACTCGGCAATCAACGCTTGCTCATATTGCTCGGCTCCCTGCGGATGCTCGGCATCCAGCGTGAACCGGATCGTGACATCCGCTCCCAGCGATTTCAGTTTTTCGAGCTCGCCGTCGTTTCGCCCTGTCGCAATCACCTTTCCTGCGCCGAGATACTTCGCAAGCTGTACTGCGAGGCCGCCTGCGCTGCCCGTTGCGCCATTCACGAGAACCGTTTCACCGGGCCGCAGATTCGCGCGTATCGCAAGCGCGGCCCAGGCCGACATACCCGGATTGGCGAGCGCGGCCGCCGAAACGTCGTCGAGGCCGTCCGGAGCCGCGATCCAATGTCCCGCCCGCACCAGCGATTTTTCTGCGAACGCTCCGTAAGGCGATTCCGGCAGGGCGAAGTAAACTCGCTGTCCATCTGCGTTGAATCCCACACCGTCAACACCTGCCACAGCGGGAAACACACCTTCGGAACTGTAATGCGAACCTGAAGCCCGCGATTTGCTCAACGGACTCAGCGCCGCGGCCTTGACCGAAATGACTTCCTTCCCCTCCGAAGCAACAGGCGATTCAAAATCTCCATAGACAGGCGTCGTGCCGGCTGCGCGAATGATTCCCGCTTTCATTGCTTCCCTCTTTCGCGCTCCACGGCAGATACCCTCCGCCCCACCGGCTTGCTGCCTTTCTTGTTCTTCTCCACGCGCAGCTTCCACGCTGAATGCAGCGCCCCGCGTACCGAGTCCTCGTCCGCAACCGCAAGCCGGATGTGCGTCGCGCCGTTCCGTCCCCATCCGCCATGAATCGGTAAAAATAAATCGGGCCGCTCGCCGAGAAACTCTGCCTGGATCTCCGGCGTGAGCATCAGATTCCCGTAGCCCTCTTTCACTGAAGCCAGCGTCGCAAAAATCCGCCCGCCCACGCGAAAATCCACTGCGCCCATATGCGAGCCTTCCTCCGCGCCTTCCATGCTCAACGCGATCCGCCGAAAATCCTTCGCGGTCATAGTCCCTACGTCTCTGCTCCATCAAATTCTTCATTCAGCCACTTGCTGAACGCCGCGAACTCCTCGTCGCGTCCCAGAAAATCGCGCACCATCTCTCTTCCGGGTTTTGATCCGCCCTGTTCGAGCACTGCCTTGCGGTAGCGCGTGCCCGTCTCGCAGCCCAGCAAATCTTCGGGATCGAACTGCCCAAAGAAATCCAGTGCAATCACCTTGTCGAACATATAGGTGTAGTAGTTCGACGAGTAGCCGGTCAGATGCCCAAAGCTCGCGTACATACGATTGCCTTCGAGCCACGTCCATGGCTGGAACTGCTTGTAAAGCTCGCGCGTCGCCACGTCGGGGTCGATGCCCGCGGGATCCTCGTCGTGCAAATTGAGCGCGAGCGTCGTGTAGTAGAGCTGCGTCCTGATCCAGTCCGCGCGCCCAAACGCGCCCGCCAGTTTCATCGTCCGGATCAGTTCTGAAGGAAGAACTTCATCCGTTTCGTAGTGCCGCGCGAACGACTGCAGCAGCTTCTCGTCGCGGAAAAACTCCTCCAGCATCTGCGACGGCACTTCGATAAAGTCGCCCTCCGTCGCAAACCCAGAAAGTCCCGCCCACTCTGTGTGTCCGCCCAGAATCGCGTGCATCAAATGTCCGAACTCGTGGAAGAACGTGACGACGTCGGAATACTGCAGCAATCCGGGATCATTCGCATCTCCCGCCGGGAAATTGCAGATAAGCGCCGCCTCAGGCATCTGGCGCCCGCGCACGCCCGTTACCACCGGAGCGGCAGAGAACCACTTGTCCTTGCCCTCGCGCGGATGCATGTCGAGATAGAACCGGCCCACGAGCCGCCCGCCATCGAAAACTTCGAAAACCGAAACCGCTGGATCCCATGCCGGCGCGTTTGTCGGCCGGAACTCCACCTTGAACAGCTTCGCCGCCGTCTTCAGCACGCCCGCCTCAACCCGCGCGTATGGAAAATATGGCCGCACCGACTGCGAATCGAAATCGAACTTCGCGCGCCGGAATTGCTCATACCAATACCCCCGGCTCACAATGTCGATTTCACTCAATCCAGCCTGCCGCCCGCGCGCAAACTCCAGCACCAGCGCGTGCTCATGCTTCGCGCCATCGCGGCTGGCTTCGTCCAGCTTCGCCAGAAACGTGCGCACATTCGCCGCCGACTTCATCATCTGGTCGGCCGTCGCGAGATCCGCCCAACTGCGGAATCCGAGAATCGTCGCAATCTCCTGCCGCGTCGCCAGCAGATCAAGCAGTATCTGCCGGTTCGCCGGATAGGCCCTCGTGTTGTACGCCAGAAACATGCGTTCCCGCAGCGCCGCGCTCGCCGCAAACGTCATTACCGGCATCATGTCGGGCGGATCGGTGGTCAGCGTCACGTGCCCCTTGCCGCTCGCATCCTTCTCAACCGGATGCCGCGCAATATAGTCGGCAGGCAATCCCTTCAGCTCTGCAGGCGTCGCCTCAATCGTCTTTCCGCCCTCCTGGATGTTGCGCCCGAATTCGAGCGACAGGCCAGTGGCTTTGTCGTGCAGTGCGTGCAGCCTGTCGCGCGTGGCCTGGTCCTTGTCCACACCAGATAACCGGTAGCCGAGCAGTGTGCGCTCCACATAATGCTTTGTCGCCGTGCTCGCGCCGTCCAGCTTGATCGCCGCCAGCGCGTCGTACACTTCGCGGTTCAGGCTCAGCGCGCTTCCCGCCATCGCCACGCGTTGCGCCTCCATCTGCGCCTGGTCGCGCACAGCTTTGTCCGCGGCCACGGAGTTCAGAATCCCCGCCTGTGCACCCGCCAATGTCAGATGCTCAATCGCCTTGTCGTAGAGCAGCAGCGAATTCTCCGGCGTGCGCTCGCCCTTCACAGCGAGCAGCTCGGCCAGTGAGCTTTCATGCGCAGCCAGCCGCGCGCTCACCCATGCGGTCAGCCCCGCAGCCGACGCAGCGCCGCCAGCTTCCCATACGTGCAGTGCTTGGCCGGCGGCAGTATTCTCATCAGGCATTGCGAATGAATCCTCCAGATTTCTAGACTAACAAGCCGATTCGCGTCCCACTCGCCATCCTGCATCGGCACACAAGCTCGCAACCGTTCAGGCTCGTTCCCAATGCCCGCGCCGCAAACTCTACTTCGATGGATTTGTTGAGTAGGAGTCGAGCCGCTTCTTATAAAGCAGCAGAACGCTCGGACCAAACGCCAGCAGCATCACGGCAATTCCCGTCACGATGCCGAAGCTCGTTGCCAGGGGCGCCGAGCAATCCCCGCGCCGCCGTACCCACACGTGACACGGCACCGCAACCAGGAGTTCCAGCACGCTTCCTTTAATGAGCCACGAAACGGCCCGCGTCGCCACCTGCGTAGAATTCCGGAAATACAGATAAAAGACGATTCCCCACAACATCCAGAGCGCAGCCCAAATGCCGAACATCTGCGCCGCGCTCTCCCAGTACCGATCGAGGAACTTGTCGCCAACCACCGTGGCGCCCACTGCGGATATGCCCGCGAGAGCGAGGAGAGCGAACAGCATCGACGTAATGGTCACAGAGACCGCGACGTGCGCCCTCGGCTTCAGCTTCTTGAAAGAAGTGTCGACAGACAAGAACAGCAGAATCGCCTGGCCTGCAATGAGCGCGATAACCGGCACCCACGCGAGCCACTCCCCGAAGAAGTCGATCATGTCTTTCGAGAGCAGCGTCCCGAGAGGGTCTTTTACTCCCGCAAGGCTCATTCCAGCCGGCACGAACAGGGCGAACACGATGACCGCATAGAACACGCTGATGACGATGCCCCACTTGCGCATGGTACGTCCTTTCAGCAATTCAGAGGGGGGTGGGCTGCTCACGATCCTACGCCGTTTTCGCGCGTGGGTTCAACCGCTGCTCCAACTGGTCACGGTCTGCTAGAAACCACAGTTGAGAGCCGCGATTGCATTCGTACACAAAGTCTTTAAGGGCCGAACTCTCCTTCAAATGCTCGGAGATATCGCCGATGATCGCGACGCGGAATTGGTAGGTAACGAACTTCTGGAGCATAGCGCCGGCAATCCCCGTCTTGAGGTGGAAGAAATTACTGTCAAGCTGTTCTGCGGGAATTACGATGAAGCGTGCGCGATGTTCTAAGGCTGCGCTGATCAACTCCACAGCGTCGCGATCGCTGCACAACTGCACACTGTCCGCCGCGCATTCAAAGATGCGCTCCCCGTGCAACTCGTAGGATCGATCGGCCATGGCTTTGTTCAATTTTCCGACTGCCCGTGTCTCGACTTTGAGGCCAGCCCCGCGGTTAGTCTTCTAATCCCTAATCCCTGTTCCCTGATCCTTGCTTTCCCGGCATCTTCAAAAAGTCCTCCGGCTCAAGCGCTCGCGGCGTGAACCGCGCCTCGAAGATCGCGCCCTTGAAGAAGTCGCGCCGGTTAATCCGCGTTCCTATCGACGAGTGCCCCGGTCCCTGTGGCGTCATATGCAGTTCGCCTTCTCCCTGCATCTCATCGTCCACATAGTTGCGTAGCGTCTTTCCGTCATACACCGCCGTCACCCGGTACCACTGCCCCAGCGGATGCAGATCGTTGCAGTTCAGCAGGGTTCGCCGCGATCCGTTCGATTCCGCAAAGCTGTCCAGGCACCACTGGCCCTTCACAATCCGAATCTCGAAGAGCATGCGGTTGTCGGTGTCCTTGCCCGTCGCCGGATCGATTTCCGACAAATGAAAAAATCGCTGCGCCTCTGCGCCATCCGCGTCGGGCCGGAAGATCACTTCCCACGTGGAGGCGCTCGTTCCGGCCAGCGGATGCACGTTCATAAACAGCGCATCGTCGACGCCATTGAACTCGACCGCCTTCCCATACGGCGAGTCGATCAGGTACGGATGCCCAAGTACATGTGTCGCATGGCCGCCGATGGTATCGATGTTGTCGAACCGCCACACCGTCGATTGCGCACCGCCATCCGGCGCCCGCGCCAAAGACGCATATGCAAGCAGCAGAACCGCACCAAACCCGAAACCCGCCTTCGCCAACTTCCCCAGTAAAAACCTGCTCATCCTCTCTCCCGCACAATCGAGCTGACCACTGTGCACCGGTCATCGTTTTTCACTTCAGTACGTACGCTTTTTCCGGCGCCGGCGCCGCTTCCGGAACCTTCGGCATCTTCGCCGGATCGATCTTCGCCGCGCCCGCCAACCCAACGCCCGTCACGTTGTCGATGCTGAGCAAAGGCCCGTCGAATCCCGTCACCTTCACGTTGCGGATCACCACATTCTTCATGTTTGCCAGCGCGATTCCGCTCCTGCACGTCCCCGTCACGTTGGTCAACGAAAAGCCAATCAGCGGCTTCCGCGGGTGGATCTCCGTGGCCTGCACGAGCACGGGCACATCCGTCACGCGAATGTTCGAAAAATGAAACTCGGCAAATTTCGGAATGCCTTCATCGCCCGGCACGGGAAATTCATCCTGCTTCCCGCTGTTCAAATTGTTCAAGCGGAGAAATCCCTGCTTCGCTCCCGAAACATCGAGATCGTTCACTGTAACGTTCTCAACATACGCGCCGCGTCCCGGTCGGCTCTTGATGTAGATTGCATGGCTCCGCGCACCCAGGCATTTGCAGTGCTCCACAACCACATTGCGAATTCCCGCCGACGTTTCGCTCCCGATCCCAACGCAGGCAAAAGTCCGGTCGGTGAACGTGCAATTCGCGATGCGCACGTCCTCGGTCGGCCGGTTGATCGTGTACCCTTCCTCGCCGCGCCCCGACTTGAGCGAGATGCAGTCGTCGCCGGTTTCAAACGTGCAACCGTCGATCACCACGTGTTTGCAGGAGTCTACGTCAATCCCGTCCGCGCCGCTGTTCACCACGACATTCTTGAAGGTCACGTTCTCCGAATACACGGGATGGATCGACCACATCCCAGCCTGGCTGGTGAAGCAGTTCTCGACGCTAACTCCGCGGCAATTCGTAAACTCCAGCAGCGCAGGCAGCCGCATTCCCGTCGCGCGCTCCACCCGTCCCTTGATCGCGTCGCTTGCCACAATATTTCCCGGCCCGGTAATTCCCAGATCCTCGCTATCGATGGCCGAGATCAGCGCGCTGTATCCCTTGATCCAGTGTCCCTCCCAGCGCACCTGCGTCACTGGATAATCATTCATCTCGCCCGACCCAAGCAGACTCGCCCCATCCTCGATGCGCAGCACGACATGGCTCCTCAGCTCCAGCGCGCCTGTCGCATAACCTCCCGCTGGAACCACGACCTCGCCTCCGCCCAGCACCGCGCATCGATCGATGGCCTGTTGCAGTGCCAGCGTATCCTTCGTCTTGCCATCGCCGACCGCGCCAAAGTCGCGCACATTTAGCGAGACCTTTGGCTCGCCTTCCGCTGATTTCGCTCGATGGGTGCGAGCAGGAATCGGCTCCAGAGCCTTCGCCGCCTCTGCCAACCCAAGCCCGTTCAGCGAAGCCACAACAGGCGCCATCAGTGCACCCCGTCCTGCGTTCTTCAGGAAATTTCTCCGATCCACAATTTTTCCCGCAATTCTGCTCATTGGCTGGAGTCCTCCATGGATTGGGTCGAGCAAGTCGCGTCCAGGGACATGATCCGTTTCAACTTCAGTGTCCTTCTGTTCGGCATGCTCGCGAATCGGACGAAGCTCTGCCGGGACCCGTTGCGGTGCCACGGACACGCAACGATCAACGGGTCAAACGGTACCCCTTGCTTACGCTGCAGATTCCGGATACAGGCGGTTGAACTCCGGGTCGTCGTGCAGCTTGAGCAGGTCCGGGTCGCGCCGCGCCCACACTGAGTCGCGAAATCCCGCTTCCCAGGCCTTGTGCAGCGCGTCCAAAGCTTCCGCACTTCGATCCAGAACGCAGTACAGGCAGGCCGCGTTGTACAGGATGGATGCCTCGTTGGCGCGCAGCGTTACCGCCAGGTTCAGTTCGCGCAGCGCGTCGTCCGTCCGCCCCAGTCGGGCGTAGTCCCCGCCCAGCAGGATGCGGGCCCGCGCGTCTTCCGGCACTTGCTTCAGGTGGTTTTCAAGAGCCCCAATCCGGCGCTGGATCAAGTTGCGCGTACCTTCTGTCTTGCCCAAAGCGCCCATGGAGTTCGCGATCGGCACGTATACGTTGTAGTCCTCGCCGCTGGCCTCGATGGCCGTTTCCGCCACGTCCAGCACTTCCTGGTAGCGTCCCGCCGCAAAAAGCGCGCGGCACAATAGGTAGTACGCTCCCTCGCAGTCGCGCTTGCGTTCGATGGCCTTCTTCACCATGCGCACGGCTTCGTCGTGCAACTCCGCCGCATAGAGCACCCATGCCTGGCTCACCTGCACTTCGGGCAGGTCCCAGCGCAGCGCGACCGCCTTTCCCGAAGCTTCACGCGCTCGCTCCACCCACACTTGATCGCGGCTGTAATTGCAGTAAAACATCGCGCACGCATTGGCGCAGGCTGCATATGCCAGCGCGAAGTTGGGGTCGATTGCTACCCCGTTTTCGAACATCTGCAGCGCGAACTCCAGGTCCTGCCGCGTCTGCCGCCGCGCGTAGCGCTTGCCGCGCAGGTAGAGGTCGTAGGCCTGCAGATTCTCCGTCGGCTTCACCGCCAGGGCTTCCAGCTCCTCCGGCGAAAGCGTCACCCGTAGCGCCTCGGCGATCTTGCGCGCCATTTCGTCCTGCACTTCGAAAACGTCCTTCATCTCGCGGTCAAAGCGCTCTGACCACAACGGAAAATCCGTGTGCGTATCCACCAGTTGCGCGTTGATGCGCAGCCGCGCGCCAGAGCGGCGCAGAGTCCCGGTCAGCACGTATGCTGCGCCCAGCTTTTGCCCCACCACCTGCGGGGTCACCGTCTGATCCCGGAAGGCCAGCACTGTCGGCCTCGAAAAAATATTCAGTCCGCGAATCTTTGACAGCTCCGTAATCACGTCTTCCGTGATGCCGTCGCGCAGGTATTCGTCTTCCTTTGCGCCGCTCAGGTTTTCGAAGTAGAGCACCGCCACTGATTTCCCAGGCTTCTGGGTGCCGGAATCCGAATCGGTCTTCACCTTCGCGCGGCTCTTGTTCGACTCCAGGTTGCGCTTCATCCGGCTCAAGTCGGTTTTCAATTCCGTCGCTGTCTGGCAGCGCAGTGTCCGGTCCTTTTCGATGCACTTCTCCAGAATGCGGACAAACTCCGCGGGCAGCGCCGGATTTACCTCGGCGGCCGGCTGCGGATCGCGATTGAGGATGGCGTCGAAGACCACCGCTGACGTCTCTCCCTGAAACGGCAGAGTGCCGGTGGCCATCTGGTAGAGCACCGTGCCCGTAGAAAACAGGTCGGTGCGCGCATCCACCAGTTGTCCGCGAGCCTGCTCTGGAGACATATAGGAGATCGTGCCTACCGCCGAGCCGGGCGAGGTCAGTTCGTCACCCGCCGCTAGTGTCCGTCCGCCGTCCGCCGCCTGCGTCGTCTGGCTCAGTGTGATCTTCGCCAGCCCGAAGTCCAGGATCTTCAACTGCCCGCGTTCCGTCAGAAACATATTTGCCGGCTTGATGTCGCGATGCACAATGCCTTTGGCATGGGCCGACTCCAGCGCATCGGCCATCTGGATTGCCAGCGGCAGGATCGTCTCCACATCCATGGCGCGCCCCGTCAGCCGCTCCGCCAGCGTCTGCCCCACCAGCAGCTCCATCACGATGAAGTGCTGCAGCTCGTACCGCTCAATGGCGTGGATGGTGCAGATATTTGGGTGGTTCAGCGACGAGGCCGCCCGCGCCTCGCGCTGAAAGCGCTCCAGCAACTGGCTGTCCCTTGCCAAATCGGGCGGTAGAAACTTGAGCGCCACGTGACGGTCGAGCTGCGCGTCTTGGGCTTCGTACACCACGCCCATGCCGCCTGAACCCAGTTGGCGAAGAATGGTGTAGTGAAGGATTGACTGGCCGATGAGCGGATCTGGATTCATATTGTGCCGTTTAGTATAGAACGTCGCACGGGTGGTCAATCGGTCGAAGCTCGATCGTGGCGCTTGCAGACGCTCCTCGATCGCTTGGAGATTCTCTCATCCGCCGAGGCCCCTTCAAACCCGCCGACAGCCGCGCCTCATCATCCCCGGTATTGCTCGTCGCTCACGTGCTCCATCCACTCCACCGTTTTCCCGTCGAGTCGCTCCTGGATGGCGATGTGCGTCATGGCCGTCGCCGGACCGGCCCCGTGCCAATGCTTCTCACCCGGCGCGAACCACACCACGTCACCTGGCCGGATCTCCTCGATCGCGCCGCCCCACCGTTGCGCCCGCCCGCAACCCGCCGTCACAATCAGCGTCTGCCCCAGCGGATGCGTGTGCCAAGCCGTTCGCGCTCCCGGTTCAAACGTCACGCTCGCGCCCTGGACAAACGCCGGTTCCGGCGCCTGAAACAGCGGATCGATCCGCACTGCTCCCGTGAACCACTCCGCTGGTCCCTTGCCTGACGGCTGGCTGCCCCCTCGTTTGATCTCCATCTCCAAATCCCTTCTCTCAAATTTGATCGCTCATTTTCCGAAGTGCTCGAACCGTTCTAAGGCTTCACAGTTCCCGTGTCACCCTCAATCGGCATGTCCGCATCGCCAGGGTATGGACCGGCGCGTCTCGTCTCCGTTCGAGATCGCCGGTCCATTTGCTACTCGGATTTGAGAGAGGCCATATCGATCGAGAAGCGGTACTTCACATCCGACTTGACGAGCCGGCCGTAGGCTTCGTTGACTTTCTGGATGGGGATAACCTCGACATCGGCGGTGATGTTGTGCCGGCTGCAGAAGTCGAGCATTTCCTGGGTTTCCGCGAGGCCGCCGATGGGAGAGCCGGAGAAGCTGCGGCGTCCGAAGATGAGGCCGAAAACGGCGACGGAAAGCGGTTTCTCAGGCGCGCCTACCATGGTGATGTTGCCGTCGCGGCGAAGGAGATTGATATATGCGTTGATGTCGTGGTCGGCGGCGACGGCGTCGAGGATGAAGTCGAAGCTGCCGGCGTGCGCGGCCATCTCACTGGCGTTGCGCGAGAGGACAACTTCATCGGCGCCGAGCCGGCGTGCGTCTTCCTTCTTGCTGGCGGATGTGGTGAAGACAACGGTGTGGGCTCCGAGAGCGTGCGCAAACTTGACGCCCATGTGGCCGAGTCCGCCCAGACCGACAACGCCAACCTTCTTGCCTTTTGTCACGCCCCAGTGCCGCATGGGCGAGTAGGTGGTGATTCCAGCGCACAGCAGAGGCGCGGTTCCAGCAAGATCGAGGTTCGACGGAACGCGGAGCACGAACCGCTCGGTGACGACAATGCTGTCGGAGTAGCCGCCGTAGGTTACCCCCCCGCTGTGCTTGTCGGGAAAGTTATAGGTGAGAGTGAAGTTCGGACAGAACTGCTCGAAGCCCGCCTTGCACTCCGGGCAAGTGCCGTCGGAGTCCACAAGGCAGCCGACCGCGGCGAGGTCGCCGGGCTTGAATTTGGTGACGGCAGAGCCAACCTTTGTGACGCGGCCGACGATCTCATGGCCGGGGACGCAAGGGTAGACAGTAGGCATGACACCGCTCCACTCGTTGCGGGCCTGGTGGAGATCGGAGTGGCAGATGCCGCAGAAGAGAATCTCGATCTGAACGTCCTTATCGGTGGGATCGCGCCGCGCGATCTTGGTGGAAGCAAACGGCGATGTTGCACTGGCGACGGAATATGCTTTTGCGTTGTACATTGGGGTTACCTCGACTTGGCTGGCAGATTAATTGGTAGAGCTCTTGGATGCGAAATCGCGAGGGCTGGCCTCATTGATTCACCAACCGCAGCCCGGTGCAAGCCCCTTTTACCCCCGGCCCGACCCCCGCCCCGCCCCGATCCGGTACTGAAATACCCTCCAAATCTGCACATTATCGGTTGCATTAGCATCGAAACCCCTTTAATATGCGTCAATTGAAGAGAATGCCTCTCACCGTCTCCACCACGATCGACGCACCGGCCGCCCCGCCAGCGGTTCTGCCTCGCCTGCGCGTCGGAAAGCTCTGTATCGCGGTCCAGGGGGCCACGCCCGCCGAGCTTATGTCCCGCGTCGACGCCGCACTTAAAGACTCTCCTTTCATTGAGTTCCGCCTCGATAGCTTGCCCAAGCCCGCCGCCGTCCTGCCCGATATCAAGTCCCTCTTCAACCGCCGCCGCGACGTCACGGCCATCGCCACCTGCCGCCGCAAGCCTTTTGGGGGCAAGTTCACCGGATCCCTCAACGCGGAGCTCGAAATCCTCCTTAAAGCTGCTGAAACCGGCTGCCACATCGTCGATCTCGAGGTCGATTCGGCCGAGCAGTGTACCCGTCCCCAGCTGGCCAAGTTCCGCACCGCCGTCCGTGCCGCCGGCGCCGCTCTCCTCATTAGTTCGCACGACTTCACCCGCACCCGCCGCCCCGAGGGCCTCAATCAAACCGCGCAGCGCATCGCCGCCTTCGAGCCCGACTTCGTCAAAGTCGTCACCACCGCCCGCACCTTGGCCGACAATCTCTCCGTCCTCCAGATGATCGAGGATCAGTCCCTCAACGCCCACATCGTCGGCATCGCCATGGGCGAAGAGGGCCTCATCAGCCGCATCCTCAGCCCGCGCGCCGGCGCCGCCTTCACCTTCGCTTCCTCAGTCGACGGTGCTGAGACCGCAGCGGGCCAAATCCCCGCGCGCACGCTCCTTGACCTCTATCGTCTCGAGCAGGTTGATCAGGCCACGCGCATCTTCGCCGTCGCCGGCAATCCCATCGCCCACTCGCTTTCGCCGCTCATGCATTCCACCGCGTTTCGCCGCGAAAACGTCAACGCCATCATGCTTCCGCTCAAGGTAAAGTCGCTTGACGATCTACTTACCGTCGTCCGCGATCTGCCTCTCGACGGTGTCGCCGTCACCATGCCGCTCAAGCAGGAGGTCCTGCCGCACCTCGCCAACATGGACCCCCTCACCGGCCGCATCGGCGCATGCAACACGCTGCGCACCGGCGCTGACGGCAAGCTCTACGGCTTCAATACCGATGTCGCTGGCATCGTTCGCCCACTGGAGCGCCGCATGCGTCTTCACGGCGCGCGCATTCTTGTCGTCGGAGCGGGCGGCGCGGCCCGTGCCGCGGTCTTTGGCCTCGTCGAGCAGGGCGCAGAGGTTTACATCGTCAACCGCACGCATGAGAAAGCCGTTGCCCTGGCTCGCAAGGCCAAGGCTCACGTCCTCAAGCAGAACGTTCTTTCAAAGCAGCGTTTCGACGCCATCATCAACAGCACCCCGTGCGGCATGACCGGCATCAAGCAGCAGTTGCCCTTGAAAGAAAACGAGATCAACGCCTCGCCGGTCTTTGACCTGGTCTACACGCCGATTGAAACCCCGCTCCTCAAGCTGGCCAAGTCGCGCGGCCTCGCCGTCATCTCCGGCCTTGAAATGTTCGTCCAGCAGGGCGCTCGCCAGTTCGAGATTTGGACCGGCAAGCCCGCTCCCGAATCCGAAATGCTCCACGCCGTCGAGCTCGAGCTTCGCCGCCACCCGCAATAACTCTTCGTCAAATTTGTCATCCTGAGCGTAGCGAAAGCCTGCCCTGAGCGAAGATCGCGAAAGCGATCGAAGTCGAATGGGGATCTGCGGTTGCTCTTCGTGGCCCCAGCCTGCCTCAGAAATGGGTGTCCCGCTTCTCGAATGCGCTCCGAGTCCAACAACATAAACGCTCTGAAACTCACACTGAGATTCTTGTGCTCATTCTGTGCGGCCCCGTTAGCGGCAATTCTGTTTAACCCGAAGGGACTACCGGGTAGCCGACAATCTGGGCACGATTGAGAAATTGCAATCCCAATGCTATAAGGAACTCCGATGATTCCACGCGAATTCAGGATTCGATTACTTGTTGAAGTGGGTTTCTTCCTCTTTCTTTTCGCAGCATTCCTCTGCGAAGCTCTCGGGAGTGACTTCTGCGGCGAGCCCGGAAGGGAAGTTGCGGTTCGTCAATCCTTCAATCTTGCATTGACCTTTTCGGCATGGGATTCAATCGCTGGAGGGTTGAGCTTATTCGCTGCGCGAGCGTTGCGCCGTAGCATCTCCGTAACAGCCTCCTGTTTACTGATTGGGACTGTCGCTGCCCTCGGCTGCTTCGCTGCTATGACCTTCTTGCCGCCCGGCGAGCAGGTCGGTCCATTTCGTAGTGCCCTCGATTCCTCATGTTTCTTCACAGAGGGCTACGGAATGATGTTCCCGTTTACCTGGGCCCCATTTCTCGTCATTGCGACGACTTTCCGCGAGTTGCTAACCCAGCGCATACTCAGGCGCGCGCGAGGCGACTAACGGGTCTATTGCCGGCAACTCGGAAGCAATCCAATATTCGTGCAATTTCGAGTTAGGTCCGGGTTGGCGACGATAGTACCCTGATGTCTCTGGCAGGCACAGACGCAACAGGCAGAAGTAGAATCGTCGCAATGAGAATCAAATTCACATTTCTGCTGATCGCCTTTTCTGCTGCCGTAATTGTCTCTGCTCGAACACCGGAGCGCGCAGCCCCACAGAACAATCAGATGAAAGGAGTTTGGGTTGATCCACCCACCGGACTCATGTGGGCTGCGAGGGACAACGGTAAAGATGTGAGTTGGAGAAGAGCAATGAAGTACTGCCACGGTCTGCGTTTGGATGGTTATTCTGACTGGAGGTTAGCGAATATGGTTGAGCTTCAAGGCATATACGACAAGACAGTCGAAGCTCCCGGACTGGCTGGCCCCGCGAAGACTCCTCGAGCTTTCACTTGGCATGTAAAGGGCAATTTGTTGTTGACGGGAGCTCAATGGAGCGGTCGCCAAGTGACTGGTCGCATGCCTCTGGAGTCGTATGAAGACTACTTCGATTTCAATGAGGGTAGGCCTGACACAGATCCTAGCGGCTGGCCTTACTCCTCCTCAGGAATGCGCGCATTGTGTGTGCGCGGTCCCGGAAAATAGTCGCAAGTGTACCAGCGTTCCGGTCGAATCACCGGCTATCCGGACGTTGATATGTAGTGACCGGTCAAGATGCGCTGGTCGTCTTTTCCGACCGAGGACAAGGTCAGCAGCAGCCGGTGCAGGTATAAGCGACGATTGATCAAGCTGATATTCGCGGGTCGAAACCGCATAATCATGATCCGTCGGGAGCTGCCTCTGACTACTGACGCGAGTCCGGCTGAGCCTGTCGCAAACGTCCGCCGAGGATTCTCCTTCGTGCTTGCTCCGGCTGCGGCTGACCCTGTCCTCGATTTGGATAACTTTGTTCATTGAAGGTTCTGTCTTTGCCTTTTCCTTCTTTGGAAAGTTCTTGCTTTTGTCCTTCGGTTCCCGTTATGCGGCCAGTTGCTGCTGGCACGCCGCTTCGGCCTTGATGCCGATGGCCCAGATGAAACCCAGCAGTTCTCGTCCGACTGCAGTCATGATCTTCCTCTGATCCTTGCCTGCCATGGTCAGCTTCATGTAGCGCTTGTGCAGGCGATTCTGTGCCTTCCAGGCTATTTCGGTGATCTCTGCCGGAACCCCTTGCTGTCGTTTGCGCAGCTTGGCCCCGACGCGGGGCAGGTGTCGGTAGCTCCACGCCGATTCCACCACGATGCGTCTGAGGTGCGCGTTGCCGGCCTTGGTAATGCCGCCCCTTCGAATGCGCTTACCACTGGAGTCTTCGCTCGGGAATAGTCCGCAATAGCCCATCAGCTTCCGTGCACTCTCGAAACGGGAGGAGATGTTGCCCAACTCGGCGGCGATTGTAACTGACGAAATATGTGCCACACCGCGCAGAGCCTGCAGACCCCGGATCACTTCCTGCATGGACTGTGGGGCCAGCTTCACCACTTCAAGGATGGCCTCTTCCAATCGCTTGACCCGTGCGCTCATGTGCTCGACTTCGTTCAGACAATCCACCAGGGTGGCTTGCTGCGCCGGTTGCGTATAGCGGATTTGCTCGAGCCAGGCCATGTAACGCTCTGTCCACGCCTTCAGTCCCAGCGTTGGACGTCGGCCCGTACGGAGAAGGAACTTGGTTAGACGATGCCGCGCACGCAACTGATCCTGCTTGGCCGCCTCCCGCTGCCGGACAAGATCGCGCAACGCCTCGGAGTCTTCATCGGGAACCCACACCGCAGTCAGATCTCCGGACCGGTGACTGCGCGCCAGCTTCAACGCGTCCCGCCGGTCCGTCTTCACGCGGTCTCCGGCCTTCTTCGGAACCAGGCTCGGCGCCACAACCGCGCACTCGACACCCAACTGCGTCAGCTGCCAGTACAGTACGAATCCTGTTGGACCCGCTTCATAGCAAGCGCGCAGCTGTTCGGCCGGACCAAGCTTCTTGATGAACTTGCCGACCGAGTCTTCACGGTTGGCAATCGTCCCCAGGCTGCGCACCTCGCCGTCTGGCTCGGCTACCGCTACGGCTATGGTTTCGGCATGGACATCTAAACCCAAAAATCGTAACTTCTCTCTCATGACCGGCTCCTCCGCTTGTGGCTCTGGACTGCGTTCTCAAAACAAACTCAGCCTAACCCACGACTAGCGCAGCGGG